>Ga0129306_1003740_pt1 | contig 10883 bp, 7 predicted proteins | sample P827metagenome_FD_94438 | JGI IMG/M metagenome (GOLD analysis project Ga0129306, IMG submission 94438) | Capybara group fecal microbial communities from Wisconsin, USA - P827 metagenome | ecosystem: Host-associated > Mammals > Digestive system > Large intestine > Fecal | place: USA: Wisconsin...
TATGATCATCCCGGTACTTGATGAGACATTCTCAAAATACGAGATCATATGTGTTGATGATGCGTCATCAGACAATACATCGGAATCCCTTAAGGAATACTCGGCTCGTATCGCCGGCGGGAGAGGGCAGGCAGGTTCCGGCTCGCGTGGCATGATATCCATTGTGCATATGGGTTTCTATCAGGGACTGGAAGCCTCTATGAATGCAGGCCGTGATCTGGCGATCGGGGATTTTGTATACGAATTCGATCATATATATGCGGATTATCCCGCATCACTGATCAGAGACATATATGACAGGATGCAGGAGGGATACGATGTCGTGGCAGCACGTGATCTGGGATATGCCAGATTCACATCGGGGCTGTTCTACAAAACATTTAACAGATACAGTCATTCACCCAATTCCATCGGTCCCGAGACTTTCAGGATCATCAGCCGCCGTGCGATCAACAGGATCAAGAGTATGGGGATCCATATCCCGTACAGAAAGGCTATCTATTCAAACTGCGGCTTGAATACCACTGTAGTCTCATATACTCCGGACCGGGCATCGGCGGCAGAGATCCGCAGGAATCTTAAGAACAAGAACTTCGGAGAGCGAAGCGGTCTGGCACTGGATTCGTTCATCTATTTTACCGATATTATGGAGAAGATCTCTTTTGTGGTCAGTGCGGTATTTCTGATATTATCACTGGGAGCAATGGTATATGCCGTGGCGGATCATTTCCTCGGCAGTGATATCTCATCCGGATGGCCCTCGCTTATGTGTCTGGTATCACTGGGATTCTTCGGTGTCTTCACTCTGCTTACCATCATACTGAAGTACCTCTCTGTCATGCTTGATCTGGTATTCAGACAGCAGAGATACATGGTTGCCGGTATCGATAAGCTTACCGATTGCAGGTGATCGTATGACTCTCAATATCCTGTTTCCCGTATTAAATGAACATCTGCGTCTCGAACGGGGCATAACACGCTGTGTGGAGTACATGCGAGATAATATACATATCCCCTATGAGCTCACTATCGTGGATAACGGCTCCGATGATGACACACCTGATATAGCACGCAAACTGGAAGAACTCTATGATGAGGTGACATACCTGCGCATAGATGAGCGCGGTGTGGGCATTGCGTTTAAGACCGGTATAGAGGCCACGAAGGCAGATATAGTCGGATACATGGATATAGATCTCTCCACTGATCTGCGCTATCTGTCGCGTGCCCTGGAGATGTTTGAGGAGGATCCGGAACTACAGTATGTGAACGGATCCAGGTTCAGTCCCGATTCTGATACGCGCGGACGTAAGTGGTACCGCCGAATTACATCGGCCGGACTTGTCACGATACTTCGCACAACGTTTCATATGCAGGCTACGGATGCGCTGTGCGGATTCACTTTCTTAAGGACCGATCTGGCACGTGAACTGGTGGCCGAGTGCAGTGATGACCACGGCTGGTTCTATACCGTAGAGTTTCTGTTACGAGCAGAGCGCAAGGGTGTGAAGATATATGATATGCCGGTTGAGTGGACCGAGGATTATGATACGACAGTCAATGTGCCGAAGACTGTCAGGAATTATCTGATACAGATCCGTAAGCTGCGGAAGCTGTTCAGAGAAGAGGAGAAGAGGGGAACACATGCTTAAGAGGATAGATATCACCAGAGACTATACGGCCCACAGCGATGAGTATATTAGCGCCATACGCTCCTGTTGTGAGGAATCGGCTTTTTCCGGAGGTAAGTATGCCGACAGGTTCGAGCACGAATTTGCCGATTATCTGGGTATCCGGTATGTGCAGGGAGTCAATAACGGTACATCTGCTCTGCATTGTGCTTTTGCTGCATTAGGCATAGGCGAGGGCGATGAGGTCATCGTCCCGGCCAATACATATATAGCTTCGGCCTGGGGAGTCACCTATACGGGTGCTACACCGGTCTTTGTGGATTGTACGGCGGATACATGGGAGATAGACCCTTCCGTGATCGAGGAGAAGATCACGGACAGGACCAGAGCTATACTGGGTGTTCATCTGTACGGACAACCCTTTGAGTATGCGTCGGTCCGCCGGATAGCGGATGCTCACGGACTCTATGTGGTAGAGGACTGCGCTCAGGCTCATGGTGCGAAATATGATGGACGTATGGTGGGTACACTGGGTGATCTGGGGTGCTTCAGCTTTTATCCCGGTAAGAACCTGTATGCATTCGGAGAGGGTGGTGCAGTGTCCACATGTGATGCCGGATATGACCACTATATCAATGTCATGAAGAATCAGGGCTGTGAGACCAGATACTATCATGAGATGATCGGATACAATTATCGTCTTGAAGGGATACAGGGTGCGGTACTCTCTGTATCGCTTAAGTACCTGCCCGGCTGGACTGCCCGCAGACAGGAGATAGGCGAGCGCTATATCCGTGAGATAGATAATCCTCTCATAACCATGCAGCGGCATCCGGATAATACTAAGCCCGTGTATCATCTCTTTGAGATTACCGTGGATGGCGATCCCGAGGAATTCATCGCGTATATGAGAGGGTGTGAGATAGAGTGTAACAGGCACTATCCCGTGCCATGCCACCTTCAGAAGGCATATGCTCATCTGGACTATAAGCGCGGTGACTGCCCGAATGCCGAATATCTGGCAGATCACTGTGTGACGCTTCCGTTGTTCCCTGAGATGACGGATGACGAGGTTATCATGGTCATAGAAGCAGTCAATGCTTATACCGGAGGAAGTCATTGAACAGACTTAAGAGTATCTTCTCAGACCGCAATCTGTCGATTGCCGGTGTGATCATATTTGCCGTATCCATTATCCTGCCCATATGGGTGGGATTTCATAATTATGCGACCGGAGATGATCTGCTGTACGGGTCGGTTGTTCATAATCTGATGAGAGAGCACGCTTCTCTGTGGACCGTATTCACGGCTATATATCAGGATGTGGTTACGGAGTGGCATCAGTTCCAGGGCACCTGGGCGTCAGGTACTCTCTGGAGGCTCGAACCGAGCATATGGGGAGAACGGGCATACTACAGCACCGTATTCATTTCGATACTCATGCTAAGTAGCGGTTTGTATTATTTCCTGACGGTTATCATACATCGTCTGCTGGGTATGAGCAGGGCGGTGAGTATCTTCGTTATATCCTGGACGGTGTTTTTTTCCATGCAGTATATGCCATTCCCGAGGGGGGGCCTGTACTGGTATACGGGTATGGTCCAGTACACATTTGCATATGGTGTGGCCATGTTTACTCTGGGATGGGCACTTATGTATCTTCATTCGGGTAAGAAGAGATATCTGATCGGCATGCTGATATCCACAGCATATATGGGAGGTGCCGGTTATCCGGAGGTTGTCATTACGGGACTGGGACTGTTCTTTGTATGCATCTGGGGATGTCTGAGTGATGGCGCATCATCAGAGAGGCGCGGGAGAGCACTCCGGCTGATCATCCCAATGATACTGGTGGCTGCCGGATTTATCCTGAGTGCAGCTGCTCCCGGTAATGCTATCAGAGGCGGTGAGGATTACGGATTCAGCCTCGGACGTGTCGCAGAGGTGTTCACGGGGAGCTTCACTTCGGGTGTTTCAGGTTATCTGAAATATTATCTCACGGTACGTCCGCTCATATTGCTGCCCGTAGGAGTATTCATAGTATGTGCCGGCACCGAGACCGATAGCCGAGTATCGCTCAGATCTCTGATCATGACAGCTGTATTCGGATTCATTATTGTCTGTATGATACATGCGCCCGAGATATATGCGGGCAGTACTGTCACTGCCGGTATCTCAGGCGGTGTGTATAATTCATACTTCTTTATATCGGTGCTATGGACATCTGTCATGGCAGCGATGCTTGGTTCATATCTTGGAGAGCGTATATCCGGTCACAGGTTTTACATGCCGGTGCGTGTGCTTTTCTTCTCAGGAGCTGTTCTGTTCTGTGTCATATTCGGACGTCATCTGATCGGGAACATGCTTGATTATACGTGCTATAAGTATATATCGAGCGGTGAGATGGCCGACTTTGAGGCTCAGATGCAGGAGAGATTCAGGATACTGGAGGAATCCGGTGAGACGGTATATCTTCCTGCGATCAACTCGGAGCAGGGACCTCTCATGCATATGCCGGTCATGCCTGATCCGGAGAGTTATACGAATCAGGTCACTGCCATGTTCTATGATAAGGAACTGGTGTATGAGACCCCCAGAACGGAGGAATACTATCACCGGGACTGATCGGAACAGAACCATTTAGTGATTGCGGATGTAGGTGTCTATGGTCCCGCATTTGTGATAGGTGAAGGCTGTCAGATCGAAGTTCGGAAGTGTGGCCGGGTCATATCCGTAGTGCCTATCTTCGGGGTTATACATCACAACTATGTCGATATCCTCCAGTGAATCATACGTGATCTCAGGCTGGCCGGATGCAAACAGCCCCTCGTACCGATATGGCACGATGGTGTATGTATAATCGCTGTAATCCACACTGCACTCATATGTTGTATCGTGTCCGCCAAGCAGTTCGTGGAGATATATGAGCCATCCGCTCTCCGTATACAGACATGAAAGTATATTCGGATCATCGACCGCTGAAGAGGCTGCGAGATCCATCTGTTCGTCTATCAGTTCCCAAGCTGCACTCATGGAATCACATCTGTACTTATAATACCGCCCTTCGGATATCAAGAAACTGCTGTGGATCAGTACGAGTACTGTCAGGATACCCACGTATACGTATGATATCGGAGCGATCAGGCGCACTCTGTTCTGCTCGCGATCAAAGGTTAACCCGGAACGGTACACACCCGGTCCCCACAACACATAGAACAGTGCAAATCCTATGGAAGCAGGCAGAATGTATCTCTCGGTTATCCCTGTGGGTGCGTACAGGTAGAATTGCGGCGCCATATATACTGCAAACAGTATGATCTCACGCCAAAGCGACAGGATATGCCGTCCGTAAACTATGATGAGCAGCAGTGTGAGAAGAATACCCGCTGTGACGAACCATCGCAGGTCTGTCAGGAATGATTCATACAGCGGACGCAGTGAGAATCTGCTCTCTGATCCCGAGAGATAATCGGCTCTCGTAAATCTGAAGACCAGTGCAAGCTCTGCGAGAAGTAGTCCGCACAGCATACCCAGATAAGGCAGATGCGTATGTCGGATACGGATCGCACGTCGATGTGCATTATCTTCGGGCTCCGTTGAATCATGGTAAACCGCAAACAGGATCACAAAAGGCATCAGCAGGATATATGACTCCTTATACTGTCCCATGCATATGAATAACAGCATACTGGAGACCATGGCAGGATAGCTGTTCCTGCTCAGGTATATGATCATCATGCACATACCTGCTGCGAATAATCCCGTTGCTGTCATCTCCTGAGGCCCCAGTTTCCACCATGCGGCTGATTGATAGCCTACCAGAGAAACAAGCGCGACGATATATGACTGCAGGATACTTCCACGCATGGCACGTGTCATGGCGTAGACTAAGATGAAGACGATGATGGCTCTGATCACTGACCATACGTGATACAGTGTGATGTTCGTGCCCAATACCCATACAAATACCATCCTGCAGATAGCATACAGGGGGCGCCAGCGGCCGTTGGCAAGATCGGTCAGTATGAAATCCTTTATCAGCTCAGACAGGGATGCATGATCGTGGAGGCGTAGCCAGGTATAGGCCATGAATTCATGGTCATCGACCAGATGATATCCGCACCATGGTATCCCTATGATCGTCATTATGCCGCCTATCAGCAGTATCGAGACAGCAAGCAGTATGATCTTTTCGTATCTTGTGATGAACTCCTTGTTCAGTTTGCTTTTCATGTTGACAGTATACTACATTTCCGCTGTTTGCCGTGTATATGAATTCGTTGCATGCAAAATGGTCATTAGGTTAAAATGTTACCGGAGGATTATCCGGTAAATGAAGTCTCTCAGACGTAACGCAATATTTAATACCATACGCAGTCTGCTCTCTTTTCTTTTTCCGTTGATATCCTATGGATACGCTTCACGTACCGTGGGGGTGGAATACATAGGGCGTGTGCAGTATACCCTGGCCATCATATCATACTTCAGCCTGCTGGCTGTATTTGGCATGAACAGCTATGCTGTCCGCGAGTGTGCGGGGATAAGAGATGACAGGGACAGGATCAGTTCTGTGGCTTCCCGTTATCTGGCTTTTAATATACTGACTCTGGTGATGTCTCTGGCTGCTCTTTCGTTATGTGTTTTCATCTTTATCCCATGGCATGCGTATCTGTCTCTTTTTCTCATACAGAGTCTGAGCATAGTATTCACTGTCATGAGCATGGAGTGGATCAATGTTATATATGAAGACTATGGCTATATCACTCTCAGAGGCTTGTTTATAAATATTCTCAACCTGATCCTGCTGTTTCTGCTGGTCAAGTCTCCGGAGGATTATTTATTCTATGCGTTTCTGTCAGTACTGACTCCCGTGGTGACAGGGATCATCAACTTCTGTTATATCCGAAGATATGTCACTGTCCGGATGCCGGGCTTGCCGGATATGTTCCGGGATCTCAGACATATGCTTCATGATCTGTGCCCGTTCTTTATTAATGACCTGAGCGTAGCGGTTTACGTGGGAGCCGACATGATCATACTCGGAGCCATGAAGGGCGACTACCATGTGGGGATCTATTCGGCTGCGGTGAAGATCTATACGATAGTCAAGAGCGTGTTCATTGCGGTCTTTTCGGTTATGGTTCCCAGACTGTCCTATCATTACGGACGAGGAGAGAGCGATGAATTCGAAAAGATACTGTCTCGTACGGTTTCGGTGTTCATCATATTGGGATTCCCGGCGATGACGGGACTTATTATGTATGCACCGGATATCATTTCAATAGTATCAGGGCCGGATTACATAGATGCTGCCACTCCTCTGAGACTGTTGGCCATGGCACTGATCTTTGCCATATTCGGGGGGATCGCTACAGGATGTGTCAATGTCCCCTGTGGCTATGAGAGAGTGAACAGCCGTGCCACCATCATTGCTGCGTTGGAGAATACGGTGCTCAATATCCCGGCCATATATCTGTGGAATGAAACGGGAGCGGCTGCAACGACCGTGCTGGCAGAGGCTACAGTATTAACCATATGTCTGATCCATTACAGAAAGACAGGATGCCCATACAGATCTGCGGACCGTAATGAGTCCGTACCGGCGCTCATATCGCGAAGGGATCTGCGAGATACCCTGATCGGTGTGGCCACGCTGGTGGTGATACGCATGATCTGTGAATGGGGTATCGGAGACCAAACGATCAGGGCGGTGATCGGCATCGGCACATCTGTCATACTGTATCCGCTGGTATTTATTATCCTGGGTAACGCTGTGGTAAAGGGCATCATTCGGGATCGCTCCCTGTAGATGCATATGGTATACTTTGACATATGAACGATTCATACGGTAATTATCCGATCAAGAGAATATATATACTCGATCTGTTTTCCTTTGCGATATCGTTTTTTGCGGCGCTTCTGATTCGCTACAGGGAGCAGTTTACCTCCTGGCACAGCTATTATGACGGATTGTATATCAATCTGCTCATAGTTATTATCCTGCTCCAGACAGTGGTGTTTCTGGTTTTCGATGCAAGACACAGATCGATCTTCAGACAGGATCCGGTAGAGAACCTGATATCTGTGTTCAAGTCGCGGACCGTCATCATGGTTCTGCTCATTTTTTACCTGTATGCGACGCAGAGAGGTGAGCTGAGTTCCAGGTTTATAATCGTTGCCATATATGTTCTGGCAGTGCTGACCGACTATGTCTTCAGGATGGTATACAGGAGCAGATATCGTAAGCAGAGCATCATCGAGGAAGCAGCAGATGTGTTGGAACTGTATCATCCGTATCCCTCACCCGATGGTATACGTGAGTTGGCGGAAAATGGAGATTACACAGAGGTACTCATTCATCCTACACCTGAACTGTTACCGGATTCATCGACTGTCGACAGTGTGGTCCGGGCGTGTGAAGACCTGGGGCTGCGTACATTTGTGGCTTTGGAACCACAAGGCAGAGTATTACGGGCCGGCATGGTGTCGGATGTGGCTGATTGTGCTGCATATCCTGCGTCTATCCGTACCGAACGCTACGATGTCTTTGGAGTGAAATATGCCATATCAGGTCTGGATGAGGCTGTGATGCACGTCATCAGACATCTTAAGGATCTGTCCGGCAGATACATATGCTTCTCTAATGTTCATACACTGGTCATGGCCAGAGAGAATCCCGAATACCGTGATGCGCTTAACGGCTCTGCGATCACATTCCCCGACGGAGCTCCCATAGCACAGATGGAGATGAGGAGCGGGATTTCCGGAGCCGAACGTGTTGCGGGCCCCGATTTTATGAACAGGATGTTCGCAGCTACCGCGGATGGCAGTGTCAGACATTACTTTTATGGAAGCTCCAATGAAACTCTTGAGGCGTTAAAGAACCGGCTGAGCGAGAGATTTCCGGATATGTCCATAGCAGGGATGTATTCTCCTCCGTACAGGGATCTGACTGCAGAGGAGGACGAAGAGATCATCCGTACAATTAATGATGCCGATGCAGATATCGTATGGATCGGACTGGGTGCGCCCAAGCAGGAGAAATGGATGGCTGAACATAATGCCCTGATACATGGAGTCATGATGGGTGTCGGTGCCGGATTTGACTTCCATGCGGGAGTGATCAGACGCGCTCCGGTGTGGATACAGCGTATCGGATTGGAGTGGCTCTATCGCCTCTTCCAGGATCCTAAGAGACTGATCCGCAGGTATCTGGTGACCAATGTGAAATTTTACTGGTATAGATTTATTAAAAAAATCTTTCACAGGGGTTAAGGTTATAAAAGGAACAGCCGATAACAGATATGAAGTCTCTAATTGGCTTCAGGTAACAGCAGGCGTTCACGGATGAATGCCAAAATCTATAAGGAGGTAGAGTTATGAGCGTAAACGGAATTACGGGAGCCTCTGATCTGTACAGTGCCTATTCTGCACAGCCCGTGGCGACCAAAGAAAAGACCGCTGAAGAGACATCTCAGACCGTAAAGGCTTCTGAACCCGAAGTCGGTGCAGTGTATGAGAAATCTGATGCGACTGCTTCTTCAGGAATCTATGCGAAGCCTGATATCGTAGCACAGATGAAAGCAGATGCAGAGCGTAGGACCGCCCAGTTACAGAGTCTGGTTGAGAAACTGATCGCACAGCAGGCAGCTGCTGACGGCAAGGTTAACGACATCTGGAATATGCTCCGTACCGGACAGGTTGAAGTTGATCCGGAGACCAGAGCACAGGCTGAGGCAGATATTGCAGAGGACGGATACTGGGGCGTGAAGCAGACTTCCGACAGGATCGTAGAGTTCGCTCAGGCCCTTGCAGGAGATGATCCTGCTAAGCTTGAGGAGATGAAGGACGCTTTCCTGAAGGGATTCAAGATGGCTGAGGAGACCTGGGGCGGTGAACTCCCCGAGATCAGCCAGAAGACATATGATGCCGTACTTGAGAAGTTTGACAAACTTATTAACGGCGATGTAACAGATACGCAGGCTTAACCCGGATACTGACCGGTATGCGGGATAACATAGCTGTGTACTGACTACCATGTCAATATATAGGCGGGCAGATAGTATAACTATTTGCCCGCTTTATATGTATTTTTGGTATAATCATAACCATGGCAGACCATAACAGTGCACAACAGAATAATCCGGTCAGGCACATATATATCATAGGAGCCAAATCCATCGGACAGTATGGTGGATTTGAGTCTTTTATACTCAATCTTCTGAAGCATCATGAAGGCGACTTACGCATTCATTATCATGTCGCATGTAAGGCAAACGGAAGCGGATATATGGATCCCGATGTGCTTCCGGGTGCGGTACGCATAAGTGATGATTCTTTCTCGTATTGCGGAGCGGAGTGTAAGCTGATACATATCCCCGAATCTCTGGGGGCGGCACAGGCAATCTATTATGATCTGCGAGCTCTTAAGTGGGTCTGCTCCGATATAGAATCGAATCACATCAGTTCTCCCATCGTCTATATTCTCGCATCACGCATAGGACCTTTTGAACGCAGATATGTCAAAAGGATCCACTCTGCCGGTGGGCTCGTTTATCAGAACCCCGACGGGCATGAAGACCGACGCGGCAAGTGGAATCCCATTATACGCAGATATTGGAAGCTCTCTGAGAAGTATGCTGTCAGAAATGCGGATCTGGTCATATGTGACAGTCTGAATATCGAGAAATACATCCGTGAGGAATACGCTTTTCTTCATCCTGAAACTGTATTTATAGCATATGGTACGGATGTGCGTGGCCGGCAGGAGGATGATCAGAAGATAACCGCTCGGTATAACGACTGGCTTGAGGATCATGGACTGACAGACGGTCAATTCTATCTGAGCGTGGGACGGTTTGTCCCTGAAAATAATTATGAGACCATGATCCGCGAATTCATGACGAGTTCCACCTGCAGGAAATATGCTGTCATCACTACCGAAGATGATGCATATGCAGGGAAACTGCAGAGTATCCTGAATTATCGTTCGGATGGCAGGATAGTCTTTACCGGCACGGTATATGACAGAGAGCTCCTGTCCTGTATACGTGCAAGGGCATATGCATATATACATGGTCATGAGGTTGGGGGAACCAATCCTTCTCTTCTGGAATCTATGGGAACCACGGATCTGAATCTGCTGTATGATGTGGGATTCAACCGTGAAGTGGCGGAAGATACAGCCATGTACTGGAGCAAGGATGAAGGTGATCTGGCTGAACTCATAGATCGTGTGGATTGTATGGATGA
>Ga0129306_1003743_pt1 | contig 10875 bp, 7 predicted proteins | sample P827metagenome_FD_94438 | JGI IMG/M metagenome (GOLD analysis project Ga0129306, IMG submission 94438) | Capybara group fecal microbial communities from Wisconsin, USA - P827 metagenome | ecosystem: Host-associated > Mammals > Digestive system > Large intestine > Fecal | place: USA: Wisconsin...
AAACATAAACCTCTACTTTGTCTCCTATAGATACTACTTCTGAAGGATGGTTTACTCTTCCCCAGGATAGCTGAGAATTATGAACTAATCCATCCATTCCACCTATATCTACAAAGGCTCCAAATTTTTCTAGTCTTCTTACAACCCCATCTATCTTTTGTCCCTTTTCTAAACTATTCCATAATTCTTCTTTTCTTTTGGCATCTTCTTCTTCTTTTACTATCCTACTAGATAAAACTACTTTTCCCTTTTGTTTATCTAATTCTATTAATCTTCCCTTTACTGTTTCATCTTTAAATACGTTTAAATCTTTAACATATTTATTATCTATTTGAGAAGCCGGTACAAATACTCTTATACTTTCTATATGTCCTATAGCTCCACCTTTTATTATCTCTTCTATTTTGATTTCTAGTATTTCTTCCTTTTTAAAGGCTTTTTCTAAATTTGACCATGCTTCTATAATTTCTGCTTTTTTCTTAGATAAAAGTACATTTCCTTCACCATCATTTACTTCTAATACACAAATAGAAATTATATCATCTTTACTTATTATGTCTTTAAGATTTACATCTTCATTATCTACAACTTCTTTTTTAGGCAATATTCCATCAGATATGTATCCTATATTTAATACGGCTTCTTTATCTGAAACTGAAATTACTTTTCCTTTTAATAGTTCTCCTTTATGAATTCTTTTCATTGAAGAATTTATTTCTTCCATCATATCCTTCATTGTTATTTCTTCTGACATAAAAAAACAACCCCTTACTTTTCTTTTTATACTAATACAATTAATATAATTTTACCATAATTTAAAGCATATACATATATAAAAATAGTATATGCTTTAAACGTACATTTTAGTAAATAATTAAATAATCTAGTTCTATACAATAATTAAAGCTCTTATACCAATATTACCTCTCTTTATAATCATTTAAATCATTCCTTAACCAAGTTCCTTCATCTTTCTTCAACACATTAAATCTTAAAGTGATATAATCTTCCTTATGGGTAAAAATTATATGTGATTTTTATCTAAAATAAAAAAGTATAGTCAAATTAATAAATAAAATGACTATACTTTTAATTATTTCACTAAATCTTTTATATTTAAATGATTATAATACTTATATTATTTTTTACTAGACAACTCTAGTAAAAGTTTAATATTTTTCAACTCATAATTATTTAATTCTGAATCTGCACCTTTAAAGCTTTCATCTTTAACATACCAATTTTTATTACTAAAATAGCTTTTAAAAGGTTCTTCCTTAAAGGCATATCCGTATCTTGCATATATTTCATTTCTAATTAGATCCAATGTATATTTATCATAATTTTTTAATTCATCCTCTGTTAAGTATCTTTGATTACTTTGAGGGACAATATATCCTTGAAGATTATTATATTCATTATGATTCTTATAATAAACATCGCCTAGACTATTTACATGACTTTCTCCTATTGTAGGATTTGAATTTTTATAAGTATATTGGCTTGAAGAATTGTCTTCAAACTGTTTTTTGTCTTCTGTATTAAGTTTAGTTAATAATTCATTATATTTGGCAAACTCTTTAATATTGTAGCCATTTTTCTTTGCTTTTTCTAATAACTTAGCACATTCTTCATAGTTTTCTTTTTGAAAACTATCATTAGCTTTATAACTAAATATTTTATTAAGTACTTTCTTTTTATCTTCTTCTTTTAATTTATAAACTCCAGATAATTTTTCTTCAAAATCCTCTGTATTTTTAACAGTTTCATAAATTTCATTTATTATTTCATCTTTGTATTTATAGCCTAATGCTTTATTATAATTACGTATTTTTTCTATTTCGGACATTTCCTTGTCTGCCTTTTTTATATAGTGATTACACATTATATTATCTTTAAATAGAAATGCTGTTATAAAGCATATCACTATAACAAAAATGGATGTAAAAACTAAAATCTTCTTATTTTTATTACCATAGTCTTCATCATCATCTTCTTCAAAATCATCATTTTCCATTTCATCATAGTCTTCTTTAGAAAAACTTTCTCTGTTTCTCTCTTTAACCATAGTTTTATAAGTTTTTTCTAATTCATTGTGAACATCCTCTGAATTAATTAATATAGTAGACTCATCTATATTATTTTTATCTTTTAGTTTGTCCATTTCTTCTTCAGATGTATTTTCTTTTTCCAAAGTTGTTTCTTCTAAGGTTTTTTCCTTTGGATGTTCTTTAATTACCTTTGTACCACACTTTTTGCAAAACTTATCTTTGTCCTCTAACTTTGTTCCACACTTTTCACAGTAACTCATATTCCCCTCCATTTTACTTTACTATTACTGTTAGCATTAATTGCCCATCTGGTTTTCTTATAAATTTATAAGTATTTTTAAAATCCTTTGTACTAGTATTGCCATGTCCTTTAGTTATATCATATATTTCTTTAGTTACAACTGTACCTTCATTAGTATCGAAGATAAAGCTTAGTATTTCTAGTACTAAAAAATCTTATGTAATATTAGCTTCATATATATATCTTTACCATCTAATCTTAAACCACATTTAGGACAAAACTTTATGCATCTCCTCCTTTTTTAGCTTATAACTTGTTCATAATTTATTTCTATTTTTTAAAAATTATATGCATATTATATCATAAACTCATACATATCCCATTATTTTATACATTTTATTTTAAAAGATTATCCTTTATGTTATAATTTAGTAGCATTATTTGTTAACTTTTTTTTAATACTATTAATACTAAAGAGGTGATTTTATGTTTTGTTCTAATTGTGGAAATAAACTTCCAGAGGATGCTCAGTTTTGTACAAACTGTGGTTCTCCTGTAGCAGGTAATAAACCAACAAATTTTAAAGATGGGAAAGCTAAAAATGAATTTACTAATTTTTTAAATTTTTTTATTAATTCTTTAAAAAATCCTGTAAATAAATTTAATGAATCTATAAAAAATATGAATCTTTCTATAACTTCTTTGTACTTTGTAATTCTTACATTAATATCTGGACTTATAACCTCTTTTTCAATAAAGAAGTTTATATCTGGATTCATAACTTTCTTTTCAAGTTTTATAGATAACGCTTTATCCTTTCATGAGCGAGCAGCACTATCTACAGAAATTCAAGCAATGATATCCAAAATGATACCTGTTTCAAAACTATTATTTTGGTATGTTTTAGGTATTGTACTATTCTACGGATTAATAATGTTAACTATGTATGTAATAGTTACTTTAATAATGAAAAAACAAATTAAGTTTGAAAGTTATTTAAAGGTTTCTTTAATATCTCTTGTAATATATTCAACTTTTACAGTATTGGCAGTTATAGTAGCATTTTTAAGTTCCATACTTTCTATGTTTGTATATTCTTTAGGTCATATACTTGTTATAATTGTATTATATAATGGCTTTAAAAATATAATGGAAGATAACTCTAAAACTCCTTACATATTCTCATTTTCTTATATAGTAGCTATGAACTTATCCTATTATTTTGTATTTAAATCCATAGTAGAATACTATCTTATGGCTATAAAAAATAATATTTTTTAAAGTTCATATTAAAACAAAGGATTTACTGCTAAGTATAAAAACATCACTTAGCAATAAATCCTTTTTAACTATTGAAAAAATTAAGATATACATTTTCTCCTTCTTTTAAAATTCCATTTTTACTATTAGAATCTTGTACTACTATAGTTTCATCTTTAGTTTCTACAAAATAATTTACATAAGATCCTAAAAATTGTTTATATTTAATCCTACCTTTTTTATCTCCCCGACTCTTATTAATTGTTATTTGTTCTGGTCTTATAAGTTCTATTTTATTATTTATATTTCCTATAAAAGATGCTACAAATTCATTCTTAGGATTATTATATATTTCCTCTGGAGTTCCTACCTGAATTAATTCTCCTTTATTCATTACTGCTAAATAATCAGCAATACTTAAAGCTTCTTCCTGATCATGAGTTACAAATATCATAGTCATATTAAACTTACTTTGAATTTCCTTTATTTCCTTTCTCATTTTCACCCTAAGCTTAGCGTCTAAATTACTTAAAGGTTCATCTAATAAGAGCACTTTAGGATTAAGTATTAATGATCTTGCTAATGCTACTCTTTGTTGCTGTCCTCCACTTAATTGAGATATTTTTTTATTTTTAAATTCAGATAATCCTATTATTTTTAAATATTCTTCTCCTTTTTTTAAAGCTTCTTTTTTACTATATCCTTTAAATTTTAATCCATAAATTATATTTTCCATTACATTCATATGAGGGAAAAGAGCATAGGATTGAAAAACTGTAGAAACAGGTCTAACTTCTGGTGAAACCTTTGAGATATCCTCATTTTCTATTATGATACTACCCTTATCCTGTTTTAAAAATCCACCTATCATTTTAAGGGTAGTAGTTTTACCACAACCACTTGGACCTAAAAGGCATAATAATTTACCCTTTTCCAATTCTAAATTAATATTATCCACTACTTTTATATTATTAAAAGCTTTAACTAAATTTTTTATCTTTAGATACATCTTTTCCTCCTATAATAAACTTTGTAAACAATATATTCGTAATAACCGTAATTATAATTATTAATGATGCCATAACAGAGCCTACACCATACTCACCACTTTGTATAGCATCAAACATTTCCACTGTAGCTACCTTTTGCCCTGGATATATTAAAAATATTATTGCTCCTATAGTGGTCATAGTAGATGTAAAATTATTTATAAAACCAACTAAAAAAGCTGGTTTTAGCATAGGCAATATTATATCCTTAATTATAAATATATTAGATGCTCCTAAATCTTTTCCCGCTTCTTCTATTTGTGAATCTATTCCAGATAAAACTGCTGAAGATACCTTAGTAGTCATAGGAATTTGTTTAAATATACAATTTGCAATTACTATGAAAGCTGTGCCTGTAAATTCCAAAGGATATTTATTAAATGCAAATATATATCCTATTCCAAAAAATGTTCCAGGAATTATATAGGGTAATGTAGATATAAAATCTATAAATTCTCCACCTATAACCTTTCTTCTATCCACATAATAACATATAAAAATCCCTAATAGACTACCTATTAATCCAGTAATTAATGAATATATTATGCTTCTTCCAAAGCTACTTAAATTATATTCATAAACCCTTTTTATACTATCTAAAGTAAAATGCATTTTATTAAATTTATATTTTGTTATAGCACTTAAAAATATTGATGTATATTGCAATGCCATTACTAATAAAAATAAACAAGTGATTATTTTTAAAATAATAGCGAAAGTTCCCTTTAATTTATATTCATATCCTTCAGAAAAAAGTTTTTTACTATCTTTAGAAAACACTTCAAATTTATTTATGTAAAATCTATATATTAAAAAAGCTATTAAAGAGGGTATTAATATAAGTACACTCATTGCTGCAGCCATAGCGAAGTTTCCATTAGCTATTATATTCATATAAACTTCTGTAGATAAAACTTGAAAGGAACCTCCTATAATCATTGGTGTTCCAAAATCTGATAAACTTCTTACAAAAGCTAACAGAGCAACAACTATTATACCTGGTTTTATAATTGGTAAAACTATTCTTATTAAAGTATAATTAAGACCTCCTCCTAAATCTAAAGAAGCATCTATGAAATTTTTATCTACTCCCCTTATTATACCTATTAATAATAAGGACGACATAGATACCAAACCTAAGGTTTCCATTATAACAATGCCCTGCCAACCATATGTATTAAGAGTTAATTTTAAAATTCCATGAGTTATAAAACCTCTTCTTCCAAATAAATTTATGTATGCTAGTGATGACACAAAGGGTGGTGATATCATTGTAAGCATTAAAGTAACTGTGATAATTTTCCTTATCCTACCTGATGAAAAACTAGCATAAAGAGCAATAGATATAGAAATTAAAGTAGTAAATATTGTACACACTAACGCTATAAACACACTATTATATATAAGTTTTTTATTATTTTTAAATACATCTTTATATAAATTCAAGGTAAAATTACCATCTCTTAAAAAACTTTCTTTTATGACACAAATAATTGGCCAAAATATAAATAAAAGTACTAATAATATTATTAGTATTATTAGAAATTTATCTAAAATATTATAAAATTGGGTATCTAGCTTATTAGATACCCTTAATTTTTTCCTATTCATATTACTTGTTACCTATCATGGCTTTCCACTTATCAAGTATTTCTTTTCTGTCTTTTCCAAAAGAAGATAAATCCTCTTTCATTAATTTATCCTTTGGTACTTTTAAATCTATGCCTTTAACTCCTGGTTTAACAAGCATAGCTCCATCTTTTCCATCTATTTTAGCTAGTTCTTCTTGGGTTTCTTTCTCTAATACCCAGTTTTCAAATATCTTAGCACCTTCTAGATTGCTGGCATTTTTAAATATAGCCATTCCTTCTACAACCCATGGTATTCCATCCTCTGGATATATAACTTGCATGTTTTTTTCTTTTTCTAATTTTACTATAGAATTATCTATATAAGTTATGCCTATAGCTACCTCTCCTGCTGTAGTCTTTAGTTTTGGATCCTTACCTCTTTTAGAGTAGTAAGATATATTTTTATTTAAATTTTCAAAGTACTTCCAACCTTCATCTTTTCCTTTTTGTTGTAATAAAGCATTTACTACTGCATAATTTGTACCAGATACTGCTGGATTAGACATTAGTATCTCATTTTTATATTCTGGTTTAACTAAATCATCCCAATTTTTAGGTACCTGTAGATTTTTTTCTTTAAGTACATCTTTATTAACTAAAAAACCTACTATTGTTAAACCTTTTCCCATCCAATATCCTTCTTTATCTTTGTATTCTTCTTTTATATCTTTAGATTCTTCTGGTATGTATTTTTCTAATAATCCTGAATCTTTCGCATCCATAAATGCATCCAATCCACCACCAAACCATACATCAGCCATAGGCTTTCCACCTTCAGCCTTAGTTCTTGATATAACTTCTCCTGAAGACATAGATAAAAACTCAACTTTTATGCCAGTTTCTTTTGTGAATTTTTCAAATACTGGCTTATAGTCTTCTGATGTAGCAATGATTTTTATAGTGCTGCCTTTTAAATCTTTTTTCTCCTCTGTATTTTTAGTTTCTTCTTTTTTTGAACCACAGGCAACTAATCCTAATGTCAAAATTCCTATTAGAAATACAGAAACTATTGATCTTAATTTTTTCATTTTCCCCCTCCTCTTAAATTAAATACTTCAAAAATAAATAGTTACATTAACGTATTTTACATTTTTCTCTATATGTTTTCATTATTTGATTAACGTCTTCAAAAATTATTATATCACGCTTAATATTGACAGGTTATTGCATTATTTTATCAGTATAGCTTCAACTATAATTAATATTTATAATCTGTTAAACTGACCAGCTTTAACCAATTAATATATTATAACCTTAGTGAACATAAGTAGAAAAAAAGACTGCTACACAAAGTGCAACAATCTTTTTTATAAATTTATTTTATTTTGATAATTATTTCTTAAATAAACTCCTATAAGTTTTATATGAAATAATATATTCTTTGCCAAACAAATATAACCACATATTGACTTCACTTCATTATGCAATTAATTCTTTTAAATTTATTAATTTATTGGCTTGATTTTCCTTTACCCAATTAAATACCATACAGGAATCTAGGGATGGATTATACATATTAACCATTTTATCCTTTAGCATACTTTTTAAATTATAAGCTGCATAAATAAAGGCTGCTCTTTTCTTATCTATATCCATAAACTTTCTCATGTTTATTAGCCCTGCTGCAACTCCTGCAACAAAAAAACTAGGATTATAAGACACATTACGCATATCTGAAACTATTATTTTTAAATTTTCCCTTAAAAGTGGCATAAGCTCTCTTAAAAGACTCATTCCTTTTCCGTCTGGTATATCTACTTTTAATATATCTTGGCTTACACTTTTACATACTTTAAGCCATTGCTGTCTATGTTTTACTTCATATATGTCTAGATAGTCTCCTAATGTTATAGCTTCTAAACATCTTAAATCATGAAATACATTACAATCCTTAAGCAAATCAGAAAAATCTATTATAATAGGTTTTTCTTCTGTTATTATTACGTTATCTCCTTGAAAATCTCCATGCGCATAGGAAGTTAAACAGGTTATTTTTAAATCTCCCCAAAAATTTTCATCATTAAAATAATAATAGGGATTAGGTAATATTTCTTCAGTACCATCTATGGATACCCATTGAATATCCTTTGAAACACCTATACTCTTAAAAGCTTCTTTATACTTTTTATCCATATACCTATAAGCCATCTCATTTTTTACTATTTCCATAGGAGTTAAATATTTTTTCTTATGCTCCTTATTCCAAGTAAAACAAAACTTACCTATTTTTGATATAACATTTTTCTTTAATTCTTGTTCACTTAAAACCTTATCTAAAAAAGTTTCAATATTATATATATTATCACCAGCTAAGTCATATAAATTAGCACTTATCAATTTATTATTATAGGTTATGTTATAGCTACATATTAATTCTGCTATATACTTTTGCATATTATTATTGGTAGCTACCTTATAGGCTTCATTAAATACTTTGGCTTCTTTACAATCAGTAAATTTCATAATTCCTACTTTATTGTCTTCTCCATATTCTACTAAAAACACTAATGCTTTAGATCTTCCAGATTTAAATTGTTTTAATATTTCTACGGGAGCTATTTTATCATTCTTTTCGTTACTTTTATTATTTACCTCATTTATTAATCGAAGTATATCCATTAAATCTATTCCTTTCAAATTTATAATATTTTGATAGACATTTATTTATTTGAATATAACTTTATTTTAAAACTAATAAATTAAATAAATTTAAATATTAACTTAACTTATTATTAATATATAATAAAATAAAAATAAACATCCATAACTAAGCATAGTGTTATGAATGTTTATTTTTATTTTAAAGCTTTTCTGTTATTTCTCTTTCTATTCTTTTAACATCTTTTAATCTTAATTTAGTTTCATCCATTATAAACTCTTTACTTTTTCCTTCTAAAAGCAATTCCTTTGCTCTTGCCTTTGCTGATGATCCATCTTTCATGAATTTTTTCCTCCTCTTTTTATATTCTACTTATAGTTTTTAACTTTTCTCTTTTTATATACTTTTATTATTAAGTATCCTTTTCTTTTTATTTTAGGGTATTTTTACTTTAGAATATGTTTTAATATCCCCTCAAACCTATATATAAAAAATTATTAAGTATTTAAACTTAAATTGGTAGGTATTTACTAAAATTTAAAAATATCATCCTTGCAACTCACTTTCAAAATTTATATATTAATAGCAGTAATATATATATGTAATAAACCATATGAATAATCTTTAGTAATTCTTAATGTGGCAGAATTAAAAATTCACCTAGTTCACCACCCTAGAACGTAAAAATCCAGGAGTGAATTTTAAAAATGATTCCTCTCCTGGATAGAAAACTTTTAATAAATAAAATTTAAAACTTGTTAAAAACATGAATGGTTCATTAATGTTTTTTATCTTTAGTTTGTTATAATTAACAAACTATATATTTTTTATTTCTTCTAGTAAACTTATAGCCGCTTTTTTAGGTCCGTCCTTTTCCATACCGCTTATACCCAATCTAGTTCTTAATTGTCCAACTTTCACTCCTGATTGGAAGAATTTATTGAAGTATTCTACTAATAATTTTTCTGTATCTTCCATTTTTTGTGCTGGTCCAAAAGGATTTGCAAAATAAGTTTTTACTAATCCCTTTTCAGTAGTGGTTCCTTTAGCCATTCTTGCACCATCTCTAAAGGTGTCTAATGCCACATTTACATCTTTAAAGAATTCTAAATTTTCTCCATCTGCTTCATAGTTATTAGCATATAAGAATAAATCTATTGGATATTCTGTAGTTATTTCTTTATAACTTGCCACAGGTATAACTAATCTAGCATTTACCTTATCTGGATTCATAAATATACTTCTATCTATTTGTTTAAAGGCATATCCAGTATCTAAATCGTCTAATCTTACAAAGGCTCCTATCTCCGTTCCTGAACCTACTGGTTTTTCATCCCTATTTAGTTTAACTACACCCATATCATCAAATATTATAGTCATATCACTTATATAATCTTCGCTTAGTTCCCTAAAGGCTTCTAAACTTTCAGACTTTCCTGCTCCACTATCTCCCATTATTATTACATTAGCAGTTTTGTCATTTTTAGTTACTATATTAACCATGGCACCGTGTATTGGTAAGTATCCTCTTTTTATCATTATTAAATTATGAAGAGTTAATGTCATTTTTTTCATATAACCAAAGTAATCTATAGCTTCATTATAATTTACATACCCTAACATAATATCATTTTCTTTGTCATCATAGAAAACTGTTTGTATTTTTTCATTGTCATCCCTTGCTCCAAGAACATACACTATATCTGGTTTTTTCCCTCTATATTCCTCTTCTGTAGCTATTTCAAATAAGTTACATAAAGTTACTCCATGAGCCATATAGTCTCTATGGAAATATATATATGCTAAAAGTGTTCCTACCTTTGCAGGATAGCAAAACCAATGGTCTAAATTTATTCTGCAATTTTTTAATGGATTTTGAAAAGTTTCTTCAAACATACCATCTCTTGTATTCTTTTTAGGATAAGTTATAAAAGGTGGGTCTAATAATATAGACTCTATAAAAGGTATATCTTTTAAAATTTCATAATTTTTAGGCATATCCCAGCTAGAATTATTTAGTATTAAGCCCGCATTGCCCCCTGCT
>Ga0129306_1003744_pt1 | contig 10874 bp, 13 predicted proteins | sample P827metagenome_FD_94438 | JGI IMG/M metagenome (GOLD analysis project Ga0129306, IMG submission 94438) | Capybara group fecal microbial communities from Wisconsin, USA - P827 metagenome | ecosystem: Host-associated > Mammals > Digestive system > Large intestine > Fecal | place: USA: Wisconsin...
CACACTTTATTTTCCAGAGATAACAAGTTTTCAAATGAGTTTGCTAATGGAAATATTAGAAGAATTATATAGAAGTTTTAATATTGACTATAACACAGATATAAATAATATTCCAAAAGAGCAATTTCCTATTATGGAGGATTTATATTATCTGCTAGAAAAAAAAATAGAAAATCCAAATACAAAACATAAGGATGAGATTGAAGTTATAAAATCAATAGTTAGAAGCCTAGCAATAGGTCATAATGCAGAAATATTTAATGGTTATACAACAATAGAAGATACAAGTGATTTTCTATGTTTAGACATTTATTCTCTGCAAGGAGCTTCAAAAAACATCAAAAGTTGTCAATATCTAAATATGCTCAGATACTGCGAAGATATGGCTTTTAGAAATAGAGAAGAAAAGTGTTATGTAGTCGCCGATGAGGCTTATCTTTTAATAGATAAAAAAGTACCACAAGCTATTGAATTTATGAGAAATTTTAGCAAGCGTTGTCGCAAATACCAGAGTGGAATTATAACAATTTCTCAAAACATTTTGGACTTTTTACGGAGATGAAATTAAGCAATATGGACAAGCAATACTTGATAACTCTACATATAAATTCTTCTTTGGAACAGATGGACAAGATTTAGAGGAAATAGTAAGAATATATAACCTAAATAATGAAGAAAAAACAATACTTTCACAAAAAGACAGAGGTCGTGGACTTATGTTTGTTGGACCTGGCCATAGCTTGATAAATGTAAAAGGAGAAGAATGGGAAAAACCTTATTTGATAGGTGGTGGAAAGTAAAATGGCAGATAATAAGAATCAATTAGCAGAGATGGGCAAGTTAGGTTTTTCTCTGCTTTCTTTTAAAACTAAAATGATAATAATAGGAGTTATAATTGGTGTATTTTTAATAATTATAGTGCCAGTAGTAGCAATAATGAGTATATTTACACCAGCACCCAAAAATTCAAGTCAAAAAAAGGGCGGAGGAGGTGGCTATAGTTCATCAAGTACAAGTGTTTCAATTTCAGTAAATGAAGTATTTGATGAAGGAAGTTTGGTTAAATATGAAAATGCAACATTTCCAATGCCTTTTGAAACTTGGGATAAATCAAAAGATGTTATAACATCAAGATTTAGTAAGAGTAGAACAATAACGGTAAATGGTAGAGTACAAAGTGGAGCTCATACTGGAATGGATATTGTATGTGTTTCAAAATCAAGCCCAAAGATATGTGCTGTTGCAAGTGGTACAGTTGTAGTTGCAAAGGCAGGTTCTACTGGATATGGAAATTATGTTGTAATTCAACATTTATCAGATGAAGGAAAAAGATTTTATACTTTATATGGACACATGGTAGATGGCTCTATTGCAGTTGCAGAAGGAAGTGAAGTAAAGGTCGGGCAAGTTTTAGGAATAATGGGAAGTACAGGAAATTCTACTGGCCCACATTTACATTTTGAAGTAAGACTAAATGATAACGCAAGCAGTAATGCAGTAAATCCATATCCATATTTATTTGGCGAGGAGGAAAATTAAAAAAATGAATAATAAAGAAGAATTAAAGAAACAAGTAATTGTCTTGAGTTTAGTATTAGTTTTAGTAATTATAGTCGCAATATTTGTAAACACAAGAGATTCAAAAAATAGTAAAAACAATATAAATGTTCAAATTCCAAGAACAGAAATTACAAATACAACTAATGGCACAAACCAAAGTGAATTAACTGGGGAAGAAAAGATGAAAGAAAATTTAAAAGGCTTATTAGAAGAACCAGATGAAGATTACTATTTACAAGAAGAATTAAATGATAAAAATGAAACTGTTGTTACAACAAAAAGTGGAGAAACAATAATTATTAAAGATTAAATGAGGTATCAATATGGAAGAAACAAGAAAATTTAAAAAGTATATTTATATTTCAAAAGAAGTACAGCCAGTCATTGAAGAATATTGCGAGAAAAACAATATAATTTTAGTTACTAGATTTATAAATGAATATAACTTTGAAAAGTTTACGCAAACAGAGCTACGAAACTTAAATTCATTAGACTATTTAATAATTGATTTAAAAGCTATTGAGCATTTAACAGATGATGATGAAATAATTGCAAAAATAACTTTAATAAGAAAACTATATAAGTTGCGTGTAATTATAATTGCACGAGGGTACAAGCACGGAAATGTATTACTAGGAAAAATTTTTAATCTAGGAATTTATAACATTATAACAAGAGCAGATGATATTGGATTTAAAGAAGAACTAGAAAAAGCATTAAGTGATGAAGGAATGAGCTTTGGAAATTCTATTAAGTATAAGTTAGATAACAATTTAATAGCAGTAAATCAAACAACAAAAGTTATAAAGGAAAATTTTATTAAAGTAAAGCAGACAGTTAATATTGGTGTAGTAGGAACAGAAAGACATATTGGAGCAACAACTTTGGCAATTAATTTAACTAAATATTTAAGTGAATTAACAAATATTAGAGCTTGTTATATAGAAAATAATAATCATCAATCAGTAGTTCGTATGGCTGAAAGTAGCGAGGCAATAAAATATGAAGATATGAAAAAGATTAGTTTTAAGGGGATAGAGCTATTTTCAAAACCTGAAAATATGTCAGATATATTATCTAATGATTATAATTTCTATATATATGATTACGGAGCTTTAAATAAAATGACAGAAGAAGAAAGAAACTCTTTTATAACTAGAGATTTAAAAATAATAGTATCTGGTAATAAACTATGGGAGATTCAAAATTTAATTGATGCTTTTAAAATTGTTGGAAAAGATATAAATACATATTTAGTTTTTAATTTTGCAAAAGAAAGTGAAAAAGAGAATTTTAGATTAAGTCTGGGAGAATATTGGAAAGATAGAATGACATTTTCAGAATATATAACAGATCCATTTGAAGCCAAGAACAAATACTTTTTTGAAAATATATTAAAACCTTATTTAATAAATACAGATATTACAGAAAAGAAGAAAGGATTTAATTTCTTCAAGAAAAGAGGTAAGAAATGAAAAAGAAATCGCTCTTTGATATAGCAATGGAGCAAAAACGAGAAAAACAGAATAATGATAATAATATTGTTATTACACATAAAAATAGCAGAATATCTATTTTGGTTGAAATAATAGGTAAGATTTTAAAATTGGTGTTCTATATTCTAATTTGTTTACTATTAACTATTGGAACAACAGTATTAGTAAATAGTGAATTAAGAAATCAATTAATAAATGTTATAAATACAAATATTTAGCAATGGAGGAAGTACAAATGAGTTTACAATTAGAAATAAAAAAGAAACCGAATAAAAAAGATTATAAAACCAAATAATAGAACCAGACAATTAGATAAGTGAACAATTTTTTATCTTTTGAAAAAATGTTCAGTTGATTGAACAAAATGTTGACATTTGAAAAATTGTTCATTATAATATTATGTGAGGTGAAGAGACTATGATTAAAAGAGAACATTATATTGAAAAGATTCGTGGATTTTATGATTCTGATTTAATTAAAATAATTGTTGGAGTTCGTAGATGTGGAAAGTCAATAATATTAGAACAAATAATGAATGAAATAAAAGAAAAAACAGATAATATTATTTATTTGAATTTTGAAGATGATAAAATAATTGCAAATATTTATAATAGTGAAAAATTGCTTGAATATGTTGAAAAAAATAGAAAGAATGGTAAATGTTATATATTTTTAGATGAAATTCATGAAGTTAAAAATTGGAATAATGCAGTAAAAACATTAAGATTGCACGATAATTCTGTATTTATAACAGGATCTAATTCTAAGATTTTATCAAAGGAATATACAGATGCTTTTAGCGGTAGATATGTATCATTTAGAGTTAGACCTTTTGTATATAAAGAAATACTTGAATATTCAAAAGAGCTAAATAAGGAATTTAGCGTGTCAGATTATTTAGTTTGGGGAGGATTTCCAAAAAGATTTGAATTTGAAAAAAATGATATGATAACATATCTTACTGATTTAAATGATTCAATAATTGTCAAAGATTTAATAATGCGCTTTGAAATAAAAAATGAAGAATTATTTAGGAGAATAGTTAATTACATTTTAATGTCTAACTCAAGAATTTTCTCATCACGTTCAATAGAAGGCTATTTAAAAAATGAACATATAAAAGGATCAATTAATACTATTATAAAATATTTAGGATATTTAGAAAAGGCTTATGTTATTAACAGAATAAAGCCATATTCAACTAAAAGTAAGAGCGAACTATCATATTATTTTAAAGTATATGATGAAGATGTATCTTTTAATTCTTTAAGATGTTTAAACAACAGATATGATATAACGCATAATTTAGAAAATATTATTTATAACGAATTGATTTATATGAATTATAATTTAAAAGTTTTGAGCAAGACTGATAATGATAAAGAAATTGATTTTATTGCTCAAAAGGATGGAAAAGAATACTATGTTCAAGTTGCATATAGCGTTGAAGATGAAAAAGCTTATGAAAGAGAGTTTGGCGCATTTGCTAATATAGATAATACTCATAAAAAAATATTAATTACAAATGATGATTTTGATTATTCTACCAGTACAGTCACACATATAAAATTGAAAGATTTTTTGATAATGAATTCTCTAGATAATATATAAGTATATTTACACTTGTGCGTAAAAACTTAAAAGTGTACGCATAAGTGTAGAGAAAGACATTTAAAATCCAAAAAAGTAACTTTTGGGGAATAAAAAAGTATGTGTATTGCAGTACACATACTAGTAAATGAATCCTCAACCAGAGCTAGGATACATTTTTAATGTAACTAAATAATAACATATTATTCTATATTTGGCAAATTCAATTTCAGGAAAAAATTTCAAAATTTCTTCAAAATTCATTCATTGACACATATAAAAAAGCAATATAAAATCTTATTATAAAAAATTGTGAGCAAAAGTCGGCTTTAAGTAGCTGGCTTTTTTTTCGTGCTCAGGAAAGGAGAAAAAGATGTTAGAAAATTTTAAAACTAAACTTGATTATGGAAAAGCAGTTTTAATTTGTGATGATGATGTCAGGTTAAATTCATACGAAACTGAAATAAGACCTAGACTAATGCTTTTAAAGTCGGAGCCAAACAAGATATATGGTTTAGATACATACGATTTTAATAGAGAGTTTAAGAGTGAAATATTTAAAAAAGCAGAAGAAAGTGGCTTGAAAATAATCAATATTACAGAAGTTATAAGGGAGAAAATCAGAAACATTGTTGATAAAAAATTACAAGAATATATAGATAACAATATCAATAATACTGATTACATTACCAAATTCTCTGTAAGAGAACATTCTGATTATACTACTAAATCATTTGAATTTTTTAAAAATGCAATGGAGTTTGGAAAGAATATTAGAAATGATGCTGAGGCAGTAAATAAGTATTATATCGCTATAAGACATATAGATAATGGCATTATAGGATTTTATACAGACAGATATAGTGGAATTTCATTTGAATATGACCTAGAAAAACAAGAATTTAATATTTCTGATGAGGAAATTTTAAAGAAAGTTTATAGTGATGAAAAAATGAAACTTATACTTGCCTATGAACAATATACTAAAGGTTTAACACCACCAATCTATAATGAAATTGCTAAAATTAATCAATTTTTAGAAGATAAAAAATCAGTAACTTTTGAATTGCAAAATGGAACTAAAGTAAAAGCAGAGGCTAGTTTATATAGCATACTAAATATTCGAGATACAGGAGATATTTATATAGCTGATAGATATACCAATAGAGTTATTGAAGGAACACCAATAGAATATGGTAAAACTCTTGGAACAGAGCTAAAGAGCCTAAAATATGGCAGAAATTTTTTAGAAATTGATTCTAAATCTTTAAGTAGTTTAAATGCTTATGAAAAACAAGAAGAACAAATTGAAGATGAAGAAGACGAAGAAGAATTTTAATAAAGAAAAGGAGTAAAAAATATATGAATAAATATGAGAGTGTAATTATTATTAATGCAAAATTAGAGGAGAAAGAAATTAAAGATACAATAGAAAAATATAAAAATTTAATGCAAGAATTTTCAGGAAAAGAGCCAAAAGTAGATGAACTTGGAGAAAGAAAATTAGCGTACGAAATAAAGAAAAATAATACTGGATATTATGCTGTGTTTTATTTTCAGTCAGAGCCAGAGAATATATATGAATTAGAAAGAAATTACAGAATAGATGATAACGTTATAAAATTTATGACTGTTAGAAGGGAAGAAGAACAAGAATATGATGAATCTGAAGAAGAAGACGAGGAGAAATACTAATTATGAAATTGATAACAAAAGAATTAGAAGCAGTCTTTGAAAAATATCCTTTAGGAAGTCAAGATGGTTTGCTAGGACAAGCCAAAGTAATTACTAAATTCTTTAATCCAATGGGAGTAGGAACTTGGTTTATTACAGAGGCAGAAAAACAGGAAAATGGCGATTATGAAATGTTTGGTTATTGTCATCTTGGAGATGATGAGATGGCTGAATTTGGATATATAGTGCTATCAGAATTACAAGAAATAAGAGGCCCTTTAGGAATGGGGATTGAAAGAGATTTATACTTATCTAAAGAGTGTACTTTGATAGAGGCATTAAAACAAACAGGTATGGAAGTACCAGAGTATTTGTACAAAAATGACGAAGAAGAAAATGAAGAAGATGAGGAGGAATACTAATTATGTTAGGGAGAGTATTAGTTAATATGATTATAATTCCAGCAGTAATAATAACTTTATCAAATGGAATTATAAATAAGAGTTTTGCAAATGAAGAAAAAAATAAAACAGAATATGTAATTTCTCAAAGTGAAGAAAGTAAGTTTTTAGAAGATATTTATAAAACTGAAACAGATACAATAAAAATAAAAAGTATAGATAAAAAAGTTTCAGATCAAAATTATATGAATAAAGAAATTGTTGAAACAAAAACTCTTAATAAATCAAATGAAGACTATATTAGAAATCAATTTGGAGAAACAAAAGAATTTAATGATGGAACATACAAAGGAGTTTTAAGCATATCAAATATTGATGTTCAAACTATTAAAAATGGTTATTATGAAAAAATAGATGAACAAGTTTTAAGTTTTGAGAATTTTACAGATAATGACTTAAATAATATTGAAAAAGAAATTGATATAAATAGTGTAAGATACTATTTAATAAATGTTGAATGGGAGCCTGAAAATACACAATTAATTGATGATGAGAATGTTCCAACAACATATAAAGGTAAAAAGATATATCAAACAGTTAAAACTCTTGCTAATCCAGATACATACAAAGTAACAGTAACATATACAGGAAAAGCTGAAAAAATAGATACAATGTATGATTACAAAATAAACTATGAGACGGTTATTCAAGAGCCAGAAGAAGAAACCAAAGTGGAAGAAAAAGAAGATAAACAAGTAAGTGGATTTATGCTTGTATCAGGTATAGGCTTAACTGCAATGTTTATGTATTTAATAAGAGGAAAAAATACGTATATTTATGCTAAAAATAACAATGGATTCAAACTAATTAAAACTGAAAAAATAAGTGATAAAAAAGTTTCAATAGATATTTCAAATTGCAATAGAAGTGATGAAAATATTTATGCTATAAAAATTAATCCATTAACATTTAAGAAATTTAAAGGTAGAACAATAAGCATAGTTCAAGGAAACAATAAGAAAGACATAGTTTTATGGAACAGTTACTATGAAATTAAAATGTAAAATTTCAAAAAGTTTTCAAAATTCATTCATTGACGTATAAGAAAATAGATGATAATATTCCAGTATGAGCTATTATGAATGAGCGATGGCAAGTAGAAATACAAGCTGTCGCTTATTTTTTATTTTCAAAATTTAGGAGGAGTTTATGAAGAAGAAAATTTTAATTTGTGTTTCAATAGTTGTTTTGATAGTTAGTTTAATAGTTATTTCAATTTCATTGAAACCGAAAGAAAGTAATACAAATGAAAATCAAATAGTAGAAGAAAAAACAATAGAAGAACAAACGGTAGAAGTGTTGGCATTAGATGATACCGACAAAAATGTTATTGGTTACATTTCAATAGAAAAAATAGGATTAGAAAAAGCTCCAGTAGCAGATGGAACAGATTTAACTACAATAGGTAAATATGTAGGACATTTTGAAAATACAAGTTATTTAGATGGTAATGTATGTTTATGCTCTCATAATAGAGGTAGTAAAGCTGCATATTTTGGAGAAATTAAAAATCTATGTGAGGGCGATATTATAACTTATATTACAAAATATGAAACTAAACAATATGAGGTAAAAGAAGTAAAACAAATTAAAGAAACAGATTTAAGTGTTTTAAATCAAACAGAAGAAAATCAAATTACACTTATAACATGTGTTGAAAATCAAAGAAATTTAAGACAATGTGTTGTAGGTAAGGAAAAAACGGAGGTTCAATATGAAGTTTAATGATTGGATAGAAAAATTTATAAGTAAAAACAAAATTGATAAATTGGAATTATTAAAGATAACTAAAAACACAAAAGATTATTATTTTACAGTAGAACAAGTTATGGAATTTTTGGAAATTGTAGAGCCACAAGAACAACAAGAAATTAAGAAAATGTTAGAAGAAATGGATGAAAACAAGGAAGAAATAAAAGACTATCTAACTTGTTTAGCAGTAGGCTGTATAAATGCAATAGAAAATGAAACTGCAGAAGATAATGAAGAAACTATGTAAATTATTTATATAGATTTAATTTTGCGAGGAAGGAGGACAAAATAATATGAATATTAGTGTTAAGAATTTGAATTTAACTAATGATCCAAACAATATTACAAAAGCCATTGGTACACTTGTTATTGATGATGTATTTCATATTGAAGGAGTAACAGTTAAAAGAAGTAAAGAAGATAATATGTATGTTCAATTACCACAGCGTTCATATATTGATAAGGAAACACAAGAGAAAAAATATAAAGATGTTTGCTATCCAATAAATAGGGAATTAAGAGAACAACTTACCAAGTGTGTATTAGATACATATTATGAAAAATTAAAAGAACGCGAAGATATGCAAGAAGAATCTCAAAAAAAAACTTCTAAATCAGTAAAATCAAAAGCTAAAAAAGAAGAAATTATAGAAGAACAAGAAGATGAAGAGGTTTTGTAAAAAGACAGCAAAGCCGTATGGTTAGCTGAATAGAATCTTCAAAAAGGGTGGACGTATTAAAAATAACACGGTATAATTTAGATAGAAGGAGATGATTCTAAATGAAGAAGAAAATCTTATTAATATCTAGTATTATATTAGGAGTAGTAATTATAGGTATTACAATTTTTAGTATAAAAAATAGCAATACTAAAATTAACGAAAGTAAGTTAGAAAGTAAAAGTACATCTACCAGTCAAGAAAGCATAATAGGTCAAAATGATATAAATATTGTTTCAACAAATGTTGAGGCAGAAACAGAAGATAAAGAAAATGAAAGTACCAATGAAAATGAAATAAAAGATACAGATGAAAAAGAAGATATAAAACAAGAAACTAAAGAAGAAAATAATCAAAATACAGAAGATAAAAAAACAGAAAATACAAATGAAAAAACTACAAGTAAAGTTACAAAAGAAACAAGTGGAACAGTAGCCAAAAATGTGGAACCTACACCTACTGCTCCAACTCAAAGTGAAGAACAGGCTCCTGAACAACAAGAAATTCAAGAGCCAGAGCCACCAAAACCAGTAGAAGAACAAAAAGTAGAAACAAAGAAAATAGATTTATCAAAATATGATTATTATGAAGACAGTCTAAATGGCTCTTATAAAGGATTTATTAGAGATGATGCTGAAATGAGTAAGTTAAAATCTTTAATAGATAATGCAATAACAGAGTTTGGATATACAAATGTTAAAATAGTACAAGATAGCTCTTTAGCACAAAGTGGATTAAGAAGTTTTACAGCAAATAAAACAAATGTAGAAAATTTAGTTTATAATTCTGATGGTTTTACAATATGTTATTATGCAGTAAAAGAATACCATATATCTAGCGATGGAACAGAGAGTCTATTTCAAACAAGATCGTATATAAAAGTTAAATAAATTTTCAAAATTGTTTCAAAATTCGTTCATTGACATAGGGTTTTTAAGGTAGTATTATTTTAGTGTGATAAATTTTAAATAAGAAAAGAAATCAGTTTTCCCCCACTGGTTTCTTTTTTTATTTGCCAAAATTAAGAGGAGGTATTTATTTATGTTGAAAAAATTTAGAAAAAAGATAATAGCAACAATGCTATTAGTATTAACAATGCTAACAAATTTGCTACCAATATTTCCAATGGTAAAAAGTTTAGCAGTAAATAATAATGATATAGGAACAACACTAGATATTGTTAATTTAGGTACAATTCCATATCATTTAAAAAGCTACGGAGTAGCAAGTAAGGGATATGTAATAACACAAATAGTAGGATATTACGATAACGGCAACTTCTATCCAGCGTTTTGTATGCACAGAGATAGATTAGGTGTTGATGATGTAAGAGAATATAGTGTAACAATTACAGAGCTTTTAGCAGACCAAGAAACTTATAACAAAGTATGGAGAGTAGTTACAAATGGTTATCCATATAAATCAGTAGAAGAAATGGGAGTTAGAGATTATAGATATGCTTATCAAGCAACAAAAATGGCTGTATATTGCGTATTAGGTCAATCTGATGTAAATGACTTCTATGCAACTGATGAAATAGGACAAGAAATTGTAGATTGTATTCACAGATTAGTTGATATTGGAAACAATGGAACTGCAACATATAGAACACCAGTAGCAAA
>Ga0129306_1003745_pt1 | contig 10872 bp, 9 predicted proteins | sample P827metagenome_FD_94438 | JGI IMG/M metagenome (GOLD analysis project Ga0129306, IMG submission 94438) | Capybara group fecal microbial communities from Wisconsin, USA - P827 metagenome | ecosystem: Host-associated > Mammals > Digestive system > Large intestine > Fecal | place: USA: Wisconsin...
ACCACTATAATCGTTATACCAGCCGCTAGTAGATTTTAAATTTTTGCCGCCAATAGATGAACCGCCAACGAAATTAATCAAAATTTGAAACTCTGCTTTTGTCGGTATGTGCCAACCATCAGGACATATGCCACGAACAGGATATATTGCTGCACATGTCAAATCGCTACCACATCCCTTGCCATTAACGCTCCATATTCCTGCACTATCCATTGCCGTAGCCCAAGTATAAATACGACCATGTTTATTACAATATTTTTCATTTTTGCAGAAACTATTATCGAAAGAGTAACTATTATCGGTTTCGTAGTTTAAATCTCTTGCCATCCATGTCTGACTTCCTATGGTGACGGTTTTATATGTTTGCATATCGCGAGAATCAGTAAAAGAGCCCGTAGTATTAGAGCTAGAACTTATCATATATTGCGCTGTAGATGAATTCACGATAAATGCTGAAGAAAAACTAGATTGAGCGTCCGTTTCACTAATAAAATAGCTTGTAGATGACTCAATAGTGGTTGTTCCAGCAAAAGTCCATTTCCCATTTATACAAACATAATAAGCGTTTTCCTGCATTACTCGAACAGATTCCCCCTCTAACTCGTTAGTACATTTTCCCAATTCAAAAGAGGTCTCTACTTCTGAAATGGTATTGTGGTTTGTTTCTGAATTTGTTCCAGAATCCTTGCCGCATGCTATCAAAAAAATTGGTATGCACAACACAGAGACAACCGAAATTATTTTTTGCATGATTTACTCCTTTTGTTGGGACTTAGGTCCTTCAAAGATTGGATTATATTTGTAATGAAGTAAAGATTCTACCAATTTATTTGAAAATTTAGGAGCCGATTTAAGAAAGAGAATGTTGATTCGTACAAAATTATTTTTTACGAAATCTCCGATATTCTCTTTATCCACCTTAAATACAGAATTATTAAGAATACTGTTGGCTAGACAGCTTCCATTTCCTTTTAACGAGTAATGTTGACTATCGAATCTTGCTGTCGAATTTGATCCAACACAGCCAATCTTGAAAAAACGATTTTTGTCAAATTGTATGCGACTATCCAAATAAAAGATATAAACAGCTCCGTTCAAATCTCCATATTCTTTACAATATGATTTAAACGAGCGTTTTTCATCAGGAATATCAATATTGAAATCTTGTCCTTCCTTTAGAGGCTTACCCAAAAGAAATGATGTTTTCTCAATATATCTTGAAATTTCTTTTTTAAAGAAATCAGCACCCAGTCCATCTATTAAAGATGACTTTTTGATGGTCTTTTTTCTTGTAGTCATACAGGCCTCCATCGGTCAAAATTCCCTGGAGTTTTGCCCCTGTTGAACAGCAATGAACCGAGCCTTTTGTATGGATACAAGAAAGGCGCAGATCGTTGCATTTACCAAAGCGAGGCTCTCGAATGCCTAGTACGATAAACGCAAACGACCCACGCCCCGAAAGGGCTGTTGCTCTTTGGCTATACAACCAAAGACCAGCTAAAAAGCTGGTACAGCAAACTGAAGCATACCGCAAAAGCGGCATGCCTGCGTGAGCGTTCGCCTTGTTCCCGTACTTAGAAATTTTCGAGATTTCGCTTTGAGAACAAGAGCTAAACTCTCTAATATGTCCAATTTAAAAATAACTTAAATACGGGCTAAACGCACGGAGAATTTACAAAAACAAGCGTTTTTGTGACGAAACCGACGAATTTGGGGCAAATTGTAAAGGGAATGGGGTGTTCCAAAGCGGGAAACAGCCACGATTTTAGTGATCGCCGTAGTGGCTTTTGCAAGCGACAATCTCAAGTACACCGTCTTTTACAGCGTAAACCAGTCGGTTTGCATCATCAATGCGGCGACTAAAATAACCGGACAAGTCGCCCTTTAGCGGTTCGGGTTTACCAATGCCCTCAGACGCCCCGTTTCGTTCAATATCCTGAACTAGGGCATTTATTCTTTTGAGAGTTTTCTTGTCCTGAACCTGCCAATAGAGATATTCTTCCCACGCACTGTCGTGCCAAACTTTTTTCATGTTTAGGCCTCGATCAATTCGTGTTCAGCGCAGTTCCGCCCAGCCTTCAAATCTTCAATTCTGCTTTTCAAGACAGCAGAATCCTTCGTGCGGGAAACCTGTCTCGACGCCAAAAAGAGAGCGAAATCGAACAGTTCCCGCTGAGCTTCTGGACTTATCGTTTCGTAGAGTTCCATCAGTGCTTCGGCCATAATCGCCTCCCTTGGTTGTTTATACACCTTTAATATACATTTTTTTGCGTTTAAGCGCAAGATTGTGCCAAGGGCGGCCTATAAACGAACTTCTTTAGTACAAAAACCTGAATAAAATCCGTGTTTTCCAACAATTATGACATTTGAAAACTGATTAGAGTCAAGCCCGGGCGTTGCGGGCTGGCGTTTGAAGCCCGCAGTGGGGGTGCGCGGAAGACGAAGGGAGATCCCCGCCTTCGCGGGGATGACATTCGGCTGGAGCCAGGGGGATTCCTCCCCCCCCCCTTTTTTGTATATTAAAAAATTTTACCCTACAATCACTAAAATTGTATATATTGTAGGGTAATGAGAGTCGTGAACGGAATATTGAAAGAAGAACTCGAACCGAGGTTTTCAAGGGTTTTATGGAATTAATAAAGTAAAATAGCTCCTACACGGAATTTCCACCAACCATCATTATACATCAATTTCCCGGGACTATATTCAACATAAAAACCAAGAGGATTTTTCATTCTAACAAAAGTATTCAGACCTAAAGTCATTACGTCGACCCTTTTGGCGTAAGCGGGTAAATTTTCTTTTCCATAATCTTCTCCTATAATATTCATATCAACAAATTCGGAGTTTCTCACCGTTGAACCTCCACTGTTCAAAGCCATTCTTTCGTAGTTCGCATAGGCTCCCAATGCAATTTTTTCCCCAATATCAAACATGGTTCCTCCACCAAAATTATAGAGAATAAAGCCATCGAAACGTCCAAAAGAATCATCCGCATTCAATTCTTCATCATCCTGTTCGTTGGGATAGAAACCGCCCACAAATGAAACTCCCGCCCCAAAATACATCGGGCCAATCCATTGCACAAAACTAGGACGTACTCCTACATCCAAGGGAATCGTAAGAGGAATTGAAAGAAATAAGCCCCCTTTTTGTTCTCCAATAGCATAATTCAATGACAAAATACTTGCTTTGAGATTTAGAGATCCTCCAGATATTTCAACATCACTATGTAACGAAGAAATTCGACGATCTTCGCCAGCTGCCGCAAAGGTCAAGCCGACTTCAGCAATACGATATTTTTTATCCGTTGAATATTTAACTGCAGCGGCTTCGCCCACCATATTTCCAGAGGAGCTTACCGCACAACCTGTAAAAATGCAAGCAATCACAAAGATTCCGAATAGAAAAATTTCACCTTTGCACATTTGCATGCTCCTAATTTAGCATAATACCGGAACCACTCCATGGCAAACCCCATAGTATTTCTCCATTTCTATCAACAATGACTAGATCAAAAAAAGGCCGCCCCGCGAGGGAGCGACCAATTTAATTGTAGCTAGAGATCCTTCGACTTCGCGCGATGCGCTCAGGATGACTTTGCTAGCAATTTGCTCAGAGTGCCGAAGGCACGACCTCACACCTCACTAGCCCAAAACCTCTTAGTTTCCGCGTTCGAAGCGGATGAAGTTCACGACCTTCAGGCTAGCAAGGCCGAGCTGCTTGGCAACGACTTCCTGGAGGTAGTCCTTGACGCTGAGCTTCTTCGGGTTCTTGTCAGTCATGAAGAATTCCTGGTCTTCGAGAACGATTTCCTTGAGCACCTTAGCCACGCGGCCGTCAATCTGACGCTGCATGAATTCGGGCTTGGTCTGCTTGCCAGAAGCTTCAATCTGGGCCTTGGCGATTTCCTTTTCCTTTTCGATGGTTTCGGCCGGAACAGCGGCATCGTTCAGGGCCACCGGAGCAAATGCGGCGGCCTGCATAGCGATGTCCTTAGCAGCCTGCTTGAGAGCGGCTTCGTCAGAAGCGGTACCTTCGAAAGCGAGTTCGGTAATCACGCCGATCTTGCCCTTCATGTGGCTGTAAACGCCAAACACGGAGTTAGCGACCTTCTTGATTTCGGCGAACTTGCGGAAATCGATGTTTTCCTGGATCTTGACGAGCACGTCCTGGAGCACATCGTTCACCTTCTTGCCATCGACCACGGCGTTCTTGAGGTCGTCGACAGAGGCGATAGCCTGAGTTTCGACAGCCTTAACAGCCATATTGGCGAGAGCAACGAAGTCGTCGTTGTTGGAGACCGGTTCGGTTTCGCAAGAGAGTTCGAAAGCGGCGGCCTTGTCGGCGGTTTCGATCAAGTAGATGCGGCCTTCCTTGGCGGCCTTGTCGGCACGCTTGGCGGCAACAGCAGCACCCTGCTTGCGGAGGAGTTCAACGGCCTTGTCCATGTCGCCGTCAGTTTCGGTGAGGGCCTTCTTGCACTGCATCATACCCACGCCAGTCTTCTGGCGGAGTTCGTTAACGAGGGAAGCGGTAATCTGCATATTACTTTTCTTCCTCGCCGTTGTCGAACTTCTTCACTTCTTCCTTGTCGGCCTTCTTGTTGTCGTTGGTGCGAACCTTGACGTTTGCAGCAATGTAGTCAACAATGAGCTTCAGGGACTTCACGGCGTCGTCGTTGGCCGGAATCGGGTAATCCACGAGGGTCGGATCCACGTTGGTGTCGCAGATGCCGATGATAGGAATGTGGAGGCGACGGGCTTCGGCCACAGCAATCTTTTCGTGCTGGAGGTCGGTCACGACCACGAGGCCAGGAAGGTTCACCATTTCGCGGATGCCGCCGAACACGCCCAGCAGCTTTTCGCGTTCACGGTTCTTGTCCAGGACTTCCTTCTTGGAGAGGGCCTGGAAAGTGCCGTCCTGTTCCATGGCGTCGATCTTGTCGATCTTCTTGATGGACTTGCGCACCGTCTGGAAGTTGGTGAGCATGCCGCCGAGCCAGCGGTTGGTGACGGAGAACTGGTTGCAAGTAGAGGCAGCGTCCAGCACGCACTGACGGGCAGTGGGCTTGGTGCCGACGAACAGCACGGTCTTGCCAGATTCAGAAATCTTGGCGGCGGCCTTGCCAGCTTCTTCCAAAAGTTCACGGGTCTTGGACAGGTTCAGAACGTAGATACCGTTCTTTTCGGCCAAGATGTAGGGTTTCATTTTCGGGTTCCAGCGCTGAGTCTGGTGACCAAAGTGGGAGCCTGCAGCAAGCAGGTCTTCTACGGAAGGCAGATTTGCCATAATGTATTCCTTTTCGGTTGTTACTACCCGGACTGCAAATAAGCCGCGAAGCGATGCCCGGAAACCAGGCGAACCTGGGGTTCTGGACCGCGCCACCGAAGCGACTCTCGCAAGCCGGTGATTGGTTTTACCCTGGCGAAATTGCCAAGGCGGGGGTAAATGTAGAAAAACAGTGCAAGGCGAGCAAGGCGCGAAAACTTGTTTTCGCATCTTTGAGCCGCAACCACAGACACCAAAGGCGTCAAAACGCTTTTTTGATTAAATCCATCATTTACAACCAGGCCCTAAAAACACCAGCGACAGGACTCACGCTACTATTTTTAAACTGTTGCTCCCTATAGCGAGAAATAACTAAATTCTTGACAGACAAACTCAAGAACGGAGAAATTCATGAACATAGCAAAGACCCTACTGAAAGGGAGCCTAGCCATCGCCATCGGAGCACTCTACGCCTGCGGGAGCGACAGCAACAGCCAATCTTCTGACAGTGAAAGCACCCCGGAATCCTCTGCCAGCATCGGCGAGCCTAGTTCAGCGGCAAACGATAACGACGGTTCATCTTCAAGCGTAGCGCTGATTCTCTCCTTTGAAGAGGAAATGGCAAGGGACAGTCTTTTTGTAGAGGCTTCGGCCGACACGGGTTTTTCTGCTATTGAAGATGTCTACCACAACCTAGCCAGCGATGAGCGAGTCGTTTTCTTAATTAGGCATGCCAAAAGGGCGACTCTCACGGCAAAAGAAACACCCCTTGTTTATGCAGGTGTTGTCCAATCCCAAACCGTTGGCGAAAAACTTGCAGGCAATGAATCCTTTGCCTATGCCCACACCGACTTTGTAAGAACCCATGACACTGCAGAAAACATCGCCATAGGCAGGGGCGAAGAATTCACCGCTTCAACTGTGATTCCCGAATTAACAGAGACGTGGTACGTCAAAGACGCCGACAAGCTGCATGTTTATGACTCCCTATATAGAGCTTCTGCAGTCTACTCTCAATGGGCCTATAAAAATGAATTCAGCGATGCCTTCTATGACCTCAAAGAGCGCTGCGTTCGTGCCATTACAGAATTAATACTGCCAAACATTTCCCAAACCGCCCGCGTAAACATCTTCGTAAGCCACGACATGTTCATTGGTCCGCTGACAGTCTATTGCACCAAAGGTAAAGTTAACCGTCTGCGCTACTGGGAAACCGAAAAATGGGTCTATTACGTATCGGGCATTGCAATCATCATAAAGCCCAACGGAGATCGCCGCTATGTGCCTATCGATGGCGTAGAATATGGAACCTAACCCCTCCTGAACACAACAAAAAAAACGCCCTTGTCGGGCGTTTTTTGTTGTATTCCTTTGTTACTTCAGCAAGACTTTCTTCTTTTGAACCTGGTTCCCATTCTTTAGCACCAGAACATAGGAACCAGAACGCATATCGCTCAAGTTTGCCGTAGTCCCAGACTCCACGCGGCTACGCTTTAACAAGCGGCCCTGCATATCCATCACATGGAGCGTTGCAGCATTTCCAAGGCCATAAAAGCCCACATTTCGTCCTTCAATATTCATTCCGAAAGAACTGGATTTTGCACTGTAATAAGGCAGGCTAGACGGCAAGGGGACTTCCTCTCCCGACGCTTTTTTCAAGGAAAGGTTAGTTACACTTATCTGAGGTTCGTCACTTGAGTTAAACGACAGCTCGAGAACCGGAGCGGCTTCAGAAACGGCGTCAAATTCGCAGGTATACGATTCTTCCATATCGGGCACCAGCTTTACATTCTTTGCACAATAATCCGTTTCCTTGGATTCAGCACTCTCGTATAGATGAACCCTATAATAGATGTAGGGCTGATAAGAAGACTGCTTTATGCTAAAGCTCAAGACGTACTTTTCACCCGTAGAAACTTCAGCCAATTCCCTAGAAACTTCACGAGTTGTTCCTCTAATGGTCCCACCAATGTGGACACCATCAATAGACTCCTCACTCAAAATTGCCGTAGTAGAATTCCATCCAAAAGCACCCGAATTTACATAGTAGTCTTTTTCAGGAGTTTTGCAAGACTCTTCCATTTCCTCGGTCATGGTAAAGACATAAGGCTGGTTCGTATAGTTGTTAGAAAAATTCTGCATATTACCAGACATCAGCAATCCTGTCAGCAACCTTAAAGAAGAATGGTAATAACCCGGCTCCTGGGACATCAATGACAAAAAGTTATCATTTAATTTTTCTTGATAGCTTGCATTAGTTATCAAAACAGAACTTAAGGACCCTATAGAAGAACCATTGAAGGAACATCCATTACTTTTGCAAACATTGGCATCTGTAGTCCCATCCGGTTTTATGTTGATCAAAAGTTGCGTGGACAACTTCGGTGCGACCCATGCAGCAAGTTTACTAGACAAGCTTTGTGCTTGGCTATGACCATACCAGGCATAACTCCAAGCCCAACGCCAAGGAGCACGGGTAGCATCGTAATCATAGCCGGCAAAACCATAACCGTTGTTTCCTACAACAGGAGCCGCACTGTTATTGTCGGCCCAGCCCGAAGGAATTCCTGTAGAAGAATTCTGATTTTTCTGCAAAAATGTATAGTTAGTACTTATAGCCTGCGACCAGAAATTGGCATTGCTTGCATCAAAAATCTTGAACACCTCATAAGCGGCCGGGCTTACGTAGCTTGGGTTTTTATAGGGGTCCCAGGCATCTCCCAACTTATGCATACCATTGCTAGAAAATTCAGATGAACGAATTTTTCCAATCAAGGAGGAGGCTGCATTTTTATATTTTTCATCACCAAACTGGTAATAGGCCATGGCCAAGGCAAAGGCCACATCCTCGTCAGCATCAGTGGCGCCGTTCTGGCCCACGGTACCATTAAAGCCCTGAATTTTCCAGTTCATCACACCGTTTCCGTTAGTGTGATTCTGGTAATACTTCCATAGCTTATCGAAATGGCTCTGGTAGCTAGTGGTGTTATCACTGAAATACACCATCATAATCATACCATAGCCTATACCCTCAGACACGGTATATTGCTTGTCGTCAAATTTAATACGGGCCTGATCCCCGCTTTCTTCATAAAAAGTGTTCAAATATTCTGTAAACTTGATTTTGAGCATGGACGAGGCCGTTTGCCCAGCGCAGTTCCAGTTATTGGCAATTATGGTATTGTTGCTATAGCGGTGCGCCTGCGGATACGGGAAATTAACCGTAGCAAAAGCCACCACACCATAGAGGCAAAGAAATGCTAAAACTAGTCGTTTCATTTTTTGCTCCACTTTAGGATTTTTTGTTCAGAACCGACCCGGACATACACCACATAATTACCGTTGGACAAAGCACTCAAATCCACTTCTGCGGTATTAGCCACAGCTTTACGAGCCACCTGCTTGCCAAGCATATCGAACACCCGGACCTGTACCGTTCCGGGGGCAACAGAGCCCAATTGCAACTTGCTCCCCTGTATGTAGGCATTCAAACGTTTAGCCGTAGCGCCGCCCTTTATTATACCATCAGGGTCGTAGCCAATGATATACATTACGGAATCCTTAAAATACTCGTAATCTTCGGACTCTTGGACCTCAGCAACCAGGAATACTCTACCAGGAGTGTTGCCTGCTGTCAACACATAATCTTCAATGGTTGCAAGAGAATTCGATAAACTAAAGGATATACTTGTCCCTGCATAGGTTTTGTTAAGTTCCAAGGTTGTCCCAAAATCAAGAGTCATACTCTTGAAATACTTGGAGTTTAGGGAAACCGCATTTTTCAGGAACTTATACTCGATCGTGGTATCCAGAGCCGCATACCCAGTCACAGCCGGAGCCGTAATATGAAGGTTTGCAACCCCCAGAGACTTAAAATCGGCCATCCATATAGTCGTCCCTTTTTCAGAATAGCACAAATACCCAGTGCACAAAGCTTTTTTCACAGAAATTACACTGGGATTATCCGATTCTATTGTAACTTCGGCCCCTTCAATAGTCTTTATGCCGCAAATACTCCTTTCGTTAGGGGATTGCCCCGAAAGATTTTCCAGGTTCATTCCATTGCCATCGCAAACCGTGCTCTTACGGCATGTAGCCTGATTAATGTTCAATGTCTGTTGAGGCAAGGCCGTTACGCGAACAACAGTCTTTGTTTTGTCATTACCTGTCATAACAGCCACACCTGCAGACTTCAATTTGATAACGCCGTTTTCTACAGTGGCTACATTCGCATTGCTGGATGTGTAAGTGCAACTTGCACTCGCCTTTCCCGAAACACTACCTTCAGCAATAGAGGCTGTCACATGGGCAAACGCACAAGAGCCACTACGGGCTCCTGCCGTATACAATTCATTCCAGTCGCGCATATTTTTCGTCAAGTAGCTCTTTATAAAATTACCCGAGGTCGTCAGGGTCGCATTGTCAAAATCTTTCTTGGAAACCAAGGCAGTCGCTCCAGAGAACATGGCCGATTCCTTGACCTTGTTATCCGAGGTAGAGTGCCTAAAGGACCAATTGCAGTTGCTAATGTTATTCTGGTCCATAAAACTAGTCCAGTCACTTGACGCAGAGATATCCACATTGTTTGTACCGCCGGCATCTGTAGTTCCCCATTCCGAAATAAACACCGCTTTGTTATCACCAAGGCAAGAAGTTATCCTTGACCGGAAATCCTTCAAATTATGTTCATGGGCATAGAAATGGAATACGTATGCAGAATTGGTCTGGGAAACTCCAGTGCAGCCGCCCCTTAACTGGGAATTAAACTCTGTCCCCACGATGGCAAGGTTGGTGGAATTACGGCGAATGCCGCTAATAATGTCATTAGCATAACTAGAGATCGTCCCCTGTCCCTCGTTCACCGGTTCATTATAAACTTCCCAAATAATATTGGGAACATCTTTATAACGCTCCGACATCAGATTAAAGAAAGTTTGGGCATAGGACTTTTCGTAAGTTGCCGCCCGATGGGAATGCCAATCGATAATCACGTAAATGTCATTTTCTATGGCGGTCGCCACCACGCGATCAATTCTATCGTATGCACCATTAGGAGAAGAAATGTAGGCATAACTGGTATTGACGGGTTCAGAAGTGGATTCCGTGTAATATTGCACAGCCATGGCATAACGCACCACGTCTATGCCCCATTTATCGACAGCCCAACCAATGGCTGTGGGAGTATAATAGGGAGCACCTGTAGCATCGGACCAGTCTAGGCTTATGCCCCTAAGCATTACCTGTGCACCCGTTTTTTGGCTAACAATTTTGCTACCACTTGTCCCAAGGGCTCCATAAACGGAAACAGGACCTATCCTCATAGGGACCGCGGTCTGGGAAGCCAAGGCAGACCAAGACCAAACAGCGGCAAACATCAAAAACACAAGTATTTTTTTCATATACAATCTCCGACCTTAAATTTATATTTTATAAGAAAAAACAGGACACCAAACATGATTATTTTCTGTTTACATCAGTAAAAAAGTAACCCACCGGCATAGCCGGTGGTTCTTCATATGCGGGCAAAGCCCTAGGATACTAGCCACGCGTCACGTCGCGTTGGACGTCCTGGCATCTGCGTAATGTCCTTACCGGCTGCCC
>Ga0129306_1003746_pt1 | contig 10871 bp, 16 predicted proteins | sample P827metagenome_FD_94438 | JGI IMG/M metagenome (GOLD analysis project Ga0129306, IMG submission 94438) | Capybara group fecal microbial communities from Wisconsin, USA - P827 metagenome | ecosystem: Host-associated > Mammals > Digestive system > Large intestine > Fecal | place: USA: Wisconsin...
GGTTGCTTTTAATATAAATCTCTTCACTTATATAGATACCTGAAATTCAAAATCTCCCAAGGTAAGCATAAAAAAAGTTGTACAAATTTCGCATTGCGAATTTGTACAACTTTCACTAACGGTGTTTTATGTTCTCTTCTATGACCTTTCGGCCAGAAGTTTTTTACGAAAGATCCTTGTAAAGATAATCGTAAATATGGGAATGAAATAACCGATAACGGCCACAGCTCCCGATCCCGACACCAGGATATTAAAGATTCCGTGGTAGGTTATGGCTACGGCCAAAAGTGCCAAAGTTCCTACGTTTCTAAGCCATTCTTTGTCCCAAAGCCTGTAAGTTCCTATGGAAATAAAAAGGGCGCAGACCACATGAGCCGTTCCGGTACCGAATCCTCTGATAAGCAGATGAAGAATACTGTCCGCTCCGTTTACCATCAGAAAGCACACATTCTCAAAGGTGGCAAAGCCTATGGCCGTCATTATGGAGGCGTTGGCCGCATCTTTGGCTTCGGGCTCAAATATCAGTAGATAGAACAAAACGGGGAAGAGTTTGATGCTCTCTTCAACAAGGGGCGATATTTCGAGGGATGCGTACAGATAATCCGCTCCCTGAACCGCCGCCAGGAAGGTGCTTATATAAGACGAAAGCAGGCACGCTCCCATTCCCACGATCAGGAAGATCATCATACGCCTTGCTTTGTCCTTCATCCAGAACACGGCGATCAACAGCGGTGCCGCAAGGCAGATAAAAACGTTTTCTATATAGTTCATCTGTCCACCGCCTTTGAAAGTGCCGCGGGCATGAACACGAAAGTCAGAGACATGGCTATGTCTGCCCAATAATACGGGTTACGAATGGACTCTTCCGCAATAAAAAATGAGGATGTCCACATGGCATATTCTTCAAAACAAAACAAAAGAACTGCCAGATAAAGCAGCCGCTTTTTCTTCTCACTCTTATCAAGAAGCCCCGACACGGCCTGCCAAATCAAAACCGTCATCAGAATAAGGCATATGATATTTCCGATGTAATCCTGTTTCTGCATGTAAAGAACGGCCATTCCCACGGTAAATGCGGGAACTGGCCAAAGCACGGGGCTTTTCTTTCTTTTGTCCCGCTCTCCCCTGACTTCAACAAGCAGCAGAATAAAGAAAAGGTAGGACGCATACCAGCTTAAGTACGGGATATAAGAATATTCCGGGATATGGCCGTGAACCACCACGAAGATCTGCCAGTAAAGATCGCCGAGGAAATATATGAAGGCGGTAAAAAAGAGCATAACCCAAGCGCGTTTCTTGGTGGCCAGGGCTCTCATAACCGATATTATCACGCAAATAAGCGTCGCTATGAGCTGAATAACGGTATCGATGCTTTCGATGTTAAATAAGTCCATCACTGCTTCTCCCGAGGGCGCTTATCTCCGTCGCCCATTCTCTTCAGACGGAAGGCGAAAATCGTGACCGATATACCCAGCAAAAAAGCGATAACTGCAATCACGATATATCCGATGACCCGGCTGTCCGAAAAAATGCTGGCGCTCATGATACTTGAAGCAGTCTCGGAATCTATAAGTCCCACGTAACGGGGCATTGCAAGAGCCATCAGTATGACGAGTACCAGACCTGCTGCCAGGCTTGCAACCTGCAGTATGGTATTTCGGCGAATCCTGTATGTATTCTCTATTTCGTCGGCTCTTTTATGAAGAGCTGCCAGTCTTTCCTCATTGGTTCGCATATGCGACTCCTTCCTTTGACAATTCCTGCCGCATCCGGTCCTTACCCCTTTGGATAAGCCTGTCGATGCGTTTATTTGAAACCTTCATAATCCTTGCTGCATCGGAATAACTCATGCCCGAAGCATATACAAGCCACAGGGCTTCTTTAAGTTCCGGTTCGATGTTCTCAAGGCAAAGGTGTAAAAGCTTATACTCTTCTTTGTCAAGAATCTCCTGCTCGGGGCCGGCGGATTCGGTCGGCCGGGGGGCTCCCGGGATTCCTCTGCCCGAAGTTATCTCGGCCTCAATCAAAGACCTCGATTCTTCTTCCATACTGTCGAGACTGAAAGTTTCCATTCGGCTCTTTCTGATATGGAATCTGGTGGCGAGATTACGGGCTGTCTTGTAAAGATATGCCTTGAAGCCTCCGTCCCTGATGGAGGGCTTTTTGACCATGATTCTTGCAAAGGCCTCGATCATCAGGTCTTCCGCATCCTGCAGGTTATGCAGATACCCGTTCAGATAGACCGTAATCGCATCGCCGTAGCGTATCATCAGTTCGTCGTAGGATGCGCCGTCACCCGCCAGATATAAATTGTACAGTTCGAAATCCGTTTTCATGTTCATTTCAAAATGTCGCGATGCTAAAATTTTTAATATTATATCACATTATTCTTCTGAGAAATCAATTTTCCATTGATATCTGTTGAGGTCGACTTTTCCGTCAATAACCGTGATCCCTTCGGCTTCCAGCATTTTCGCCTGTGCTCCCGGCCCGCCGAAGGCAAATTCACCGGCTGTTTCACCCTTCGCATTCACAACACGGAAACAGGGGATATTTTCAGGATCCGGGTTCTTGTGAAGCGCGTTGCCGACTGCCCTGGCCATCTTCTTATCTCCGGCCATCTCCGCGACCTGCGAATATGTGGCCACATGGCCGTATGGTATTTTCTTCACCGCTTCGTATATCCTCTTTGAAGGGCAATCGCTTATCAGATCATAGCTCTCGGCTATCATGATCCTGATATCTTTATCCGGAATGCTGCCATCCAGAATGATCGTATTCCAGTGATCCTTGTTCTGATGATATCCCGGAGTGACCGACTTATGAATTTTGCGCCAAAAGAAAGCCTTCTCCGGATCAACTTTCACATTCAGGTTAATATATCCGTCCTTTTCATATGTCCACAGAAACGCTTTCTTGTTTCCTTTGTATCTTACCAATTGCCAGTTCATATCATGAAACGGCGCTTCCTGATATGTGTCAGGAAAGGTAAGACCGTATTTTAATGCTTCTTCTCTGGTTTTCATACTCTCTCAAAATTCTCCTCGGAATCCTTTGTCCTGTAATTATCCTCTGTATTAATTGCATATATATTATCAAAAAAATATGCAGATAAACAACTGCTATCTGCATATTTACATTCGGATGTTATGCACTTATTGCACCACTTCCAAATCTTGATAACTTAAAAACGAGGACGAAGTCCACTCCGTCCTCGCCGTTTGCGATGTCATCAAACATCTGTGAAAACTCCGATCTGCCATTTATATTCTTGCCGGAATGACCTGCATCGGAAAACTCCTTTACAACTTCCATATTCTGATACTCAGCATATTTTGTAAGCTTATCCCGCTGGGCATCCAGGCTGTAACCATCAACCTGCACTGCTGTCGAAACACGGGTATAGATATAGCATTTTTGTTTCTTCTTCATTTACGACTCACCTCCCGGAAGACTCTTGATTGCCTCCATGCTAACTGCAGATAAGGTTTCCATCTGCTTAAGCGCTAACTCTCTTAGCAATACAAGGCGCTCGGACATCGCCTTACCTTGTTCTATAAGAATTGAGTTATAGCTTTCCATGTTCGCCAACACAAGGAGTTGATTCAGCGTTGCGTCATCACGAACATTTCCTGTCTTATCAAAATTCTTTTCACGCCAATGCTTTGCAGTCATGCCAAATAGAGCAACATTCAAAAGATCAGCTTCATTTGCATACTTATATGAAATCTGATCAGGTGTAAGTTCCGGAGGAATCAGGTTATCCTTGATAGCATCTGTATGGATGCGGTAATTCAGCTTTGCAATCTCACGGTTCAGATTCCAGTTCAAAGACAGGCGGCTGTTCTCATCCTTTTTCAGTCTCTGATAATCCTTCATGATATACAGTTTAAATTCTGCTGAAATCCATGAAGCGAACTCTAAAGCTATATCAGAATGTGCATAGGTTCCTCCATATCGCCCTGCTTTTGATACAATCCCGATAGCGTTAACACTTTCTATCCACTTTGTTGGTGACATTGTAAACGCATGCAGCCCTGCTTCACTTCTAAACCCGTCGAATTCGACGGGTTTAAAATCCGGATTATGAAGACTCTCCCATAAACCCAAAAATTCAAGAGTCTCTCTATTTCTCATCCAGTTTTTTATGACATCATTTGGAGCATCGCTCTTGTATTTTGCTATGTCTGTTATAGATATGAATTCATTCTCATAATCGGTGGTATAAATTCCAATATCAAAGCCTTTGGCGTGAATAATATCTTTTTTGATTTTGTCTGCCATTAATAATCCTCCGTTTTACACATCATTTTGCTGTCGTCGACAAAATGATTCATAAAGCAAATTTCATAGGTAAAGTATTCACTTCCGAACACTTTTTTTCTTATCCGTTTTCTGCTGCAATTCTTTGTAATACTCCAAGTAACGGTAAGCAGTTCTCCTACTGACATCACCCTCCGCTACAATCTCCATAAGTGTCATGCCGCTCTCATACTTCAAAATAAAATCATTGTAAGCAGACATCCATGCTTCATCATGTTTTTTTCGTCCACCAAAGTTACGGTTACGCAGTTTTTCATTTTCTGCCTGAAGCTCGGCTACTTCTTCTTCCAATTCTTTAATTCTTCTTAGCGCTTCCTCAAGAGTTGAAATCTTCATTTGTGCCACCTCGCTTTCTGACATTATTGTACTTTTCATCTCACATTGTGTCAACCTGCTTTCTGGTATCCGACACAAGAATTATTCATTTCACCAAAACTATCGGCTCTGACTCCGCAGGTAGTATACTTACAAATCCTGTTTCTATAATCCTCAAATGAAAACACATATGTAATCATTGGTGTTAATGCAAAAATCACATAATACTCATGAATACACGGATGAGGGATAATCCGGTAAGAGCATTCAGGGAAGACCGGGATTTCAGGAGATGATGGACGATATAGTTGACAAGAAGGATGGCATGAGCCCGATAGAACGGACTAAAAAATCAGCCCGCATATAAACGAGCTGATTTCCCTAATACGAATATTATTTCAATCCTGATCCATAATTGTTATTTTCAGTTTGTCAACTATATACTCTTTCAAGCAGATTACTTTTATCTTTATAGAAGCATCATCGCTATCCAGATAATATTTTTTGGGTTCACCTCCCTCACCGGGAATAATCTTAAGAACCCTTGCCTTATCCTCTACGGAAGTTTTAAGTGTACTTCCATCGCGGACTTTTGATGATAATTCCCAACAAACTATATAACGTATATTGCTGAAAGAATGGTTGAACTCGGTGGCACCTAATTGATACTTCAATTCGACGTACCAAAAATCACAATCCGCAATTTTATTATTCGTTTTGTTTCTGGCCAATAGATCTATTCCGGCTGATTCATCATAATCAAGGGGTTCAAAATCAAAATCATCTGGATACAATGTATATAGCGAAATAAAAAGGCCGTATAGCTCTGCCTCATTCCTCGGCGTAAGGAAGAGCCGGTTATCAATCTTAAAGAACTGTTTTTGTGTAACAAGTTGCTTCCTCTTCTCAAAGGCTGCCTTCTCAAAATTGAGCGTTCTTTCTTCCTCTTTCCATTTAGTCAAGAAGAATATTTCATTTTTGTACAAATCTATATTAATTTCATCAATTATTTTCTTAACTGCTTCTCGCAATTCATCAATGATACGCTGATTTGTGTTAGCTATTGTTCCTCTATTTGCAGTTAGTTTAAGTTTTTGACAATTAATGAATCCATGCAACAATCCAAATGAGTTTGAACCCGTACCAAAGGATGTGATCCACTCGTTTACTCTTTGTATCGGAACAAAATCCTTACACAACCAAATACCATACCTATCAGAAACCTTATATGCGCCTGTTACTGTACTCTTGCGCATTTTTATCATTTCATTATATTTTCTTTTAGCCTCATCACCCTCAAAATATATAACAACATCATACTTTACTTCCGGCATTGACTCTAAAGACTGATTAGAATATGTATATTTCTTTACAAAATGATCTGCTGCATTCTCACCGTATTCATCAAAGAGCTTATTAATATTCTTATTTTCTGCAGCAAAAGGATGCCCCATATGAAGTTCTTCAGGCTCATCAACATCTAATGCTTTTAAAATAACCTTGAAATTACGAATGTCTCTACCATCAAATTGAGTTTCTACCGTACCCAAAGCAGTAAACCAATACAAATAATCCTTTACAATTACTTGCTTTAATTTTGCCCTTTGATTATTATTGTACCCTTCAATTCTGATGCTAGTTCCTTTAGGGTATTCCTCTGCACTCTCTCGAATACACGGGCAATGTACTTTTCCACTATTCAATTGCTGAAAAGCACCTTCACAGATAGATTCATAAGATGTGTTTCCATCAGATGTATGTACCACAACCTTATCAGAGCGAAGATAAATTTTCGTGCCATGGCCTTTTTCACCAATAGATTTATGATTTCCTCTTGATTTGGAGTCACCCAGATTCCAAAAGTAATTAGTTAGTGTTGTTTTATCCATGCCAACACCATTATCGACAAGTTCGATAACCAATTTATCTTGACCCGAGATGTTCTCGACATTAATCGTTATTTTGAATTCCGATGCACCCCAATCATAGGCATTATGAAGTGCCTCACGAAACAATTCCATAGGATCACCAAAATCACTGGCTATCTCCAAAAACTCTGACGATTCATTTACTTTAGGTTGTATCTGTTCCCAATCCGACATAGCTTATACCCTCCGAAGTTTACTGTCTAAATAATAACACTCATTATCCCCCCCCCCCGATCAAGATCAACTCGCATGAAAAAGGAGGGAATTTACCCTCCTTAGTGCATTGCGTTATAGACGCAAACTATATCAATTTAAAATACCTAAAGGCATCCATAATAGTTTCTTCCTTCTCAGGAGTACACTGTGGTATCCTTGCCGTCTTACCGGTTCCGTGATTATAGTTATCACGCTTCTCCAAGCCGACTTTATCCTTCATCTGAGCAATATTCAGAGACGATATGCTATATCCGTACTTCTCTTTCACATAGTCCTTGATCTCAGCATATGTGGCTCTACCACCTGTATTATCAAGCTTTTCAACGTCTACATCTATCTTGATATGTCCGTCAACTCTTTTGTCACCTAAAAGCACTACCGTCTCAACGTTTATCTTATTCCAAAAGTGTTCGTGATCACCGATACCAGAAGGCCTCTACCGAATTCCCACATTCAGCGATATCTTTCATTAGTGAAATTCATATACTCTTTAAGCGCTATATATTCCCGTTGATAAGAACCTCTCTTTTCCTCGCTTACATCGGCATATGACTCATGCATGGAAAACAATTCAATCGCATTCTGCAAAGGAAGCCATTCAGGCTGAACTCCGCGCTCTTTTTCAACGTCGGTAAGCCTCATCTGGCCTTTTCCCGTCACTTCGCAGATAAAGAAATACCCCGTATAGCGGTATTCCTCATAATATTCATGAATCGTCAGAAACTGCTCTGTCGGGCGAACGATCACTCCCGTTTCTTCTTCAACTTCACGGATCACGCAGTCTTTAGAAGTTTCTCCTTCTTCTATTCCGCCACCCGGAAGCAGCCACCAGCCGGAATTAAGTTCATGTGTAAGCAGGATCTTTCCGTCCTCTATGATGATCGCCCTGCAACCGTCACGCGTCTTTGTGAAATTCTCAAACCGGTTCGCACCCAGTATTTCTACGGTCTTCATGATACTCCTCTTATCATTTTCTTCTGGCTTCCCTGTGAAAAAAGAATCCAAGATTGATCCGTACTTCCCTCCGTCCTATGTCATTATTTGTATAACAGCATGTGTCAAATCCGATCAATTCAAATCCCTGATGAAGGTAAAACCCGATGGCATTTGTATTGCATGACTGAGTTTCCAGAATGATCGCACGACGATCCTGTTTTACGGCAATTTCTTTAGCCTTATCCATAAGTCTTTTGCCGAGACCCTTTCCCTGCAGTTCATCGCATACCCACAGTTCTGTTACCATCAGTCTGTTGGACCACTCCTCGGGACATACTTCGATACAGGCAAGCAGCTCACCTGCATCGCTTACAACTCCGTAAGCCTCAGCTTTTTCCCAATGATCCTGATACAGAGAATCCGGGAAATCATATTCCTCGGGAGTATGCACTATTTCCTGTTCGGATGGTTTCCTTGCTATCTTAATCGTACATCCATTCAGGTCAAGAGGTGCTATTTCAAAATCATAGAAACTATCGCTCCTGGTAACAAGCGGAATGGTGGTGCCTTTCCACTTGTCCTTAGGTAAAACAATTATCTCAATATCGTTACTCATTTATCTGTTTTCCACCTTTTCTGACTCTTTTATTCTATAGTAATCTTCGGCATCTATCCCAATCTGTATATACTCCTTTGCATTCCTTACCCGTTCAAGGAGCGTTGCGACCTCGACGTTCTGCTTCAGATACCTCCTGTTTATCCCGATAATTTATATTCCGTTTGTCCATGTCAAATGCATCACCTTTGAAACTGCTTTCCAAAGTTGTTTACATAGTATTCATACTCTTCATTCTCAGCAAATATGAATGCATGATAAGCATTTTTCTTTTCCCTGCGAAGCATTGACAAACGATCACCTCCACAGATCACATGAAACCTTCGCTCTTTAAACATAATTATCAGCGGGATTTCTCTAAAATCCACGTCTGCGTCGGCAATTGGATCTTCCTGACTATCATCTATCAGACGCAAAGGAATCCTTACCATTTCTGACAAAAAGTATCTCTCACCGTCAGGCATTTCTACGCCCAAGGACTCCAGATAGATACGTACCCATTCTTCTCCCAATCCCGCATTGGAATACTGCCCTGCGGAATTAACCGAGGGAGAATACTCGGGAAGGTTCACCTTTTTTCCGTATACGATCTTTTTGATGGTTTCGGGAGAAAGAAAAACTCTTCCGCGATCTCCAGGATTGAAGCCCCTGATGAATAACGATTCAGGATCGCTCCGTTTCTCTTATTCAGTTTTTCACGATATCCGGACGCTTCTCCCCAGCCTTCACGCTTTGTACGCTTAGGTATATAAATTGCTTTTCCTTCCGCGTATTTCTGTACTTCTTTAAGAAGGCTTTCGGGGAGAATGTCCTTGGCATTTTCATATTGCATACAATTAAGCAAGTTTGTTCATTCTGTCTTCAAGTTCGTTTATGGATCCGGTGATGGATTCGCATGACTCAAGATCATCGATGGATGAATGCCACATCAGTGTGTGAAGTCCCTTGAAATATGCCATGCATAAGAAACGCTCTTTGAAATTCTTTATCTCGATGTTTTTCTTCTTAGCATATTCATAGAGCTTCTCGGGTACAAGCAGATAAGGCTTATTAAGATCAAGTATCGCAAAGTCCATCAGGAAATCCATGATTCCGGCACGTCCCCAATCTGCACAATATGCCTTTCCGCTATCATCTACAAGCATATTACAGAAGAAAGTGTTGTTATTGGCCAGGAATCTCTGCCCCTCACAAAAGTTCACATACTGCATAATCTTGGCGTAGATCTTGTCGAAATAATCTTTCTTAAGGAACGTGGTTTCAAACATCTGTGTCCAATTATGCCAGTAGCCTTCCTGATTCTCATCGAATGTTGCTTCCACGAATTCCTTAAAAGTCTTATAAGGAGCTTCATTCTTTTCATCGAATTCTCCGTATCCGGAAATTCCGTTGATGTCAGTAGCTGCTATTTCAAAGATCATGTCGAAGAAATTCTCATAATTCTTCTCAAACTCTTCTACCGTTAACTCATTTGCATTTCTGCCTTTGGGGCTAAGTTCGATCTTGTCACCGGTCAGGTTTCTGATAAAAATATCTCTGTTCATATGTTATCCTTTCATATCTTAGGTTAATTGTTTCTGTAGGCGCCTTACAATACTATTGATAACATAATCCCGGACAGGTACAAATAGGTAAAACATTTATAATCAAAGAATACCTACCGTCATCCATTAAAACTTTTTATCTTCTCTTTTTTGTACCATATTGCATCTTCCCCAGGATTCATCCTGATACTTAAATGCATCAGGAGTGGTTTTTCTTTCTGTAAAACCTGCTCCTTCATAACATCTTTTGGCTCTTTCATTCTCGGGAAACACATTAAGCTGAACAGCCAGGGCCTCAGGATCTGAAAAGGCATTTTTAACGGCGAGCCTTATCATTTCTTTTCCGATTCCTTTTCCGCGAGCAGACGCGTCCACCATCACAAACTTCAGCATCCCTTCATGCGTCTCGTAATTAAGTGAATAGCAATAGAATCCGACAACAGTTCCCTCATCATCTACAGCTACGTAAGGACAGTCTCCGAATCTTTCTGATATTTCTGACAAAAAATTTCTGAAATTTACTTTTTCAAGAGGATAGTGAATCAGATTCGCACACCACATCGCATGAGTTCTTTCATCCGATATCCATTTGCTGATATATTCAAAATCCCTGTCTATTTCAAATGAACGAATTACCATCATGAACCTTTCTCTTCCTCTCCCAATATTATTACAGCTTATCGTCTCCCGGCTCTGTCATCCATAAAGTATCCAAAATTAAACCTGATTTCATGACGTTCTATATCAAGGTTTTGCCACTTAATAAAACTACAGTCTCGACGTTCGGTCATGCGAACAACAAAAACCTCGCCGTCCGTTATCTTATGGTTTCCGTGTAAGATACAAGACATATGTATCGTTGAACACTATGCGATCTCCGGCCTCCAGTACTGCGCTTTTCAATTTCTCAAAGAACTCATTTCGAATGGGTTCAGGAATCACGATATGGTCACAGTGTGTACCGGAAAACTGGACATATTCATCCGCAGTAAA
>Ga0129306_1003747_pt1 | contig 10870 bp, 14 predicted proteins | sample P827metagenome_FD_94438 | JGI IMG/M metagenome (GOLD analysis project Ga0129306, IMG submission 94438) | Capybara group fecal microbial communities from Wisconsin, USA - P827 metagenome | ecosystem: Host-associated > Mammals > Digestive system > Large intestine > Fecal | place: USA: Wisconsin...
AAAATGCAAATACGATATTGAACCTATAATACTAAAAAACATAATTATAGCATCATATCCTATCCACACATCATTTCCAATTACAATATCACCTTTGTTATCCTAAGCATCTTTTGAGTTTAATGCTTTATCCCATTCTTCTTTTAAAATTTTAAAAGCATATATTTATTATAATTGTAAAATCATATGTATATCATATGGTTCTAATTTATATAAATCTTTATTTATCTCATTTGTTAATTTTGCACCGATGGCGAAATAAAATTCCACTGTATTTTTAAAGGGTGTAGCAGATATATACATACTTTTGGCATTTAATTCTTTTGCTTTTTTAGATAGCAAATTCACTAGATTTTTACCTATACCCTTTTTACGATAATTATTACTTATATATAACATATCAAGTTTAAGTTGGTCATTATTTCTGCCAATAAATTTGCTTTCTAAAGCCCCTAAACCTACAATTGTTTTATTGTCAAAGGCTCCATATATAGTTCCATTTCTATCATATATGTCTTGTAATCTATCGATATATTCATGGAGTTCTTTCAAGTCCCATCCCTCAATATTATAAAATTCATTTACTATTTCAAGTTTATTATCTCTAAAATAATAAACTTCATTTACAATTTCTTTTCTATCAATTTCACCTAATAGTGCAAGTTCTGACCTTTCAAGTAATCTATAGTTCAAAATAATCAACTCACTTTCAAATAAAATTAAACCTTGATAGTTATTAGCGTGATGAATTCCATTCTAATGCTTTTCTTTCTAATTCCTTGACAAAGTGATCTTTACCATCACAATAGGCCTCTATATCATCAGGAAACATGGTAGCTAATCTGCTCTTTAGTTCTCCATACTCAAATGCATCCTCTGGATGTGTTCTTAAATAATCACGAACAACTAAATGTCTTTCAATATCATTGAAGTTGCTTTTTTCAAACACATGAATTTGATGGGTCCTATTTTCCAATCCTTTTCTAAAATATCTTCTGCCGGCTATACCAAATTCACCTTTTGACTCGTATCCCAGATCTTCAAACTCTTTATTATACTTATCAACTTTTGTAATGTCCTTTACTACAGGCATAATATCTATAATTGGCTTGGCTTTTAAATTCACCACTGATGTGCTTCCAATGTGGTAAATATCAACTAACTCGTTTCCAAGTATATTTTTAATCTTTTCAGCTTCTTCCAGATATAAATTGGGCCATTGGCTGCTATACTCTACAACTTGAACCTTCATATAAACAATCTCCTTTCTAATAAAACTATAATTTCTCTAGTTATTCTCAAATTATAGTTATCGTAAACTAATATAGCTTGATATGAACTCTGCATTTTCATTATTTTTCATTGCTTGATGTATAAATACATAGCTTTTTATATTTGGGTAAGGCATTCATTTAAGGCGGCTTGATTTATAAAAATCAAAACACCGATATTACCGATACTTATAATTATAAGCCTTCTGCATTATAGTCCATCGAGATTCTCCAACAAAGTATCCCTTTAAGGGACTTTTTATCTTTTTTATATCCTCAAAACCAAATCGGCAATAAAGGTGTTTTGCAGGGTTTCCTCCAGCAACTGCTAATGTATAAGATGTATACCCTCTATCTAATAATGCCTGTTCTCCATGCTGAAGAAGTAACATGCCAATTCCTTTTCCACGACAGGTTCCATCGACCGCAATATGCTCTATATAGCACTCTCCTTCATTTAGTTTGTAATCTTCTAACATTACCATTTTGGTGTACATCATTATAACATTGTAGACACCATATCGTCTACATAGCGATATAATAGGAATGTCTTCATTAGTATTTTCTGTTTTGCTGCAACGCATTAGAATTACGCCAACTACCTTTTTGTCTTGCTTAGCTACAAAATGAAGATATGCGGGATCATCAGCTTTGAGATGCCAAGAAGCGTACAAAATATTTTCTATATCATTATCACTTAGCTTTTGGTGTTGGCAAAACTTGCTTTTAAAAGATTGTACTAATAAAGCAATTACATCTCTAAAATCGGTATTTTGATACTTCTCAATATAAATATTGTCCATCAGCATATTGTCCCCTTTACAAATTAAATTTTTTTAGGTACTATAATTAAAATAAACCATTGAGCTACTCAAGAGTCAATTGGTGTTGTTAAATTTTTTAAGGAGGATAAAATGCAGGGATTACTACGTATTGGACAAGTAAGTAAATTATATGGCATATCACTTGATACTTTACGTCACTACGACCGAAAAGGATTGTTAAGGCCAATTATTGATCCTCAAAATGATTATCGTTACTACTCCTTAGAACATCTGGATATCCTAGAAATGATTTTAATTGGAAAATATATGAAAATACCCCTAGATCAAATGAAAGAAAGAATAGATTCGGAAAGTGTCGATGGATATTTATCAATGGTAAAAGAACAGAAGGAACGTATAAACGAAGAAAAAAGGCTATTAAATCAACTTGATCAATATGCTGAGGATATGCTAGAGTTACTTACTACTATTTCTAAATTTAAAAACGATTACACATTTTCTACTGCTTCAGTTTATAAAGAAATTGATATTACCATCTATAGAATAGATTTGGGAACATTACTGCACGAAGATACTAAATCACAACAGACAGAAGGGATAGAATCTTTAGAGCAATGGGCTTTCTATCATAGCGAGTCGGATGGAACAATAGTAGAGAATGACGAGGTAATTGGTTTTTCATTTTCTGACAGTACAATAAATACAACTATACTTCAAAAGCAATTTATATTTGCAGCTGAACATAACATTGTGGCACAGCATCGTGTAACAGGATATTATTCCAATATTATGTTCTGGGGTGTAAAAAAGGATTTAATGGAATATCTATATAAATTATGCCGTCATTTTGACTTATACAATTCTACCCTATTAGTAAAATACAACTTTGCGCTACTTCATAAAAGTATGGAACACGAATATTTTGTAGAAATATACTTTCCCCAAAATCCAATTTGAAGACCAATACATTCTATTTGAACAATCAATATCAAAATAATTATGCCAGTAAAATGGCGAAAATCATAATGACAACTCTGAGTATTCTAGCAATACTAACGGGATTATCTGATATAGCGGACCATCCAAAGTAATCGATTAGAATTCCTATAGGAACTACTATTAAGAATATACTTTCGCCATAATATTCTTTTACATTGGAAATTGAGGAAGATATTTAGCCCAATTTTATACCGATGACATCGTAATCAACTGGATTGTATAAATGGTTCATAATAATATATATAAATTATTATTGACAGATGCATATATGTGCATATATAATCTTAATTAGGTGATATGTATGGATAAGAAAGATTTAATTTTAGAATGTACCAAAGAAATAGAAGAAAGCATTGATTTTGAATTTTTTAAGACTTTGTTTGATCCAGTGCGATGTGATATTATAAAATACCTGGCTATTAACGGTGCTAATAATATCAAAGATATTTCTGAAAATTTTGCACAGGACCGTTCAGTTATTTCAAGACATTTAGACTTAATGCATAGACATGGCATAGTCAATAAAACAAAAGAAAATAGAAGTATTTTTTATGAATTGAACGATAAGTATATTCTTGAAAAATTTGAATTGACAGCAACAAATTTAAAAAAATTAATACGTCAGTAAAATTTAAAAAGGCAGTCTTGCCTTTTTAAAAACATTGTAATGTGCATATGTGTGCACTAAAGTATTCATATGTTCACCAATTTAATTGAGAGGAAGGAATAAAGATGAACATACTATCTGTACTACCAAGCCCGCGAAATCAAGGCAATACGGCTATTTTATTGAAAGAATATTTAAAAGGTTTAGAGGGCCTAACATCCCAGGTTGAAATAGAAACAATTTATCTTCAAGCAAAAAATATACAATATTGTACAGGCTGCAATGCCTGCAAAAAAAGCAGTCAAAATCAATGTGTATTAAAAGATGATATGCAGGATATTTATAAAAGTGTAGAAAAAGCAGATGTTTTGGTTTTGGCAACCCCTGTCTATGTTTTTAATATGGCTGCACAGTTAAAAACTTTTTTAGACAGGCTATATGCAGTAGATTATAATACTTTATTAAACAAAAAAATTGTATTGCTAACCACCTATGGAGATAGCAGTGAAGCTAATTCAGGAGTTAAAAATATCGTACAATCCATCACTATGCTTTCACAATATCTTGGTATGGAGTTCATACAAAATCTTAATGTAAGCACATATAAGGTTCAGATTTCTGAAAATGAGCAATCTAAAAAAGCTGCCTATACATTGGGAGCAGACATTTTAAAATATTAATTGAGAGGTGTTTCAAGATGGTAACAATTGTATTTGCACATCCATGGCACAGAAGTTTTAATAAGGCTATACTGGATACAGTAACAACTGTTTTAGAACAAAGGAAAAATGAATACCAGGTAATTGATTTAAATAAAGAGAATTTTAACCCTGTTATGACCGAAGGAGAATTAGCTTTGTATTCAAAAGGACAACATAAGGATCCTTTAGTAACCAAATATCAAAACATGTTAAAAAAAACAGATGAAATTATTTTTATATTTCCACTTTGGTGGTACGATACCCCTGCTATCTTTAAAGGTTTTCTTGATAAAGTTATGTTAAAAAATTTTGCATATACAGAATCAAATACAGGTTTAAAGGGAAAGTTAACTCATATTAAATCTGCCAAAGTGATAACAACGGGCCAATCTCCCCGTTGGTATTTAAAGTATTTTGCTGGCAATCTGATTCAGAAAACATTTATCAATACTACATTAAAAGGTATTGGAATTAAAAATGCTAAGTGGCTCCACTGCGGGGATGTTTCTAAGGGGGCTCAGGTGAAGAGGGAGAAATTTTTGCAAAGGTTGGCAATTGATATTTAAGTTTGAACTCAATTCATATCCACAATATCCTAGAGCAGAATAGTGTTTCCTAGTTTTTCTTAGCATATCTGGTATCATCAAATTAAATAACAAAATTATATGGCATATCCTTGCATAAAAAAGGTGAAAGAAAAATCAGGATGGCTCAAGTCAATCAAGGCAAAGCTATCCTGATTCTACATAAGACATATTTTATTTAGTGTGTTCAATTATATCGATTAAATGCTTTGCTCATAACCCATTAATTTCCTAATGAAAATTATATTTAATTACTGCTCAACAATGATTCCCCAAAGACCAATTAAGTCAGCCGCCTGAACCATACTAATTTTGGCTCCTTGAAATTCAATGGGAGGTAAAGATACCATCGGAGCAATAAGCTCATTTTTTGTAAAATCAACACCTGCCAACATTGTCTTAAAGAAGTTGTTTTTAATAAAGTTGGAGTTTTTTACTTCGAATCTCTTCAATTTGGCTTCAGTTATAGATACCTCAGTGAAATCTATATCCTCAAAAGCAACATCTGTCATTTTAGCTTTATCGAAATAGGAATATTGAAAATTTGATCCTTGCATAGATGTCTGCTTGAAAATAGTATCGCTCATATTTACGCCTACACATTTGCAGGTAATAAACTGACACCTTTCGAAATATGCGTCTGCAAAATTACTGTTTGATAGATTACAATTTTGGAATACAACATCAACAAAGCTTGCTCCTTCAAAACTGCAATCAAGGAATGTACAGTTTTCGAAAATGCTTGTATTGATTTCGCTTTTGTAAAAATCAAAATGTTCAATATGTTCTTCGTAAATCTTTGTCTGCGTTATTGGTATCTCCTCATATAAATATGGCTGTGCATATGATAAAAAATCTTCTATCCTTATCAGATCTGCTGGAATTCGTGGATTAATAATACTCATAGCTTTATTAACTTCCTTTCAATAGAAATTATATACTCACCTCACATTTTATCCATTGTTGCTTTTTGCTTTTTGGTTAGCCCATTCCTCTTTTAAAATTGCATATACTACATCGTCTGCCCATTCATTATTAAACCAAAAGCTTTTTTTAAAATGTGCCTCTTTTCTCATTTGAATTCTTTCAAGCAATGCTATAGATTTTATATTTCTGGGGTCAACTGAAGCAATTATTCTATGTTTTTTTAAATTATTAAATAAGTAATTTATTACGCTAATAACAGCTTCAGTAGCATATCCTTTGCATTGATGCTCTAAAGATAAGGTAAATCCTATTTCTACCTGTAAGTTATCTGAGTCTATAAAATGAATTCCTACATCCCCTATTAATTCATCAGTTTCCTTAATCAAAATTACAAGTTGATACCATGTATCTGGTATATTCGGAATTTTAGCAGTTTTTTCACAAATAAATTCTTTTACTTCTTCGAGCGTTTGTGGTTTCCAACTCTGAAATTTATATATTTGTGGATTTGAGCGGTATTTAAATATCGACTCTGCATCAGAAATTTTAATACCTCTTAATGTTAATCTTTCTGTTGAAATATTCATTTCATTGAAGTTCATTATTTTCACCTCCGCATGTATAATTTAGTTACTCAAGATAAGCCAAATTTAAAGCATCTATACCTTCATGATCAGGATGTATATATATCGTTGCATATAATTTTACTATTTCAGCTTAGATAATGGTAATTATATCACATTTACATGCTAATGGAGGATTGCTTTTGCAATAAATGTAAAACAGCTTTATCTAGTATTTTACAATAAGTTTGACTTGTACTAAGTTCTGAGGAAAAGGATATAATTTTATTGCTTTATATATTTGAAGTGTAACGTAAAAGCACCGTAGAATTCAAATGAATAATACGGTGTTTTTTATGAATTGTTCATTTTTTCAGTTGTATCAATATATCAATGTGCATTCCTTTATTTCCATCAAATAGATTACTAAAGAGTTGGCACCCCCTTTTATTCTCTTGGTATATTAACAAATACTCACAAGAAAACCCAAATTTATTCGCGAGTTAGTTAATTTTTTCATCTGCTTTTTATAATTTTTATAATAGTTATACTGGTTATAAAAATTAAATTAAATGTTAAATAAAATATATTAATATATTTACTGATCTTTGTAAGAGTTATAAAACTATCTAACCTACTAACAATTATAGCAGCGAAGATAAATACTATACTATATAAGATATTAGGATTTATTTTTTTTGAAATGTTGGACAGTGAATAATAGAAAAAATAATTCTGATTAGCTATGGTTTGAAATATTAAACTGTTCCATAAAAACATAAACACAAGTTTAAAATTACTTATACCAGGTGCATAAATTGTTTCTGCAAGAGATAACGTAGGCCAATACAAATTTTTTGCTACATCTGGACCTAAATAATATATGGATATAAAACTTAGCCATATATACACAACAACTACAATTGATGTACTTTTTAAAAAGGAACTTTTTATCTTAGTTTTATCCTTCATTAAAGGAACTATTAAAAAAATAAATTCTATACCTAAAAAAGAATATACAGTCTCTATACTAGCCTTTAAAATAGAGGAAAATGGAGCTGCTAATATAGGTTGAATATTGCGAATATTCCCTTGCTTTATTGCCAAAAAAGTTATTAAAATTAATGGGATAGCTGCATAAAAAATAATTTCATTTATTATACCTAAGGATTTTATGCCTTTAGAGGCAGCATATACTGAAATTAATAGTATTGGGATGGCTAATTTATATTGCTCTAAAAATAAAACTAAATGAACTCTTAATAAATTACTTATACTAGCAGTGGTAATAATTATATAAATAAAAAATTGGAAAGCAAATACAAAAGAAAATACACTACCTAAAATTTTCCCAAAATAGTTCTTGCTTATTTCCACTATATTGGTGTTGTGGTAAGAATTATCTTTAAATATTAATATAGCACAAAGTACTATATAAAAAGGATATAAGCTTCCTATAACTACTCCAATCCATCCATCATTTTCAGCTATTTTAGTTAAATCAGCTGGAAGAGATAATATTCCTATTCCTATCATAGATCCTACTATTATGGCCATAGTTTGGTCTGTAGTTAACACATTATTACTTTTATTTTCCATTATGGTTCTCTCCTAAACTTTTACACAAATCACCACTGCTTATAGAAGATGGTAACTTTGTGGTCGATATATCTAATCATACAAGTTTACTCATACTATCAAGGTTGTTCCAACCCCTCTAGTCAATGTACCTTTTATTACATTCTATTTAAGATTATTTAAAATTTTTCCATCACTCATTATGGCAAATTCTTTTAATCCAACATCTATACCTAGACTATATCTCTCATTTTTATATAATTCGTATATATTTATCATATATTATGTGCAAATTTCTTAAATTTAATTATATTATCCATAAGAATGTGAGTGTAAAAACTTTCGACTTTAGTTGGGAAGGGAACCCCTACATACTTTTTTGTAAAAATATTTAAATTGCAAATCTTAGTGCATAAAAAAGTTTTTATAAAATATAGCTTTTGTTCTTCATTTCTTTGTATTGCCACGCAAAAACACCACAAAATTCAATTTTCAATAATGTGGTGCCCATGCAAATTGTTCTTTTTTTCAGTTGTTGCGTTAAAATAAGAATATTATGTATTAGCATTACTAAATATTTAGTAATAAATTTGAAATTTCCTCAAATCTTTCATCAGTTATACCAAGTTTTTTCTTAAATCTTTCATCTTCTATTCTTGCAATAATTATCTTATTGGGAGATATTTCCTTAATAATATTTTTTATCTTCTTAATTGATTCTTCATCATCGTTATATCCCTTAATGATAGTAATTTCGAATATAAATTTCCCTTTGTATTGTTTATTAAAGGAAGCCATATTTGAAATATATTCTACTAACGTATACCCATCAATTGGTCTTTGAATTTTTTGAAAATCTTCTTCTGTTATTACTTTTATCTCTCCAATAACCTCATCACATTTATTAGCAATTTTTATATATTCATCTCTACCTAGTAAATATCCATTAGAAAGCAGTCTTACAGGTAACCCTTTGACTTTAATAAGGTCAACAATATCACCAATTTTATCATTTACTAAGGCTTCTCCTTTTGAGTTAATAAAGATTAATTCTGCTTTTGTATTTTCTATCATGCTTTCTAGTTCAATCAATGAACTATCTATTTTATCAAATGACTTTTGGGTATCTACCTTATTTTGCGACCTTCCAATAGGCCAAAATATGCAGTCAAAGTTACAATACTTTTCTGGAAGTATGTTAACTTCCAGTACCCTTCTTCCATCTTCAATATAAATATCCTTATAACTGAAATCACCAATCACCTTATCCTCCTCAAATTACTTTATTGATACTTCCTTATTGTTAATATCAAGAATTGAAATCTTACATGTTCCACCTAAATTATCCTGTACTGTTTTTGTTAAATCTTTTAAAGCATTCTCAAACTCTTTTAATCTTCTTCCATCAATTAATTCAATGCACAAAAAAGCATTTTTTGTATTCTCAGTGAGCATTGTTCTTACTGACTCGCGCCAATTAAAGCATCTGCAAATTGCTCCTTCATTATCTTTATATACTATTTCGCCTTCATATGGTGGTGCATTTTCATCCGTTCCTAATGTAACAAAATTTTCATTTCCAACTGCCTTGGTCAATCTTATATCTCCAACAAATGTATCGATATCCTCACCACCGCAGGGCAATCCATATCTTAATGAAATAGAGTTGTAAATATCAACTAGAGGATTAATAGTTCCTAAATGGTTCCCATTATGCACTCGCTTTAGTAATGCCTCAATGGATGACCTTGCACCTTTCTTTGTTTTAAATTTTTGAAACGCCTCTCTCCATACTTTTATAACTTCGTTACTGCTGAATTGCTCATTCTTCAAATATTTTAAGGCTTCCTTTTCTGAATTATAAATCATATCCTTATATTTGTCTTTATCTTTTATAGAGTTATCTATGCCATGGCAAACAACAACACCAATCCTTGCATTGGGGAATAGATTCCAAAAGTCATCTTCAACAACAAATTTTTTCATTAAAATATACCTCCTTAACAATAAAAAATAAAAAAGCCATAGAAATATTATTAAATATCTCCCAGGCTTTTATCCCTCCGTGTACACAGTCAACTGTGTGTTTTCTCTCGGACCTGCCAATTACAAACTGCGGAACCCTAGAAAACTTAGATATGTAATTAAATTGTCATTTACAAGTCTAAAAATTATAAACTAATTTTAGCATAATATTAAAATTGAATCAACTATATGCCTTCCTTGGCAAAATTTTACCACTGTGGCTTAACTAATAGAAGCACCGGCTCCCCACACTATATTTGAACTATTAAGTTTTTCACCGATATAACTTAAAGTATTGAACATTATATCTCACCTCTTATTGTTGTGATGCAAAATCTTACCAATCTGACTTACTTTAAAAATGCTCTGAATAATGCGATTTTCTAATATGTTATTTATCTCTTTAACTTAATAGTCTACGAACTAATAAGCTCATCAACAAACTGTAATTAACCTCTTTTACTAATTTCATCTGTTATTAATGATTTTGAAATATACATCGCTTTTATTATGTTCTTAAAGCGCTTGTGATTAGAGGTACCCTCCTCAAATTTTAACTGTGCTTTTTCACATTTGCTGATAACTGAAGATACTGGGCGTAGTGCTTCTATCAATTCTTCTTTTGTATATTTGTCCATAACATTTTCATCTGTTATTAATGATTTTGAAACATACATCGCTTTTATCCTGTTCTTAAGGAGTGTGTGCTGAGAAGTACCCTCCTCAAATTTGGGCTGTATTTTTTCACATTTACTGATAGTTGAGGATACAACTCGTAGTGCTTCTATCAATTCTTCTTTTGTATATTTGTCCATAGCATTTCACCTCAA
>Ga0129306_1003748_pt1 | contig 10870 bp, 12 predicted proteins | sample P827metagenome_FD_94438 | JGI IMG/M metagenome (GOLD analysis project Ga0129306, IMG submission 94438) | Capybara group fecal microbial communities from Wisconsin, USA - P827 metagenome | ecosystem: Host-associated > Mammals > Digestive system > Large intestine > Fecal | place: USA: Wisconsin...
CAAACAGGATCACGAGTCCGAGGACCCGCGATGGGGGAGGGTCGGCAGAAAGTGCGTCTGCCGCGGACGCGATGGAGGCGGAGGGATCTCCGTCCGCCATGGTCAGAAGGACGCGGGGGAGGCTCATCGCCGCCCCGAGCGTTCGTATACTGCCGTCTGTGTCCATAAAGTACGAGAACAGTCTCCTTGTGAAAAATCAAGATACGGTATCATCATATCATACCGCGGGCGGAATGTCAAGAATAAATCAGGACTTTCCGTTTTCCCGAAACATGTCGAGGGCTTCCGCACACGCAGCGGTATAGGGATCTCCATACTTCTCGATCATATCCGGGGTGTTGTATTCCCCCTCGATCCGGGCGGTATATAAGACGGTCATCCGTTCCCAGACCGTTCCCTCGTCGTTCTCTTCCCAGTAAAGAAGGAGGTAGGGCTCCCCGTCCTTCCCTGCCGCGGTGATCCTGCCGTCTGCATCGAGGGTGCATTCCGCCGGGAGCTTCGCCGGTTCCGCAGGTGTCAGGGCGCAGGCGAGTGCGTACATGTCCACGCCGTTCCAAAGGCCGACGACGCCGGTGCTGATCCGGGTCATGCCCGTGATCTCGGCTTCCTTCACGGGGCATCCCGCCTCGCCGAGCTCTTCGATCCGGATTTTCACGCAGTCCTTCGCATAATCGAGCGCGGCTTCCGGGATCCCGTCAGGTACGGTCGATGCCACCGTCACGGGGACGTCCGGTGTCTCGGTCTGGAAGCAGCCCGGCAGAACGAGTAGGAAGAGGACGGCCAGGCAGAGGATCGCTGCTTTCGCTTTCATACGGTTTTCCTTTCTCCCGTCCGGTTTCAGCCCTGACCGGCGAGACCCAGTTCGTCGGCGTGAGCACGCATGCCTTCGATGACGATCGCGGCGACTTCGGAGATGTCCATGCCGAGCAGCGCGCAGCCCTTCAGGATCAGTTCCCGGTCGCATTTTGCCGCGAATTTCTTATCCTTCCACTTCTTCATGAAGCTTTTCAGTTCAAGATCCGTGATCCCCATCGGACGCATCCGGGCGGCGGCCTGCACGATCCCGGTCAGCTCGTCGACGGTATAGAGGCTCTTCTCCATCGGCGTCACGGGCTCGACGTCCGAGCAGATCTCCCAGCCGTGGGACAGGATCGCGCGGATGTCCTCCTCCGGCACGCCGAATGCCCGGAGCGGCTCCTCCGTGTGCGCGAGGTGTTCGTCCGGGTATGCCTCGTAGTCGAAATCGTGCAGATACCCGACGGCTTCCCAGTGCTCGCGGTCCTCGCCGAAGTGCTCCGCCATCGCGCCCATCGCGGCCGAGACGTTTGCGGCGTGCAGGATCAGGTGATCCTCGTGCACCGCCGTCGCGTTGATCCTCTTTGCTTCGTCGAGCGTCAGTTTTTCCATAGTATTCTTTCCTTTCGGTGATGGTATTTCAGTCCATGATCTTCTCCGGCATCCAGCGGAGATAGTCCCCGGAGACGAGGCGGTAAAAAACGCCGTTCTTCATGCCCTCGACGCTGTCGTGGAACCGCGATTCGCCGTGGCTGTGGGCGTAGATCACCTGGGACGCGCCGTATTCCTCCGCCATCCGGGTGAAGCCGCTGTCATGCTCGAGAATGCTCGTCGGCGGATAGTGCAGGAAGACGAGGAATTTGCGGTATCCCGCCGTCTTTGCCGCCTCGAAGGAGATCCGGAGGCGTTCGCATTCGCGGTCGACGAGCTTCCTCGCGTGTTCTTCGGCCTCTTCGTCCCATCCGGCGATGCGTCCCCGGCGATCGATATAGAACGGACCCTCGAAGACGAATCCCTTCGTCCCGACGAGCGCGTAATCCCGGTAGGCGAAGAAATTGTTCTGCAAAAAGGCAAGCCGTCCCCGGAACCGCTCGTTCAGGGCATCCGTCTTCTTCGCGTCCCAGAACATGTCGTGATTTCCGCGCACAAGGATCTTCTCCCCGGGCAGCGAGGCGATCCATTCGAGGTCGGGTGCGGATTCGTCGAGGTTCTTTCCCCAGCTGTGATCTCCGACGAGCACGAGCGTGTCCTCTTCCTGAACCTTGGCGACGCAGCACGTGCGGAACCGGGCTTCGTGATCGCGCCAGATCTTCCCCGTGCGCTGACCGGGGGCCTTGAGCTCCGAGGCGAAATGCAGATGCAGATCGCCGATGGCATAGAGGGACATGGCGCGCTCCTTCCGCGGTACATCCGTCGCGCATCGGACGGGACCGCCGTGATGGCTCCATTATATCACACGTTTCGCGGGAATGCAAGGATTCAATCGAATAAAAACAGGGGATGGCAAAAATCGGCGTCCCGCTTGACAAATCGCCCCCGATCCTGTATGATAGAGACAGAAACAAAGGGAGGTGAATCCAGCATGAAAAAGACACTCTTGTACGGTCAGGTCGGCGGATCGCTCGGCGCGTTCATCGGCGGCGTCCACCGCATCGGCATCGCGTTCGACGGGAGAGCCGATCTCGCCGCGGGATGCTTCAGCCGAAACCCCGACGCGAACCGGGAGACCGGCGAATTCTACCGCCTCGATCCCGCCCGCGTCTACGGGGACTATGAGACAATGGCAAAGGCGGAAGGCGCGCGGGAGGACGGGATCGATTTCGTCGTCATCACCACGCCGAACAACGCCCACTATGCGGCGGCGAAGGCATTCCTCGAAAACGGCATCCACGTCCTCTGCGAAAAGCCCCTGTGCTTCACGGTCGAAGAGGCGGAGGAGCTCTGCCGGCTCGCCGAGGAGCGCGGACTTCTCTTCGGCGTCAACTACTCCTATTCCGGCAATGTGATGGTCAAGGAGGCGCGCGCGCTGATCCGGCGGGGCGTCATCGGCGAGATCATCAACGTCAATGCGGAATATCTCCAGGAATACCTGGTCGACGACGTCGGCAAGAGCGGCGACGCGATGCTCAAGCTGTCCTCGTGGCGCAAGGATCCCGCCGTCGCGGGCATCTCGAACTGCGTCGGCGACATCGGCTCGCACATCGAGCACACGGTCGCCTACATGACGGGTCTCAAGCTGAAACGGGTCGCCGCGATGCTCGACCGCTTCGGACAGCCGCTCGATCTCAACGCGAACATTCTCGTCGAATACGAGAACGGCGCGCACGGCGTGTACAGCTGCTCGCAGGTCTGCGTCGGGCACATGAACGGGCTCGTCACGCGCATCTACGGGACCGAAGGCGCGATCGAATGGGTGCAGGAGAATCCGAACATCCTCTATGTGACGAAAAAGGGCCAGCCCACCGAGATCCATCACCGCGGCATGGGATACGTGAGCGAGGAAGCCGCCGCGTTCAACCGCCTGCCGTCCGGTCATCCGGAAGGGCTGTTCGTGGCGTTCGCGAACATCTACAAAGCGTTCCTCGGCGCCGTCCTGAAAAAGGCGAACGGCGAGGCGCTCACGGAAGCGGACCTCGACTTCCCCACCGCGCGGGACGGTCTCGACGGCGTGCGCTTCGTCCATGCATGCGTGGAGAGCGGGGCCCGGGACGCCGCCTGGGTCGAGGTATAAGCGAATCGGCACGGAGGATCCGGCGTATTCTGCGGGATGCGCCGGGTCTTTCTCATGACGCCGCTTTATTTTCGCGCAGTTTTTCAACAAAAATCGTCCGAAAGGTTGACACCTGTTTACAGTTCTGATATAATAACATTACCATGCAAGAACCCGTCATACGGCTGCCATAGGAGGACGTTCCCATGAAGGAACTCAAAAACTATCCCCTTTACGAGGTCACCCCCGTTCACTCCGTCCGCGAACTCTTGAAGATCGCCGAAGACGAGGCGGCGGACAAGATCGCGTTCCGTTACCGCGTCAACGCCGACACCATTCATGACATCACCTACCGCGAATTCATCCGCGACGTGTACGCGATCGGCTCCGCCCTCACCGAAAAAGGCCTGATCGACGCCCATATCGCGCAGATCGGCGAGAACAGCTACCGCTGGATCACCGTCTATCTCGCCGCGCTTGCCGGGGACGGCGTTTACGTCCCGGTCGACAAGGATCTCCCCGAGGCGGACATCCTCAACATCCTGAACCACAGCGACTCCACCGTGCTCTTCTACTCGAAGAACTACGACGATCTCGTGAAGCGGAACGCCGACGGCGCGCTCTCCCGGATCAAGCTCTTTGTCCGCGTTGTCAACGACGATCTCGCGTCCGACGAAGACTGCCGCGCGGACTATTTTGGTGAGGATCCCCGCTTTGTCTCCTACCGCGATTTCACTGCGCACGGGCACGCCCTCCTCGAAGAAGGCTACGACAAGTTCGATGCGCACGTCAGCGGCGAATACGATCTCAAGATGATCGTCTACACCTCCGGCACGACCGGCATGGCGAAGGGCGTCATGCTCTCCGAGCACAACCTCATCTCCATCGTGTACTACGGCCTGCAGGTCTCGACCGTCTATGAAACCTGCCTCTCCGTCCTCCCGTATCACCACACCTACGAGGCCGTCGCGGGGATCCTCGTGTCCCTGCACCACCACTCGACGATCTGCATCAACGAGAACCTCACCCTCGTGCTCAAGAACCTGAACACCTACAAGCCGGACTACATCTACCTCGTTCCCGCGTTCGCCGAGGTCTTCTACCGCAAGATCTGGTCGACCGCCGAGAAGACGGGCAAGGCCGGCGCGCTCCGCGGGCTCATCAAGACGAGCAACGGGCTGCGCAAGGTCGGCATCGATATGCGGAAGAAATTCTTCAAGACGATCCATCAGAACTTCGGCGGCAATCTGCGCAAGATCGTCTGCGGCGGCGCGCCCATCCGTCCGGAGATCGGCGAATTCTTCGACGCGATCGGCATCGACCTCATCAACGGCTACGGCATCACCGAGTGCTCGCCCCTCGTCGCCGCGAACCGGGACTATTTCAACGACTGGAACACCGTCGGCAGCGTACTGCCCTGCGTCGAGCTCCGCTTTGACGACGTCACGCCCGAAGGGATCGGCGAGATCTGCGTGAAGGGCGACATCGTCATGCTCGGCTATTACAAGCAGCCAGAGGCGACCGCGCAGGTCCTGACCGAGGACGGCTGGTTCTCCACCGGCGACTACGGCACGATGAACGAGCGCGGACAGCTCATCATCACGGGCCGCAAGAAGAACATCATCGTCCTCGCCAACGGCAAGAACATCTACCCCGAGGAGATCGAGAACTACATCCAGAACATCCCGTACGTCAAGGAAGTCGTCGTCTACTCGCTCCGCAACGAGCACGGCGAGGAAGTCAAGCTCTGCGCCGAGGTCTTCTTAAACGACGAGAAGGTCGAGGAGATGGCGATCACCGATCCCGCGGAATCCCTGAAGGCCGACATCGCGAAGGTCACCGCTTCCCTGCCCACCTACAAGCAGATCGCGAAGATCGTCATCCGCCAGAAGGAATTCGAGAAGACCACCACCAACAAGATCAAGCGTCAGAGCATCTCGGGCTCCACGCAGATCTGACATCCCGAAGCCAATACGAACAGAGGCCGCCGGTTTTATTCCGACAGCCTCTTTTTCTGCAAAAGAACAGAAAAAACCGCCGCTCCGGGAACTTTTTCCGCATCCGCGGCGTCTAAATGTCAGAAATCCACAAAACCGGGAGGTACGCCATGACCGGAAAACAGAAATGCGCGATCCTCAAAGAGATCCGCCGCGATATCGCCGCGAAGAACGATATTTCCATCCGCATCGAGGAGTGCACCCACAAGGGTGAATGCCGGGGCACCTGCCCGCGCTGCGAAGCCGAGGTCCGCATCCTCGAACGCGCGCTCGAAGAAAAGAAAAAGCGCGGGATCAAAACCGCCGTGGCCGGGATCTCCGCCGGGATCCTCGCCGCCTCGCTCGCGTCCTGCGTTCCCGTCTCGGGCGAGCAGTTCACGGGGAACGGGACGCACTCCTCCGGAGTCACCGAGCTCGAAGGGGACGTCGCCGTGATCGACGAGACCGCCGAGGCCGAGCGGACGGAGGGCGAGATCGCGCTGCCGGATCCGGAGGAAGAGAACGATCCGGAGGAATATGAAGTCACGGAAGGCGAACCGCCGGTCTGCGATTACGAATTCTCTGCGGAGGAGGAATATCCGCCCGTCGCGGGGATCATGCCCGCTCCCGATTACACCGAGGAGATCGAGCCGTGACAGCCGACAGCCTGACATTCCGCGCGTTTGCCGTATCGCGGCACCGGCTGGCCTATGACGGCGCGGGCGTGACGACCCTCGTCGGCGGTTACGGATGCCCGCTCGCCTGCCGGTACTGCATCAACGGCGTGTGCGCCGATCCGTCGTTCCGTCCGCGGACTTACACCGTTCCCGCCCTCTTTGACACGGTCAGGATCGACGATCTCTACTTCACCGCGACGGGCGGCGGCGTGACCTTCGGCGGCGGTGAACCGCTGCTTCAGGCACCGTTCCTCGCCGCGTTCATCCGGTATGCGCGGGAGCAGGGCGCCGCATGGCGGTTCAATCTCGAGACCTCGCTCGCCGTACCGCCCGCCCTGTTCGACGCGCTCGTGCCGGAAGGAATTACGGCGGAAGAATGCCCCATCGACGAATTCATCGTCGACGTCAAGGACATGGATCCCACGATCTACGAGCGCTACACGGGTCTGCCGTCCGATCGGATGCGCCGGAATCTCGCGCGGCTGGCTGCCCTGTGTCCGGACCGCGTGACCCTGCGCGTGCCGCTCATTCCGGGGTACAACACCGCTGCCGACGGCGACCGCTCGGAGGAGATCCTCCGGGGGATGGGATTTGCGCGGATCGAGAGGTTTACGTACATCATTGAACGAAAAAAGACACTGCCGGAGACGCATGATTAAGCGGACACAACAAAGGGACTGCCGATTTGACAGTCCCTCTTCTTATTCAGTTGAACAACTCCGGCTCGTCCGTCCACTCGATGAACGGTGCGCCGTCCTCCGTGAACCGGATCTCGAGGGCGACGTAGGTCGATGCAAAGTACTTCGGTTCCCCGCCCATCCAGCGGTCGCCGACGTACCAGTACCGGTCCCCCTCCCGCCGCACGAACGCGCTCTGCGAGCCGAAGGTCGTCCCGTCACCGAAATCGCGGAGCGGACCCCAGCGGCCCGTCACGGAATCCGCCGCGCACCACTTTCCCTGATTCGGCGCCCATCCCGTGCAGTACGAGGAGATCATGTACGTCCGCCCGCCGCGCTCGAACAAGGCCGGAGCTTCGCGGAACTCGTGGTTGTAGATCGACTTCACCCACTCGTCGACGTTGAGATAGTCTTCCGTCAGGCGGTAGATGTGCAGATCGGCGTTGTCCCGGGAGGCGGAGACGAAATAGGCGTCCCCCGCCGCGTCGATGTGCACCGTGCAGTCCCGCGACATTTCGCCGAAGGGGTTGAAGGAGCCGTGATAGACGAATCCGCGGTCCGGATAATCCGACGAGGCGATGCAGGCGCGGGCTTCGCGGTAGTCCTCACCGTTCTCGTAGTGCGCCCAGAGGACGAACTTCTTCGTCTTTTCGTTATAGAGGACCTTCGGCCGCTCGATGTTGACCTTGTGCCGCACGCCGTCCCGCTCCCAGGAGAGGCGCGGATCAAAGCGGCCCGAAGTCGCCTCGAACGGGGTGTCCGCCGAGAGGATGTTTCCGCGGAATTCCCAGTTCTTCCTGTCGGACGAGCGGTAGACCGCGGCGTAGTGATCCGCCCGCCGGTCCTCGCCGTACCAATAGGTCCAGCCGCCGCAGTCGAGCATCCAGCCGCCGTGCGCGTGAATGGGATTGCCCTCTGTGTCGAGATAGGGTTGGCCGTTTCGCATAGCAAGTCCTCCGTAAAATCGAAGATAATCGGGGATCCCCCGCCCGTATTATACCCGAAATCCGCCCGCCTGTCAAGCAAAGTCGTCCGCGGAACCGTCGATCTGCCGAAAATACGTCTGCCCGCCGTGCCTTTACTCGGCAAAAGGGAAGAAATTGTCCCGACCTCTTGACAACGGCGCAGAGGGATGGTATAATGTGTAAAGCAAAACACTTTACAGTATGGCGCGGTGATCGATATATTTGTGAAAGACATGCGCTTCCCGCTTCTTCTTGACGCCTACGGCGCGCTTCTCACGGAGCGGAAGCGGGAACTGCTCGATTATTACTACAACGAGGACTATTCCCTCTCCGAGATCGCGGAGCTAACCGGGCTCTCGCGTCAGGGCGTGCGGGACGGGATCAAGAAGGCCGAGGACGAGCTTCACACCCTCGAGGAGACGCTCTCCCTCGCCCGCATGTCCGAGACCGTCTCCGAAATCGCGGGAACCCTCGCCGCCCTCGCGGAAAAGACGACGGACAGGGATGCCGCCCGGGTGATCCGGGATGCCGCGGACCGTCTCGCCGCCCTCCGCCAGCCAGACCCCATGTAGGAGGAACCATGTTCGACAGCTTATCCGAAAAGCTCAACAACGCCTTCCGCAAGTTCCGCAACAAAGGCAAACTGACCGAGGCGGACGTGCGCGAGGGCATGCGCGAAGTGAAGCTCGCCCTGCTCGAAGCGGACGTGAACTTCAAGGTCGTGCGCGACTTTGTGAAGACCGTCACCGAGCGCGCGATCGGCAGCGAAGTGATGGAAAGCCTCTTACCCGGCCAGCAGATCATCAAGATCGTCCACGAAGAGCTGATCCGCCTCATGGGCGAGGCTAACAGCAAGCTCGTCATCAGCCCGAAACCGCCGACCGTCGTGGTGATGGTGGGTCTGCAGGGCTCCGGCAAGACCACGCACGCCGCCAAGCTCGCCGGGATGTACAAGCGGCAGGGCAAGCGTCCCCTCCTCGTCGCGTGCGACGTCTACCGTCCCGCCGCTATCGACCAGCTCAAGGTCGTCGGCGCGCAGGTCGACGTTCCGGTGTTCGACATGGGACAGGGCAATCCCGTTGCCATCGCGAAGGCAGGCCTCGAACACGCCGCGCGGCACGGTCACGACATGGTGTTCATCGACACCGCGGGACGGCTGCAGGTCGACGAGGTCCTCATGAACGAGCTCGAAGAGATCAAAGCCGCGACGAACCCGACCGAGATCCTGCTCGTCATCGACGCGATGATCGGCCAGGAATCCGTCAACGTGGCCTCCGCCTTCAACGAGAAGCTCGACATCACGGGCGTCATCCTCTCCAAGCTCGACGGCGATACGAGAGGCGGCGCGGCGCTCTCCGTCCGGTACGTCACCGGAAAGCCGATCAAATTCGTCGGCGTGGGCGAGAAGCTCGACGCGATCGAACCCTTCTACCCGGACCGTATGGCCTCCCGCATCCTCGGCATGGGCGACGTGCTCACGCTGATCGAGAAGGCGCAGCAGTCGATCGACGAGAAGAAGGCCGCGGAGCTCGAAAAGAAGCTCCGGGAGAACACCTTCACTCTCTCGGATTACCTCGATCAGTTCCGGCAGATCAAGAACATGGGCTCCCTCGACCAGCTCGCGGGCATGATCCCGGGGATGAAACCGGGCGCGCTCAAGGACGCAAAGGTCGACGAAAAGGCCCTCGCGCACACCGAAGCGATCATCCTCGCGATGACGGTCTACGAGCGGGAGCACCCCGACGTCATCAACGGCAGCCGCCGCAAGCGCATCGCAGCCGGAAGCGGAACCTCGGTCGAAGAGGTCAACCGCCTCATGAAGCAGTACGATCAGATGAACAAGATGATCAAGCAGTTCACATCCCAGATGTCCGGCAAGAAGGGATGGAAAAACAAGATGAAAATTCCGTTCCCGCTCCCGTAAGCGGACCCGGATTTTTATAAAACATTTTCAGAAAAACAAAACATTTCGGAGGAAATCATGGTTAAGATCAGACTCAGAAGAATGGGCGCGAAGAAGGCCCCCTTCTACCGCATCGTTGTGGCAGACTCCCGTTATCCCCGCGACGGCCGTTTCATTGAAGAAGTCGGCTACTACGATCCGATGAAGGAGCCCGTCGTCCTGACTGTCGACGGCGACAAGGTCAAGAGCTGGCTCGAAAAGGGCGCGCAGCCGACCGAAACCGTCAAGGCTCTGCTCGTGAAGAACGGTGTGATCGGGAAATAATGGACAACGGAAGCGCACAGGTCAGCTATCGTGACATCGACATCGCCGCGGTCCTCGCCGACATGGCGCGCGCCATTGTGGACGAACCGGACGCGGTCTCGGTCACCGTCGAGGAAGCGGATGACGGCACGGTCTACACCCTCAAGGTCGCGGAAAACGACATGGGGATGATTATCGGAAAGCACGGCAAGATCGCCCGCGCGCTCCGCACCGTCGCCAAGGCAGCCGCCAAGATCTCGGACAAAAAGATCACGGTAGAGATCAAATAATTTACGCGGGAAAAATCGCCGGATCCTCAAACGAGCGTCCGGCGGTTTGTTTTCTATTTCCGCACCCGTACATGGCGGAAGAGCGCGGCCATTTCGGAAAGGGCTTCGGGGGTCTGCTTCGCGAGCTCCCCAAGGCCGAACTCCCGTCCGACGGAGGCGTATTTCGCCCCGGCCATCGCGTTGTAGGGCAAGAGCTCGACCGGCGCGTCGCCCGCAAAGTCCGCGATTGCCGCGAGGTTCTCCCGCGTATCGGTGATCCCGGGCACGAGCGGGACGCGCAACACGAACGGCTTGCCGCTTCCCATGAGCCAGCGGAGATTATCGAGGATCTGCCCGTTGTCCGCGCCGCAGTATTCCCGGTGCTTCGCGGGATCGTATAGCTTGATGTCCGCCATCACGAAGGCCATCGGCTCGATCGTCCGGCGGTAAACGTCCGGATCGGCGTAAGAGGAGGTCTCAAGGTCCGAGGCGATCCCGCGGTCCCGGAGCAGCAGAGCTGTCTCGCGCACGAAATCCGCCTGCAGAAGCGGTTCCCCGCCGGAGAAGGTCGCCCCGCCGTCCTCCCCGAACAGAG
>Ga0129306_1003751_pt1 | contig 10862 bp, 10 predicted proteins | sample P827metagenome_FD_94438 | JGI IMG/M metagenome (GOLD analysis project Ga0129306, IMG submission 94438) | Capybara group fecal microbial communities from Wisconsin, USA - P827 metagenome | ecosystem: Host-associated > Mammals > Digestive system > Large intestine > Fecal | place: USA: Wisconsin...
TAGAGGGGGTCGCCGGCCTGGACCTGCTGGCCCTCGGTGACAAAGACCTCGTTCACCGTCCCGTTGGCAGCCAGGGTAATGGTGGAGGCCGACTTGGCCTTGGCCACGCCGCTGCCCTCCACCATGCTGGAGATGGAGCCGTAGTAGACCATATCGGTCAGGACCTCGCCCTGTTCTTCCTCGGGATCGCTGAGAACAAATTTCCACATCAGAAAGCCGCCCACGGCCAGCGCGGCCAGCACCGCGGCGGCTGCAACGATCTTCCCGGCTTTCTTCTTTTTGTGTTTCTTTTTGGCCGGTGCCGGAGCGGCGGGGGCGGACTGTGTGCCCGGGTCCAGAACAGGGGTCTGTTGTTCGGTCATATTCGTTTCCTCCTGTGCCAGTTTTTTCATACCTGCAATACATACATTGTAGCATGGGGCGAGCGTGAAGATACTTTCAAAATGGTGACAAGTTCTTAACAAAACCTTAAATTTAAACCTCAGCCTGCACCCTTATTTTATATAGACGAAGGCAGAGGAAAAAAGTTGCAGGGAGACCGGAAAATCCTTCCGAAACAAAAAAACGCCCCCGCCGCCGGCCATAAAGCCGGGAGCGGGGGCATTCTGGCCTGCCGGGAAAGCAGGCGGATATCACAGATTACCAGGTGCGGGACTGAAGCTGCTTGAACTGGGCGACGGTGGAGACGTGGGAGTTCAGGCCGCCGTCCACGGTCATGACCTGGCCGGTGACGTAGCTGCTCTCATCGGAGCCCAGGTAGACGCACATGTGGCCGATATCCTCGGGGCAGCCATAGCGGTTGACCATAATGTTGCTCAGGAAGATATCCTTCAGCACCTGGGGAACATTGGCCTCGTTCTGGGGGGTGACGATCAGGCCGGGACGCACGCAGTTGCAGCGGATGTTCTGCTTGCCGTACTGCAGGGCAGTGGACTTGGTCAGCATGTCCACACCGGCCTTGGCGCAGGCGTAGGCGGTGGAGCCCAGGTCGCCGCCGCAGGAGGCCATGGAGCCGATGTTGATGATGGAGCCGCCCGCCTCATTCTTCTGCAGGTAGGGGAGCACGCACTTGATGGAATAGAAGGTGCCGCGCATATCGCTCTGGAAGACCGCGTCCCACATGTCCAGGGTCAGCTCGTCCACGCGGCCGTCCTTCAGGCCCACGTTGGCGGCGTTATTGACCAGAACGTCGATCTTGCCATACTTCTCAGCAGTGTCGGCAAAGAGCTTCTCAATGCTCTCGGGAGAGGTGATGTCCATAAAATGATACCAGGCCTCTCCGCCCTCGCTGCGGATGGTGTCCACAACGGCCTGACCCTTCTCCTCGCGGCGGCCGCAGATGACTACCTTGGCGCCCTCGGCGGCGTACAGCCGGGCGATGCCAATGCCGATGCCGCTGGTGGAGCCGGTGACGACGGCGACCTTACCTTTGAGTCTGTCCATAATAAATATCCTCCTTATATGACATTCTATACGGGTTGGTTCGATTATCAGTACCCTTATTATAAAACGTGCTTCGCTGTTTGTCCATAGAAAACGACCTGCTGAGTTTAAAAAATTTAATCTGCCTATACTGATCTGACAGCGGGAAGCATGTGCGGCCGGAAAGGGGACCGCCGTTTTTACAAAAGGGAGAGGAAAGGGCGCCCAACGAAGTGAGGCATATATGTGCTGGAAGGCACGCCTGGGTATATTTGCGGTGGCTTTTTCGCTGCAAGGGTGCTATAATTTTATACAATTCCCATTTACATGCCGTAACCGGAGGGAAGAGTTCTCTATAAAGAGGGAAAGAAGATGAAACAGGCAAAAGCTCTGCGGAATCATAATACAGGCCGAGGCTGTGCGGCCGCAGCGGCGTTGCTATTCTTTATTTTTGCTATGGAACTGACAGCGTTTGCTGCAGAAAGCGGAGGCGCCGCATTGGCTGCGAAAACAACGAATATGTCCATTGCGTATGGAATTACGACTGCCCTGTCCCTGTTTTTGTTCGTCGGTTACTGCGCCCTTGTGCGTCAAAAAAATATCTGGCTGCGGATGACCTACGGTTCCGTCGTGATCGTGAACCTGGGATATCTTGCGCTCTCGGTCTCAAAAACGCTGGAGGAGGCGCTGCTGGCCAACCGCATCTCTTACTTTGGCTCGGTCTTTCTTCCCCTTGGCATGCTGATGGCCATCCTGGATATCTGCCGCATCCGTTACCGAAAGCGGCTTTTGGGCCTACTGTTCTGGATCGGCGTTGGGGTCTTTCTTGTAGCTGCCAGTCCGGGCTATCTGGACTGCTATTATAAGGAGGCCACACTGGTATTCGTGAATGGAATGGCCAGGCTGGACAAGGAATACGGACCGCTGCATGTTATATATCTGGTATATCTGCTCGCCTATTTCGGAGCCATGATCGGTGCGGTCCTGACCTCTATCATGGGAAAAAAGACGGTGTCCTGCAAACATGCCGCGCTGCTTTTGGCGGTCGTGTTTCTGAATGCCGCGATCTGGCTTGTCGAGCAGCTTATTTACTCGGATTTTGAATTCCTGTCGGTTTCCTACATTGCCAGCGGACTGCTTTTGCTGATGCTGTACGGCATGATGCAGGACTATGGCATATGGCCGGGCCTGCCAGAGACAGGTCCCTTACAGGCCGCTTCCGGAGGGGCGAAAAAAGGCGTTGCGGTCCCGGCCGCCGAAGAAGAGAGCGCGGAAGGATCCGCGGCGGCGGGCGCGGCTTCCGGACGTGAAGGCGCGGCGGCACTGCCTGATGAGCGCATCGCGCAGATCATGGCCGGCTGGCCGGCAGTCTCCATGCTGACAGCCAGAGAGGCAGAGGTGCTCCGTGCCCTTTTGGAAAACAAAAAACGAAAAGATATCGCGGCGGATCTGAACGTGACCGAGCATACGGTGAAAAAGCACACCGCCAATATTTTTTCAAAACTTGAGGTGTCCAGCAGAAGCGAACTTACTGCGAAGGCGGATCGGGAAACGGACGTCCCAAACTAGAAAAAGACCGGGAGCCGGCTGTATGCCGGCTCCTTTTCTGCGTCCAATGAAGTGCACACCTTTTCTTGCACGGCTGCAGAGGAAGATGGTAGCCCTGTTTTGGGAAAGAGTAGCCCTGTTTCAGCTATAGGGCTACTGTTTTTTGCCTGTGGACCATGTAATAATGAATTAGGAATTTATGAATATCAGCGTCTGGTGTGATGCCCAAAGGGCAGCAGGGAAGGTGATATGATGGAGAAAAGGGTGATTGCACAATTTACGGTTCAGATTACATCTGCAGAGGGCGCCACCTGGCAGGGCAGCGTGGCGGCGGAAAATGAGATATTCCATTTTCGGAGCGAGCTGCAGCTGCTGAACTGGCTGCTTGAACGCTGTCCGGAACTGCGGCCGGGTGCGGAGCCGAAGTAAAGAGAGTGGGGAGAAAGCGGCCGCCGGGCTGTGCTGCCGCAGGATAAAAGCCGGCATCCCGTAAGGCCTGAAACCGTCATTTGCCCCCGGCACGTCTGTGCCGGGGGCGTTTTGGCTGCATTCCGCCCGGGGCGGCGGTGGGGCCCGGCTACAGGTCCTGGAGATCTGCCGCCGGGATATCATTTTCCAGATTGTCCCGGGCCAGATCGTTGTCGATGACCGGATATACATCCGGGATGGGCCTGTCTCCCCGGGGATGCGCGGCATTCCGGCGCTTGATTTTCGGCCGGTCCGGACCGGTCGGCTGCGGCTGAGACATGTGGATCACCCCGCGGTTAATATGGCCCTTTTCAAAGGAACGTATGCATGCCGGGGAGTCATCCCTGCCCGCCCGGCGCACGGAGAGAAGAGACCAGACGCTGCATTTCCTGTTTGGATCGGACGCCGTGGGCCCGCTGCAGGACGGCCTGCTTTTCCGAATCTGTCATGGACTCAAACTGTTTCATGGCAGCCTCGTTCTGGGCCAGGGCCATGCCCAAGCCGAGGGGCAGTTCGTTTTTCATGGGATCACCTCGCGGATAGTATCTGCGCGGCGCGGGCGGAATATGCGGCCGCGGCGGCTGACGCTGAAAAGCGGCAAGCTGTATCTTGTCAACCCCTGAGATCTATGCTATACTTTTTACATCTTATCTTGTATTATTTGAGATGACTCCGCCTGTATCATCATACCGTGTGATTTCAAAAGAATACTTGACTGCAGTACAATAGGGTGCTGTATTATGGCAAAAAGGCCTGGACAACAAATGTGTTGTCTTGGCCTTTTTTGGTTTTTATCAGGAACTGTACGGTGGGGGAGATGGAAAAGTGTCGTCGGCAATTTTGAGCGTTGGAATAGACATTGGCACATCGACCACCCAGGTGATCTTCAGCCGTATCAGGATGGAGAATACTGCCGGCTATTTTTCGGTGCCCCGCATCTCCATTGTCGGCAAAGAGCTGATCTACAAAAGCCCGGTCCATACCACGCCGCTGAAAACGGCCTCCCTGCTGGATGGGGAAGGCGTGCGAAAGATCGTGGAGAGGGAATACCGGGCGGCGGGGCTTACCCCTGCGCAGCTCGACACCGGCGCGGTGATCATTACGGGAGAATCCGCCCGCAAGGAAAACGCGGCCCTGATCACGGAACAGCTCAGCGGATTTGCCGGCGAGTTTGTGGTCTCCACGGCGGGGCCGGATCTGGAGTCCATTATTGCCGGAAAAGGGAGCGGCGCGTTTCAGTACAGCGTGGACCATGACTGCGCCGTGGTCAATCTGGATATCGGCGGCGGCACCACCAATATCGTGCTTTTTGACAGCGGAGATATCATAGGCAAGGGCTGCTTCGATATCGGCGGCCGCCTGATCCGCCTGGCGGCGGATTATACCGTGACCTCCGTCAGCCCGGCGGCGGGAGCGGTGGCGGAGGCGGTGGGCGTCCGGCCCGTGGTCGGGCAAAAAATCACCCCGGCGGAGCTGGGCCGGATCACAGACAAGATGGCCGATCTGCTGGCCCAGGCCATCGGCCTTGCGCCTGCGGAGCCGCTGCTTGGGCGGGTGGAAACGCCCAACAGCTCCGAGCTGCGCATCATCAGGCGGGCCGAGCGGATCTGTTTTTCGGGGGGCGTGGCGGACTGCGTGCGCTCCCCGGGCGAAACGGACCCGCTGCGGTACGGTGATATCGGCGTGTTTCTGGGGAACTCCATCCGAACCCGTTTCCTGCCGGAGAGAGAAAAGATCATCTCCGCCAATGAGACCATCCGCGCCACGGTGGTGGGCGCGGGGACCTACACCACCAGCCTCTCGGGCAGTACCATCACCTGCTCCGACGGTATTTTCCCGGTCAAGAATGTCCCGGTGCTGAAGCTGGATATGGAGGAACAGCAGGACTGTCTGGACGGCAGCGCCGAAAAGCTCGCGCAGAAGGCGGAATGGTTTTTGCGGCAGAGCGACAGCCGGCGGATCGTGCTTGCCATGCCCGGAAAAGCGGATCCCACATATGGGGAGATCAAAACCCTGGCCCGGGTGATCGTACAGGTGATGGACCGGCTGCTGCCGGAAGGCGAGCCCATTATCGTCATATTGGAGAAAGATATCGCCAAAGCACTGGGCATGGCCATGGGGTCCGAGGCCGGCGGCAGACGAAAGACAGCCGCGATAGACGGCGTCAAAGTGGAAGCGAACGATTATGTGGATATCGGCCGTCCGCTGATGGACGGACTGGTGGTGCCGGTCGTGGTAAAGACTCTGGTTTTTGGATGACTGAAAGAAGAGGAGGATAAGAGATGGGCTTTTCAACGCTGCTGGCTGGAAAGACATTTACTTTTCATTCCGTAAAAGAAGTGCTGGCCAAAGCCAACGAGGAAAAATCCGGGGACATTCTGGCGGGGATCGCCGCGGGATCGGATCTGGAGCGCATCGCGGCCAAGGAAGTGCTCAGCCATCTGCTGGTACGGGACCTGCGCGAGAATCCGGTGGTCCCCTATGAGGACGACGAGGTGACACGGATCAACCAGGATTCCATCGACAGCGCGGTATACGAGAAAATACAGAACTGGACCATGGCGGAGCTGCGGGAGTACATCCTGGGGGACGCCTCCGGGGAGGAGGACCTCAAGCGGCTGGGACGCGGACTGACCGCGGAGGTGGTTGCCGGAGTCTGCAAGCTCATGAGCAACCTGGATCTGGTGTATGCCGCCAACAAGATCCGCATCACAGCCACCTGCAACACCACCATCGGCTGCCGGGGTACCCTTGCCACCAGATTGCAGCCCAACCATCCCACCGACCATATTGAGGGGATCACCGCGTCCCTGTTCGAGGGACTCAGCTATGGCAGCGGCGACGCGCTGTTGGGACTGAATCCCGTCAATGATACCGTGTCCAGCCTGATGGAGGTGCTCAAGCGGTTCGACGAGGTGAAGAACCGCTTTCAGATCCCCACCCAGATCTGCGTGCTGGGCCATATCACCACTCAGATCGAGGCGGTAAAACGGGGCGCCCCCTGCGATATGATCTTTCAGTCCATCGCCGGGAGCCAGAAAGGGAACAGCGCCTTTGGCTTCTGCGCCGACACGGTCCGGGAAGCCCGTCAGCTGTTAAAGGAGCGGGGGACCGCCAAGGGCCCGAATGTGATGTATTTTGAGACCGGGCAGGGCAGCGAGCTCTCCTCAGACGCCCACTATGGCGCCGACCAGGTCACCATGGAGGCCCGCTGCTACGCCTTTGCCCGGGCGTTTGAGCCGTTTATGGTCAATACAGTGGTAGGCTTTATTGGACCGGAGTACCTCTATGACAGCCGTCAGGTCATCCGCGCCGGGCTGGAGGATCATTTCATGGGAAAACTCTCCGGAGTCCCCATGGGCTGCGACTGCTGCTATACCAACCATATGATGGCCGATCAGAACGACATTGAAAACCTGTCTCTTCTGCTGGCCGGCGCGGGAGTCAATTATATTCTCGGTGTTCCCGCCGGGGACGATATCATGCTCAACTACCAGACCAACGCCTATCATGACGCCGCCGCCATCCGTGAGGTGCTGGGCCTGCGGCCCATCCGGGAGTTTGAAGGCTGGCTGGAGAAGATGGGGATCATGGAGAACGGCAGGCTGACGCCGGGAGCCGGAGATCCCACGATCTTTACACGCAGGGGGTGAGGATGCTTGGTAGATAAACGGCTGGTCAGCCGCATCACGGAAGAGGTGATGCGGCAGCTGAAGGAACGGGGATATGTGATCCTGCCGGAAAAAGAGGATCCGGCGCCCGGGACGGCGGAGGAACCGGAGGATATCACCTCCCCGTCCTGCAAGGCAAAGCCGCTGCTGCGGGACGTGCGGGATATGGAGGCGCTGCTGCGGATGAAGCGGTACACCAACGCCCGCATCGGCGTGGGCCGCGCCGGTCCGCGGCTCAATACCCAGACCATGCTGGCCATGCGGGCAGACCACGCAAAGGCCCGGGACTCGGTTTTTACCGACGTGAGCCCTGAGCTTACGGAGCGCATGGGGCTTATGACCGTGCAGACCATGTGCGACTGCAAGGATACCTATGTTACCCGCCCCGACCTTGGAAGAACGCTCAGCGGGGAGGCGGAAAAGGCCGTTCGGAGCGCCTGCGTCCCCAATCCCGACGTGCAGATTTTCGCAGCGGACGGACTGAGCTCCTCCGCCATTGAAGCCAATCTGGAAAAGATCCTGCCCATCCTGATGGACGGACTTCAGGCCAGGGGCCTGAAGGTGGGAACGCCGTTCTATCTGCGCTTTGGCCGGGTGGCGGCGGAGGACCAGGTGTCTGAGGTGCTGGGCGCCAAGGTGGTGTGCGTGCTCATCGGGGAGCGGCCGGGCCTGGCCACGGCGGAGAGCATGAGCGCCTATATCGCCTACAACGCCTATGTGGGCATGCCCGAGGCAAAGCGCACGGTGGTCTCCAATATCCATAAGGACGGTCTCTCCGCGGTGGAGGCCGGCGCCTACATCGTGGAGGTCATCGCGCAGATCCTGGAGCAAAAGGCAAGCGGAGTCGATTTGGTGAAATGAGAGGTGAGAGATGCGCGGAGATGCGATAAGGACGAGCGTTCTCAGTGTACAGATGATCCCCAATGCCGATCCCGCCCTTTTGGAAAAGCTGGCGCTGCCCCGGGAACTTCGCAGCCTCGGCATCCTTACAACGGACTGCGACGATGTGTCCTACGCGGCGCTGGACGAGGCGACCAAGCGGGCCAATGTCCGGGTGGCCTACGCCAGCAGCATGTATGCGGGCTCCGGCAACGCCAGTACGAAACTGGCGGGCGAGTTTATCGGCATCCTGGCGGGAGAGGACCCCGCCGAGGTGCGCAGCGGCCTGGAAGCCGCTGTCCGCTATGCGCGGGAGGAGGCCTGTTTTTACAGTGCCAATGACGACGATTCCATCGTGTATTTTGCCCACTGCATCTCCCGCACCGGGTCCTACCTCTCGGAAAAAGCCGGTGCGGCGGAGGGCGGGGCCATGGCGTATCTGATCGCGCCTCCCGCGGAGGCGATCGTGGGACTGGACGCGGCGCTGAAGGCGGCGGATGTAAGACTGGGCCTCTTCTATGGCCCGCCGACGGAGACCAACTTTGCAGGCGGCCTTCTCACCGGCGATCAGGCGGCCTGCAAGGCGGCCTGCGCGGCCTTTGCCCAGGCGGTGTGCGGAGTCGCCGAGACTCCCATGGCATACGGATAAAACCGCCTTTTCACAGTGGGGAAACAGATTATAGAAAGAGAGGAGCGATGATAGTTGGAATTTGACAGAGATTTGCGTTCGATACAGGAAGTCCGAAACCTGGTGGCAAAGGCCAGGCAGGCGCAGGGCGAGTACGCGTCCTATACGCAGGAACAGGTAGACCGGATTGTGAAGGCGGTCTCTGAGGCCTGCGCCGCTCAGGCGGAGCGCCTGGCGAAGCTGGCGGTGGAGGAGACGGGCTTCGGCGTCTGGCAGGACAAGGTGCTGAAAAACCAGCTGGGCAGTACCATTACCTATGAGAGCATCAAGGACATGCGGACAGTGGGTATTCTCAGCGAAAACCAACAGACCGGCGTTATGGAGGTGGCCGTGCCCATGGGCGTGGTGGCCGCCCTGATCCCCTCCACCAACCCGACGTCCACCGTGATGTACAAATGCCTCATCTCGCTGAAGGCGGGCAACTCCATCGTGATCAGCCCGCACCCCAACGCCAAGAATTGTATTTTGGAGACCTATAAGATTGTGATGCAGGCCGCCAAGGCGGCGGGTGCGCCGGACGGGCTGGTGCAGTGCATCACCACGCCGTCTATGGAGGGCACCAACGCCCTGCTCCGGCACCCGGACATCGGCATCATCCTCGCCACCGGCGGCGAGGCCATGGTCCGGGCGGCATACAGCTCCGGAAACCCGGCGCTGGGCGTGGGACCGGGCAACGGTCCGGCGTATATTGAGAAATCGGCCGATATCCCCGCGGCTGTGCGCAGGATCTTTGACAGCAAGACCTTTGATAACGGGACCATCTGCGCCTCGGAGCAGAGCATCGTCACCGAGAAATGCATCAGCGGCCTGGTGGCCGCCGAGATCGAAAAGCAGGGCGGCTATTTCATGACGCCGGAGGAGAGCGAAAAGGTGAGCCGGTTCATCATGCGGGCCAACGGAACGATGAACCCAAAGATCGTAGGTCGTACCGCACAGACCATCGCGGACATGGCCGGCATCCGTATCCCGGAAGGCACGCGGGTCCTGCTCTCCCGCCAGACCACGGTGGGGAAGGACAATCCCTATTCCCGAGAAAAGCTCTGCCCCATCCTGGCCTACTATGTGGAGGACAACTGGGAGAGCGCCTGCAAACGCTGTATGGAGATCCTGTTTAACGAGGGCAAGGGCCACACGATGACCATCCACAGCCAGGACAAGAGCGTGATCCGGGAATTCGCGCTGAAAAAGCCTGTCTCCCGTTTGCTGGTGAATACGCCGGGGGCCCTCGGCGGAGTGGGGGCCACCACCGGCCTTCCGCCGGCCTTGACGCTGGGCTGCGGCGCCGTGGGCGGCAGCGCGACCTCGGACAATGTGGGGCCCATGAATCTTTTGAACATACGGCGGGTGGCGTATGGCGTCCGGGAACTGGACGAGCTGCGCGGGAAGCCTGCGGCTCCCGTTTCCCATTGCGGCGAAGAGGAGAAACGGCCCGCAGGCGGCGCGTCTACCCTCACCAGGGCGGAGATCGAGGAGATCACCCGCTCTGTGATCGCACGGCTGACAAGATCGGAATGAATACTGAATGGAGGAACGAATTATGGAAACTTTACAGGCGCTTGGCATGATCGAAACAAAGGGATTGGTAGGTTCCATCGAGGCCGCTGATGCCATGGTAAAGGCGGCGAATGTGCATCTGATCGGCAAGGTCCATGTGGGCGGCGGCCTTGTGACGGTGATGGTCCGGGGCGACGTGGGCGCTGTGAAGGCCGCCACCGACGCCGGCGCGGCCGCGGCCTCCCGGGTGGGGGAGCTGGTCAGCGTGCACGTCATCCCCAGACCCCACGACGAGGTGGAGTTCATCCTGCCCACGCTGGAGAACAGCAGCCGCTGAGCGGCGAAAACCAATGCATCGCATGCAAACGAACACGGATCCATATGAAATGATGTGTAGGAGGATATGATAATGGCGAATCTGCAGGCACTGGGCATGGTGGAAACAAAGGGACTGGTGGGCTCCATCGAGGCCGCCGACGCCATGGTGAAAGCGGCAAACGTCCGGCTGATCGGCAAGGTCCATGTGGGCGGCGGTCTTGTGACGGTGATGGTCCGGGGCGACGTGGGCGCCGTGAAGGCCGCCACCGACGCCGGGGCGGCCGCGGCCTCCCGGGTGGGAGAGCTGGTCAGCGTCCATGTGATCCCCCGTCCCCACAGCGACGTGGAGTTCATCCTTCCCACGCTGGAAGGGA
>Ga0129306_1003752_pt1 | contig 10858 bp, 7 predicted proteins | sample P827metagenome_FD_94438 | JGI IMG/M metagenome (GOLD analysis project Ga0129306, IMG submission 94438) | Capybara group fecal microbial communities from Wisconsin, USA - P827 metagenome | ecosystem: Host-associated > Mammals > Digestive system > Large intestine > Fecal | place: USA: Wisconsin...
CAGGTCATAGGCGCCCAGACCGACGCCGGTGATGCGCTTGGCACAGCGGGCCATCTCATAGCAGTTGATGATGCCAAGCGGGCTCTCGATGACCAAAATAAGCTCGATTGAGTTGAGCGTCAGGCCGTTATTTTTCTCGAACGCGGTCATGTACGCGTCGACTGATTTGACGTATTCGACGGTCTCGCACTTGGGCAGACGGATAGCGTCAGGATGCGCGGGCAAAATAACTTCCAGATCTTTTTTGCCGCGCTCTGTCTCGGGCGAGTTGATGCGCACGATCTTCTCTGTGCCTTTAAAGTCCCATTCGCGCAGCACCTTGACGGCTCCCTCGCGGGCTTCGTCCTTACGCGGCTCAGGGCACAGGTCCTCCAGCTCCAGGGTGATAGCGTCGGCTTCGCTGTCGATCACTGCACGTATTTTGTCGAAATCGTAACCGTTGGCAAAAACGAGCGTTCTTCTGACTTTCACTGAGTGTCCCGCCTTTACTGGAACTTTGCCAAGATCGACCCGCAGATCGACAGGAACGTGGAGTTGTAGATGTTGTTGATCAGCAGGCACAGTGACGGATACACGACCCAGGCAACAGAGTGCCAGCCGTATTCATCCATGATTGCTTTTTCGTTGGCCAGCGCGTTTGGACCGGCACCGCAGCCCCAGCCGCAGTTGCCCGCCGCCATCACGGCCGCGCCATAGTCCCGGCCCAGCACGTTGAAGGTGATGAAGTAGGCAAACAGCGCCATCAGCACCGTCTGCCCGACCAGAACGACGCTCATCTGTCCGGCGATAGGAGCAAGCGCGGCAATGTTGATCGACATCAGGATCAGCGCCAGGTACAGGTCGAGGAACATGTGCTCGATCGCGTTCATCTCAGGCAGGTGTGTATCGCCGCGGCAGGCTTCGATCAAATTGCGGGCGATCGCGCCGGCGAACAGGCAGCCGATGAACTTGGGGATGGTGATGCCCTTGACGCTGTTGAGGATCATGTTGCAGAACAGCCCCAGCGCCGTGATCAGAAGCGCCAGTGCGAACGCATGCACCATGCGGTCGTTGCTGAGCTCAGGTGCTTTTTTGTCGGCCATGCCCTCAAGCGCTTCGCCGTCAGCGGGGTCGGCGCGCAGACCGTGGCATTTGATGCGGGCCACTCCCACCGGGCCGCCGATGAGCGAGCCGATGATATTTCCCAGCGTGGAAGCCGCCACGCCGACCGTGACCGCGCCGGCAGCGCCCATCTCCTCAAAGATACGGCCGAACGCCGAGGCAGTGCCGACGCCTCCTGACATGGAGGCCGACGAGCACTGCAGCGCCAGCAGCGGATTCAGTCCTACCGAGAAACCGATGGCGACGCCGATCACATCCTGTGCTGTCGTCAGCAGCACGACCAGGAAGGCGATCTTGAGCAGCAGCTTGGGGCCTGCGCTCTTGGCCATGCGCGAGCTGAAGCTGTAGCCAACGCACATGAAGAACACATTCTGGCACAGGTCGTTCATCAGCTTGGAATCAAACTGAAAGCCGATGATCCCCTTGATGCGCAGCCACGCGACCAGCGCCGAAAAAAGCAGTCCCGAAACGACTGGCGCGGGAATAGCGTATTTGCGCAGCAGTGCGCAGTGTTTGATGATGAAGCGGCCGACAAAGATGACGATAGCGGCGATGCCCAGCGTCGAAAGGTAATCGAACTTGAACAGCGAAAGAGCGCCGTTCGCGCCTGCCGTAAACGTGCCGAAGCAGCGAAGCAGATTCATGAGAATGCCCCCTAACGGAATTTTTTGGACAACGAGAACGATTGAGCAGGAACTGCATTAATAGGTTCGTGATCACTGAAACCCCAGTATCCAAATCTTAATAGCGACGGGGGACATTTTCAAATATCTATGTTATTATGATAATCATCAGGATAAAACTATGAATAGTTTTAATTTTATACTTGCGAGGGAGAGTGTCGATGGATTTTCGCGAACTGACGTATGTGACAGCAGTGGCTGAATGCGGCAGCCTGACTGAGGCGGCCAAAAAACTGTATAACGCGCAGCCGTCGATGAGTGCCGCGATCGCCAGGATCGAGGAAGAGGAGGGAGCATTGCTGTTTGACCGGTCGAGCAAGCCCTTAAAGTTGACCTATGCGGGTGAAGTGTATGTGCGCCGTGCCCGCCAGATCCTCGACCTGAGGCGCGATCTGCGGCGCGAGCTGATCGACATCGGCGCGGGCACGGCTGGAAAGGTGCTCTTCGGCATCCCGACCGAGCGCGCCGGAGCCATGCTGCCTGAGCTGATGCGCGATTTTTTGAAAGAATACCCGCGTGTGGAGTTTGAACTGTACAACGACAGCTCCGACGAACTGATCGAGCTGCTCGTGCGCGAAAAACTGGACTTTGCAGTGCTGCCCAAAAATGCCGACGAGCTGCCGGAGGGGGTCTGCGTGGAACACCTTTGCGCTGAGCCTATCCTGATCGCCGCAGCGCAAGGATATATTGATAAAGCTGATATCGTATTCGGGACAGCAACGGGAGAAGAATTATCGGTCGATCTTTGCGGAATGCTGCCCCCGGACCGGATGATTCATTATCCGCTGCTGGCGATGAAAAAAGGCCATTCCATCCGCCGCAAGACTGATGCACTGTTCCGACGTATCGGCCTGCGGGCCAATTTGTTCATGGAGTTCACCAGCTGTATCTCGGCGGCGCAGTTCGCAGCGGTCGGGCTGGGCGTTGCGCCTGTACCGCTCCGAGCGATCGAGGTGCTGGGAGCGGAGCGGCTTTCTCTGTATCAGACGGGGACGGAACTTGACGAATGGAACATCAACCTTGTCTGGCGGCGTGGAGCGTATTTAAGCGGTGTTGAAAAACTGTTTATTGAAGCTCTGCGACAAAAGTTTAAGGAGACACTGATCAAATAAGCCCGATGCCCCGCCAGGGAATTTCGTCGTTTGGCTAGGAGAAGTGAAGAGGCATAGCGGTGCGATGTCGACGACTCGAAGCTGGTCCATTAGGATAAGCTTCGAGTGGGGCCAAACGGCGAAAGGTCCGGCAAGACGCGGGCATAGTACTCAGCGTCTCCTTAAATTCGTGCCGCCACAGAGTGAGTTCCTCGCTGTGGATGCCGTGGGTGTCAGACAGTACGCTCCGCGTTCCGGCTCGCTCATGATGGATGTTTCCATGAGCATGTTGAATTATTCTTCGTGGGTACGGGAGCTTGTCTTCGGCGTTTTCGGCCCTCTCCCCCGCGGGGGAATGAGTCCTGCTTTTTGCACCAGGAGCGCAGCGTGTTTTCGTGGATCTGGTATTCATTGGCAAGCTGGATGACGGTGGCGTTTTCCGGCGGGAGCAGTCGTTTCAGTACGGCTTCTTTGAATTCCTGGCTGTAATTTTCCATGTTCATGTCGCCATGCTCCTTTTTGTGCGGTGGAATTTTCCTCTATTGGCGACATCTATTATGACACAGGGGGAATTGCATATGAAAAAACTCGCGCCAACTTCACCTCAGCGTGAAACAGAAATGCATCGGGTCAAAACTGTCGGCCGGGAAGTCGCCGCCCCAGTCAAAGCCATGCCGTTTCCAGATCGCGACGACCTGCGGAGTAACGCTCAGCGGATCTTTGCCGGGGGCGTATTTCCACTGCGGCGTGTAAGCCGCGCCGTTATGCTCCCAATTCAGATCGATCGCCAGGCCGTAAGCATGTTTGCTGACCACGCCCGTTTTTTTGGCGACTGACCACCTCCAGGCGCCTGTCGTCCTGGGATCGACACGAAAACCGGCTTCCGCCATCTCAGCAAAAGCGCGCTGCACGGGGCGCTCCAGCTGCGGGTGCAGCTGGAGCTTCATCGTCGTTTTTTTGCCCCCCGGCGTGACGATGGGAACGACGACCCGCTTGAGGAAAGCACGCGCTTCGTCAGCGTCGTTCGGCAGACCATCGGGGAACAGAGCGCGGCTGAACGAGCCAAAGTTCGGTGTCACGCGGCAGTAGGCTTCGTAACAGCGGCCCGGTTCGTTGCGCACAAGACCGCGCAGCTCATTCAGAGCCACGACAATGTCTTCGTAACAGTATTGATCGAGTTGATCGGCATGACAGCGGATCAACTCGCGTTTTTTAGGCATCACATCGGTGATGTCGAGCGTATGAGAAACGTTGCCCAGCGGCTTGTGAACTTCGTACACGTACAGCTCCGGCGTGCGCTCGTTGCGACGGCTCACCCCCCACAGTTTTTCGACGACAAAGGCATAGGCGGCGGCATGATCCGGGTGAGCGTCACACTCGGCGACGAACACCTTGCTGTAGGCGCTCATGTCAAAGCCGTTCAGACACGTTTTATGGTCCCAAAGCGCGCCGTCGGGCAGGCCCAGCAGCGTGTGCGCGGCCGGACGGACCAGTTTCATTTCGTCTAAAAACTGGCGGGCTCGCACCTTGCGCTCCTCGTCTGCGGGCACACCTTTGCGGCCCTTGGCGCCGTCGGTCAGCACCAGCACATGTGTCTGAGGACCGTAAAGCGACAGCAGACCGCCGGCTCCGAGCGCTTCGTCGTCGGGGTGCGGCGCCACGACCAACAGCTTTTCGTCTGGCGCGATCTTCAGCGCTCCCGGCTTAAAAGGGTATTTCAGCCGCGCTGCCGCAGCGCTTTTCGGTCCCCAAAGACAGACTGTCAGGGCCAGACACACAAGCACCGCTTTTTTTAATCTCACCAGCGTTGATGATCTCATCATTACGACCTCCCTGTACAACTGTGAATCGCCGCTGTGATTATAACATTGTCTGAGCCTGTTGAAGCCGCTTTGCAAACACGGTTCCCCGGCGCTCACCGCACATACGAAGCGTAAATGCGCGCCTCATACGGACTCAACGCCGACTCATCACCGCCGTGTTCGCTGGCCAATATCAACTTGCAGCCGCGTGTCAGTTCCGGCGACAGCGGCGCGGCTTGGCCCGTGAAATTGACGACTGTCACCGTGCGGCGCCCATCAAGCACTCGCGCAAACGCGAAAATCCGCTCGCTGCGCGGCAGCAGCTCCTCGCACGTGCCCAACGTCAGCTCTGTGCGCTCGCGGCGCAGATGAATAAGCTTTTTGTACCAGTTCAGGACTGAATCTGCTTCGGCCGCCTGCGTCTGTGCGTTCAGCGTCGCAAAGCCGGGATGCACAGGCAGCCACGGCTTACCCGCGGTGAAACCGGCACATGTTCCAGCGGTCCAAAGCATGGGCGTGCGGGCATTGTCGCGGCTGAAGGCGCTCACCAGCTTCAGTGCCTGGGTGTGCGTAAAACCCTCTTTGCGGGCAAAGTCGTATTGGCCGCGCGTCTGGATGTCGTCGAAAGCGTCGATCGACGGCCAGTCCAAATTGGTCAGCCCCAGTTCCTGCCCCTGAAAGACAAACGGCGTGCCGCGCAGGGTCAGCAGCACGGCGGCCAGCGCTTTCGCCGCTTTGTCCCGTGGCGCGCCTTTGGGAAGAAAGCGGTTGACACCGCGCGGCGTGTCGTGATTTTCAAAAAAGAGAGTCGCCCAGCCGCTACCCCGCGTGGCCCGCTGGGTGTCGAACAGAGCGCGCTTCAGTTCGATCAGTTTCAGATCGCGCGGGTGACTCCACATACCGTCCCTGAACGACAGGTTGAGGTGACTGAATTTAAAGATCATATCGAAGACACCCCGCACCCCAACCCAATCGCCAAGCTCCTCAGCGCCCACACCGTTGGCTTCGCCCACGGTGAAGATGTCGCGGCCGTCGCGCACCTCGTGCCGAAACTCGCGTAAGAAATCCAGAAGGCCGGGCTGATTCGCCGTGGCCGCATGCACATCGCTCAGGCCGTCAGCACCGTCCACCGGCCCGTCTGCAAATACGGCCGGCTTTTTGACGTAGGACACGGCGTCAACACGAAAGCCGCCAACGCCACGCTTCAGCCAGAACAGGGCCGCGTCGAACAGAGCGCGGCGCACGGCGGGGTTTTCCCAGTTCAGGTCGGGCTGCTGCGGCGCGAACGTGTGCAGGTAAAACTGTTTGCGCGATTCGCACCACGTCCAGGCGCTGCCGCCAAAGATACTGCGCCAGTTTGTGGGAGCGCTGCCGTCGGGTTTGGGATCGCGCCACACGTACCAGTCGGCTTTAGGATTGGTGCGGTCCTTCTGCGACAGTACGAACCACGGATGCTTGTCGGAGCTGTGATTGAACACCAGATCCATGACGATGCGGATGCCGCGTTTTTTTGCCTCAGCCACCAGCCGGTCGAAGTCGGCCATCGTGCCGTAACGCGGATCGATGCCGGTGTAATCGGCAATGTCGTAGCCGTTATCTACCATCGGCGAAGGGTACACAGGCGTCAGCCAGACTGCCCCCACGCCAAGATCTGACAGATAATCGAGCTTTGCGATGATCCCGGGCAGATCGCCAGTGCCGCTGCCCGTGGTGTCGGCAAAACTTTTGGGATAAATTTGATACACCACCGTCTGCTGCCACCAGGCAGGCCCGCCCGATACAGCCGCGCCAATCGGCGAAACCGCCGACAGCAAGCACGCTGCCCAAGCGCACAAAAACTTCGTCATAAAGATATCTCCTTTTGTGTTTACGCTTTCACGCCAAGTATACCCTTTTTAAACAGATAGCGCCGCCAAGATCACATCAAAAGGAGGAAAAACATGAAAGGATTTGCAATGCTCAAGATCGGTGAGGTCGGTTGGATCGAGAAGGAACGCCCCCTCTGCGGACCTATGGACGCCATCTGCCGCCCGCTGGCCATCGCCATCTGCACATCGGACGTGCACACGGTGTGGGAAGGCGCAGTCGGCGACCGCCACAACATGATCCTCGGCCACGAAGGCTGCGCCGAAGTGGTGGAAGTCGGCAGCATGGTCAAGGATTTCAAGCCCGGCGACAAAGTGCTCGTGCCGGCCATCACCCCCGACTGGAATTCGCTTGAGGCGCAGGGCGGCTACTCCATGCACTCCGGCGGCATGCTGGCGGGGTGGAAGTTCTCCAACTTCAAAGACGGCCTCGATTCCGAATTCTTCCACGTCAACGACGCCGACGGCAACCTGGCCCACATGCCCGAGGGCATGACGCTGGAAGACGCCTGCATGTTATCCGACATGGTGCCCACCGGCTTCCACGGCGTTGAGCTGGCCGACATCCAGTTCGGCGACACGGTGCTGGTGATCGGCATCGGCCCCGTCGGCCTGATGAGCGTAGCCGGAGCCCGTCTGCGCGGCGCTTCACGCATCATTGCTGTCGGCACGCGCCCTCGCTGCGTTGAGGCAGCCAGGTTCTACGGCGCCGACGAGTTCATCAGCTATAAAAACGGCACGATCGAAGAGCAGGTGCTGAAAATGACCGGCGGCGCGGGCGTCGATCGCGTGGTCGTGGCCGGCGGCGGCGTGCAGACATTCGAGTCGGCGGTCAAGGCGGTCAAGGCCGGCGGCAAGATCGGCAACGTCAACTACCTGGGCAGCGGCGACTACATCACCATCCCGCGCGTGGAATGGGGCGTTGGCATGGGACACAAGCAGATAGTCGGCGGCCTGATGCCGGGCGGACGCCTGCGCATGGAAAAGCTGGGCGCTCTCGTCTCCTCCGGCAAGCTGGACGTGAGCAAGCTGACCACGCACGTGTTCCATGGCTGGCAGCACATCCCCGAGGCGCTGCAGCTGATGAAGGACAAGCCCGCTGACCTGATCAAGCCCGTCGTCATCCTCGACAATAATCCATAAGGGATCCTCGATAAAATACATCATCTCCTGCGAAACGCTGCCCCGAATGGCTTCGGCGGCGGTACGGCAGCGCGCCGCGGCGGCCGCATACTGACAGTTTTCCTCACAGCGGCGCATTTCTCGTTTTTTCCCGAGCGCGTGCCAAATTCGACATTATTTGTTTTTTATCAGCGGTTCCATAAGCATAAGCCAAAAGACAGGGCGGCCGCATCCGGCCGTCCTTTTATATAGGAGACGCTGATTAATTCGTCCGCGCCCTGTCGGGGCTTTCGCCGCCTAGCTGTGTCGAAGCTCACCCTAAAGGACTAGCTTTGCGTCGTCCACATAGCCCCGCTATGCCTCTTCGCTTCTCCTTGCCAGTCAACGAAATCCCTCGACAGTTCATCGGACTCATTTAAGGAAACGCTGATTAATCCCACGCGCGCTCCCGGGCCTTTCATCGGCTGGCTGCTCGCGAAGTTCACCCTAAAGGACTGGCTTCGCGTCGTCCACATAGCCCCACTATGCCTCTTCGCTTCGTTCGCGCCATCCAACGAAATCCCCTGGCGTGGCCTCGGGGCATTTAATCAGTGTTTCCTTAATCAGTGTCTCCTAATGTACAACAGGGGGAACACGATGAAAATACTGATCGTCTCCGGCTTTCTGGGCGCAGGCAAGACCACGTTCATTAAAGAACTGATCCGCCGCACCCACATTCGGCCGGTGATCCTGGAAAACGAATACGGCGAGAACAACATCGACGCGCTCGATCTGCGCGCCGCGCGTCCCGCCGGGGAAGAACTGAAGATCCTCGAATTCATGGAAGGCTGCGTCTGCTGCACGATGAAGGACAGCTTCGTCAACTCCGTTTTGACCATCTACGCCGGTCTGGCGCCGGAATATCTGATCGTTGAGCCGACGGGCGTCGGCAAGCTTAGCAATATCCTGAAAAACCTTAAGCCGATCCTGCATGGCGAGATCAGTTTGCTGCAACCGCTTGTCGTGCTGTCGCCGCGCGCGTTTCGGCAGAACATGTCCGAATGGCCGCAGTTGTACCGCGACCAGGTGCGCAACGCGCAAACCGTCGTTTTTTCAAAGTGTGAACACACTCCAGTCGAACTGCTCGACGACACCGCCGCGAACATTCTCAAGATCAATCCGGCCGCGCAGATCGTGCGGCAGCACTACTCCGCTCAGGAAGAAAGCTGGTGGCGGTCGCTTGTGGACTTGCCCGCGCACGAGGAAGTCTCCGAGGCCGAAGACAGGGGCGGGGGCGCCATGTCGCAGCTCAGCCTTGATCATGCCTGGCTGCACAACCCCGCCGAACTTGTTCAGGTGCTGGAAGACTGTCTGCATAGCGAGTTCGGGCACGTCGCCCGCGCCAAAGGCACCGTGCCCGCCGGAAACGAAATGCTCCGCTTCGACCTGGCCGACGGGCTCTACGCCGTGAGCGGTACCGAAGCGGAAACAAGCCAGTGCGTTTTCATCGGCTTGCGTCTCAACAAGGCAAAACTGTGCCGCCGTATGGGCACGACGCTCCTGAAAGAGGGCTTTAGCCCGGCAAACGCCAATCCGCGCGGCAGACGCTCTTTGCGAAAGATCATTGCCAACAGAAGCGGGCCGACAAAAAAACAGGGCTGACCATAACGGCCGGCCCTGTTTTTTTCTTTTGATACCAGATTGAGGAGATCGAGACAACGGGAAAATGCGGGATTTCCCGTTCCTACTTCTCGCGCGCCATTTCCGCCGCGGCGTCGAACTCGGCAGTGATCGACAGATCAGGCGCCTTTGTGATCAGGCTGACAAGAAATGTGACAACGAGACCGGCAATGAACGCGGGAAGCAGCTCATAGATCCCCCAGACGCCGCCGAGCGGTTTGAGCAGGAATTTCCAGGCGAAGATCGACACGCCGCCGGCAACCATACCGCAGACCGCTCCGGGCATTGTTGTGCGCTTCCAGAACAAAGAACAGATGACGATCGGGCCGAAGCCGGCGCCGAATCCCGCCCAAGCAAAAGAGACGATGCCAAAGACCGAACTGTCGGGATCACGGGCGATGACTGTTCCGAGGACGGCGATCGCGATCACGGTGAGCCGTGCTGTCAGCATGCTCGACTTGTGCGACAGCTGCACATGCAGCGCTTCCTGCAAAAGGTTCTGCGAAACGCTCGAAGAAGCGGCCAGCAGCTGCGAGTCGGCAGTCGACATGGTGCTGGCCAGGATACCGGAGAGGATCAGCCCCGCCATCAGCGCCGCCAGAAACCCATGCCGCGACAAAAGATCGGCGATGCGCACGATGATCGTCTCCGCGCCCGCGCCAGACAGCGTTTGCACTACCCCGGCGCCGCTCAGCGCCCGGCCGACGATGCCGAGGAGGACCGCCACCGCCATGGCGATCACCACCCACACAGAAGCCACACGGCGCGAAGTCGCCAGTTTCGCGTCGTCGTTGATCGCCATAAAGCGCAGCAGGATGTGGGGCATGCCAAAATAGCCCAGCCCCCACGCCAGCGTCGAGAGGATCGTCAAAGGCCCGTATGGGACCGCCGTCTTCGTCGTTTCGGAATAACTGCTGCTCCACGAAAGATACCCCGGCAGCGACGCGGCGTTTTTCACGACCGCCCCGACACCGCCGGCCGTTACAACAGCAAAGACAAGAGCCGTGACGATCGCGATCGTCATCACGATGCTCTGGATAAAATCTGTCGTCGAAGCGGCCATAAAACCGCCGGATGCCGTGTAGCCGACAATGACGACCGCCGAAGCGTACATGGCCGTCAGATAATCCCAGCCGAACAGCGACGAGAACAGTTTGCCGCAGGCCGCAAACCCGGATGCCGTGTAGGGGATGAAGAAGACGATGATGATCACGGCCGCGATCGAGCACAAAATGTTCTTCTCATCGTGAAAGCGCCGCGAGAAAAACTGCGGCAGCGTGATGGAACGGGTGATCTGAGTGTAGCAGCGCAGTCGCCGCGCCGTCAGCAGCCAGTTGAAATACGTGCCGGCCGCCAGCCCGACGACAGTCCAGCCGACATCGGCAACTCCCGACAAATAGGCCACCCCGGGCAGCCCCATCAGCAGATAGCTCGACATATCGGAAGCCTCGGCGCTCATGGCCGTGACAAGAGGTCCCAGTTTGCGGCCGCCGAGATAAAAGTCGGCTGCCGACTCGTTCCTGCGGGCGTAGTAG
>Ga0129306_1003753_pt1 | contig 10854 bp, 11 predicted proteins | sample P827metagenome_FD_94438 | JGI IMG/M metagenome (GOLD analysis project Ga0129306, IMG submission 94438) | Capybara group fecal microbial communities from Wisconsin, USA - P827 metagenome | ecosystem: Host-associated > Mammals > Digestive system > Large intestine > Fecal | place: USA: Wisconsin...
AGATTTGGCATACACTTCTATCCATACGATCAGGGCAACAGTCAGCGCAGCGATCGCTTACATCACAAACGGAGATAAGACCATCGACGGTTTATATGTCAACTCTTATGCTTGCCGAGCCGATAGCGCAGGAGCAAGCGAGGACTTCCGAACAGTCCGAGGAACAGGCACAGGACGCACCCAAATCCTTGCATACCACATGATACAGAGCTTTGCCCCTGGTGAAGTCACACCCGAACAAGCTATGCAGATTGGTGAGGAGCTTTGTGACCGCTATCTCAAGGGCGATTATCAGTATGTTATCGCAGTTCATAACGATAAAGACCACCTGCATTGCCACATCATTTTCAACAACACCAATCTGTATAACGGACTGAGCTTCACCACCGAGCATAATCAGGGAAAAAAGACGGAACGTGCGTGGGCAGAGCTGCGTGAAATATCGGACGAGATTTGCAAGGAACACGGGCTATCGCTCATCAACCCGATTGGTAAGGGCGTATCTCATTATGAGAACGAAATGAAGAAAGAGGGCAAGTCATGGAAGGAAAAACTCCGCAGTATGCTCAGGGAGATTATTTCTTACAGCAAGAGCTTTGAGGTATTTCTTAAAAACTGCACAGACAGCGGTATCGAGTATGTGTATACTCCGCAGAACAAAGTCAAGCTGAAATTCAAGCTATCGGGAGAGGGACAGCAGAGGTTTACAAGAGCCGACACGCTGGGCGAGGAATTCACCGTCGAAAGTATCACCAAGCAGATAGCGGAGATACAGGAAAAACTGTCAGCGGAGAATGTCACTCCCGATATGCTTATTGAACCGCCGAAGCCTGTTGTTCCAAAGACCGAGCCGAAGCAGACAGTCACCGCACCGACAACACTGAAACAATCTGCTGAGCCTGAAACTATCACCGAAACGAGTGAAACCGCAAAGAGAAAAGCTGCGGCGGAACAGGTTGAGAAGTTCTTTGCAGCCCGACGAGCAAGACGGCAGGCACAGCTTGATATGCTTAACGCATCTTCTGCAAAGCCCACCGAGCCGAAACCTGAACTGCCTACCCCCCACACCACAGCCAACACCTACCGAGAGTAAAGCACCTGAAAAGAAAAAAGATCCGTGGGCAGAGATCAGGGGGATGCGTGACAGCGACAAGATTATTGCAGAGCTTGAAGCCGTTGGCATTATGTCTTTAAGTGAATTTGGCGGATTCATGCACAATATTCATTCGCCCGAAGATCACACCGATGAAGTTGCAGAGCTGAAAGCACAGTACACGGCAATTGACAAGCTCCTTGCGATGATGAAGCAACGCTCCGACAATTCAGCTACATACAAAGAATATCAGGAACGGTCAGCGTTTACACAGAAACATTTCCGCAAGAAGAATGCTGCCGCCATTGACGCTTATGAAGAAGCCGACAAGTACATCAAGGAGCATATCAAGGATTATTACATCGACGGCAAAGCACCCAAGCGTAGCGAGCTTGCAGCGCTGTCAAAGCAGTTGAAAGATAAGCGTAAAGCCATTATGCCCGAACACAAGGCATATCTTCTCAAACATGAAACGGCGATGCGGTACACCCGACAGGTGCGCCAGTATCTTAATGAGCAGTACATGAAGCGTGAGAGGGAGAAAAGCCGTCAGAGGACACAGGCGAAACATAAGAACTCTTACCTTGAATGATGATAGGTTCTCAGGCGAACGTAAACACCACTCAGAGCCGTCCATGACGGTTATTGGGAAAGTTATCCCCTGAAACAGCAAACGCTCCCTGAGCGTTTTGCGATATAAGGCATATTGCACCGGGGAAAAATGTGATATTGCTGCGCCCTGCACAAGAATTATTACAATAATTCCGATATGCTGGACTCCTGATTCATTATGGTATATACTGTATCTACAATAATGATTTGGAGGTAACAGCTATGTTGAAAACACCCGAATTGGCAATGCCGAGAACACGCAAGGTCACGACTGTCTGCAACGGCAGGCGTGAGGTCTGGACGAACTACGAAGAAGCAAAGGCATATTTTCTTGAAATGATGATGTCTGCCGAGGGCGAGGAGCGTGACCGAGCAGAATGCGTATATATTCAGCTTCTTCACGGCTTATCAGAGTGTTCGGACGAGTAGTAAAAAAGCGGTCATTGCGACCGCTTTTTTACTGCATTTTCCCTATAACTATCATCCCGAAGATAACCACTGCACAAATCGCTGCTGTAATATTTGTACTGTTGTTTTGTGAATTATGGTTATTTCCGGCAAAAGAACGACTAAGCAGATGATTTCCGACAGCACCAACAATAATATGCTCCAGAAATGTTCCAAATGCGAATAGCGGAATGCTAATTATCAGCATCGTAACATTCATGATGTATAGGATAATTCCATACAAGTAGGCTTTTCGATACATGAGCCAGTAATGTGAAAATGCGAATGCACACCAATTCCATTCTATCCATTCAGATTTTGTTTGTGCGGCTTCGATAGGTTGTTCAAGCGAATCCCCACAATAAACGCAGTATCGCTCGCTTTTTTGCGTGAGGTTGCCGCATTGCCTGCAACGTACCATATCAAAATCATCAAGCGTAAGCTCGAAATCATTAAGACTGGCTTCTTTCGGAGTGTCAATTGTTCCGAGGCAGCCAAATGTAGTACAGCCCTTGTTCTCTATCCAGCAATCTTTGTGATGGGGCATATTACACTCACTGCATACAATAATATCGTCGCCCTGTTTTAATTCGGTTTTGCAGTATGGGCAGAGCTTTCCATATAGATCATTCATTGTCAGATACTTCGACTGAAGCGGTTCCTTCTGATGTTTCTTCCGTCATTTCCGTATTGTCCGCAGCATCTTCTGTTTCTGATGAGCTGTTAGAGGTAACTTCTTTTATTACCGCTTTGTATGTTGTATCCTCCGATACCGTCCCAATTTCTTTATCCCAGGTTACTTCATATTCTTTCCCATCGTCAGGCATTTCATCAGGGGAGTATTCGGGCGCTGCTATTTCATCACCGTAATGGTAGGTATCTGATGAGATCTCATTACCGTTCTCATCTTCAAATGTGATCGTATATTCACGCAGTTTGCTTGTGTATACTGCTTGGTATACTGCATCACCGACCGCATATCCGAAATCAGCGTCCCACCCCGAAAAAGTATAGGTATACATTTCATCATCGCTTTTTTGCGGTATATCTGTAGGCGGTACGATAATATCTCCGGTCGCATATTCCTGTTTTGCAAGTAAAGTGCCATCATCTGAAAGAAATACGATCGTATGCTTGTCTAAATCTGTTTTCAGGGAAGATACATTCTGACCAACAGACTGCACATTGGCAGCTATTGTTTGATTCTGCGTCAACAACTGCTCGTTCAACGCATTGACGGATTCATGCAGTTCAGAGATTCGTGCTGATAGTGAAATAAATCCTATTATACTCAGCAGTGATAAAACACCAAATGCAATGTATAACCCTTTTGAGTCTGCTTTGCCGATCGACGCAGTGTTTTTAACCTGCTCCGCTGTTGTCGGTGCAGTGATCTGTTCGGGCAACTCGATCTCAATTCCGACTTCATCGTAGATATAGAAACCGGGGCATTTTTCGATCTGCCCGTTGATCCAAAAGAAAAATCCCTCAATATGTTGAATGGGATCAACTACATAAGCAATCTGGTTTTCATCATTAAAGAAATTCTGGTGTATGAATTTATCATAATTGGATAAGAAAATACCGAAGTTAGGGTGCGTATGTATCCAGCCAATGATCTTATCATTCGGAAAATGCACATCGGCTTCTTTATGCACATAATCCCATGTTTCATGTGTGAATTTCAGCGTTGTAGGTGTACCCTCGCTGTGCTTTCCCTCGATGAAGCCGTCAATGATAATATTGGTCTTTCCGTTCGCCTGAATGGTGTAGCCCATAAGCATACCGCCGCTTTCAACAGTCAGCTTGTCTTTGGTAAACTCATGGATTTCCTTGTATACAGACTGCAAAATGTAAATGTTTTTATCGTGCAGGACTTGTTCTCCCATTTTAATGACATTCTGAGGAAGAACATCTCTGTTTACTTCTTGTTCAGAGGGAGCGAGTATCTTTTCGTATTTCTGCTCGCCCCCGTTTTTCTTTTTAGCCATGATCATCACTCCCATATTTCGATCTCAAAATCGGTTCGTTCACTTTGTTCTGTTTTTAATGCTTTCCATTTGCTTCTGTAATGAAGCGTTATCAACAGCATAATGATATTGCCTATTACGGAAACGCATATAACTGCTATAAGGACTGGTTCTATATTCCTCTTTGCCGGTTCCTGCTGTGGACTGTCAGACTTAATAATGCTGTCAGATGCAGAAGTATTCGTTTCAGCATGATATTCAATTTCAGGAACCTCTGCTATACCGTTATCGGTCATAGAAATATCATTGCTTTTCATGTATTTTATGATACGGTCAATGGGGATAGCCAAACCAAGCCCTTCGCTGTTATTCATCTTCATCGTATTCATCCCGATAACAGTCCCATAACTGTCAAGCAGCGGCCCACCGCTGTTGCCTTCATTCAGCGCTGCATCTAACTGAAAATAATCATCACCGCTGATTTTCCGCTTATTAGAGGACAGCGTACCTTTTGTGAGCGTATAGCTCATACCATTTGGAGCGCCGATCGCATATACATCATCACCGATCTTTATATCAGAAGTATTGCCGATCGTAAGCGGAGTAAAATCAGCAGATGGAACAGATAAAACTGCAATATCAAGCTCGTCGCTTTTGCAATACACGAAAGCAGGATATTCTTTGCCGTCATATGCTGTGATCTCAACATTTGAAGCATCTTGTATCACATGAGCATTAGTGACAACACAGCTCTCGCCTAATGCAAATCCGCTTCCGAGTGCATTACCTGACATCACCACAAATACAGAATCAAAAGTCTGTTCAGCATCAAAATCTATCGCATAGGCAATAAAAGAATGGGTGCAGAGAATTACGGATATAACCGCTGACAATACAGCTTTTATGATCCTTTTCATAATGCCCTCACCCATTCTATCTTTATTTTGTATTGAATACAAGTACGGAATTTCCTATCGAAATAGCATCACCCTGTTTAAGTATCTGTCTTGTCACTTTCTGACCGTTTACAAGCGTCCCCATTGGCGTACCGCAGTCCTTCACAATGTATCGGCTGCCTTCAAGAACAATGTCGCAGTGGTGCGGTCCGATCAGCTTATCCTTGAACAGCACGATCGTATTCTTGCCGTTATTGCCTATACTTGTAGTGCCTGCAAATACAAGGTACTCCTTGCCCTCAAACTCACCACGGATCACCTTGAGCCAAGCTTGCTTTGCAAACTGTTCAAGCAGTCCGACACCGATGCCGATCAGAAAGCCCATTATTACAATAGCTACTCCTCTTGACACCATATCATTCGGCACTGCTTCCCCTATGAAATTGAACAGGAATCCGCCGAGGAAGGCTCCGCAAGTTCCGCCGATCACACAGAATAGCAAACGCTTCAGCTCCGGTTTTATCAGTCCGACAGCCAGTCCGATACCTACGCCCATGACCGCCCAGCCGATACCACGCACAAGTGCTGCCGCTATCGGAGCAGGATCATCACCGAGCATTGATGAATACATCCATTGAGCAAGATAACCGCTTGCGTATCCAAGCAAAACGGATACACCTGCGCCTATTGCACCATATTTCAGTGCTTTTTCCTTTGAGCCATAGAAAACGCCCTCACCGATGCCAAGGAACAATCCTACAAATAATGCAATGATAGCAGACCATATCGCAGAATGTGTCCTGACTGTCTTTGCAATTCCTTCTTTCAGCTTTTTCTCTGACGAAGAAAACTCGTACTTGTAGGAATCATATAACGCACTATCGGCTTTTTCGCTGATCTCGATATATTCATCAAGCTGATTCTTTGCACTGTCAGAAGCTTCCTCATTATACCAATCCATCAGATGTTCGGTATCATCTTTATCATAGCCTTTTTCTTCACAATATTGATGATACTCATCTGTTACATCAGACAGCTTATCTTCAATTTCTTCCTGATAGTCATAGTATTCTGCAAGATGCGTATTACCGCCCATTTTAGCAATATTTCTTGTGCTGTACAGTCCGTCTGTTATCTCGGACATACCAAATCCGACAACCGCACCCATCAGCGCCCAAAGGATACCCTTGGTAATAACGGTCTTGATATTGATCTTACCCTTGACTGTACCGTTTGGCGAAGCCGATGACTGCATACGCTGCACTGTCGGTATAAATTCGACGCCTTCCAACTCCTCAGCAGTTATCTCAAAATCATTTCCATCGCTTTTTTCTTCAACCGTTTTATTAAGATCTACCTTTGGCAGTCCAGTGGCATCTGAATCAACTTCCGGCGCCGGTTCATCAAGCAGATCAATTTCAACAATATTTTCAGACCCTTTATCTGCAATATAGAGGTCGATCGTTCCAACGGGGAACAGGTGCTTATTTTGCAGCGCCCAATCGGCGGCATCGGCAGACAGCGGACTTGACGAATTCCAGGACTTATACTGTATCATATCACCAATATTGATGATAATATCGGTCAGCGATTCGCCTGCGCCCCATATATCACCGATACAGATCTGTCCGTCCCTGAAATTCGGATGCCATATCGGAGTCAGTATCTTGCATATGGGCTTATATCGGGGATAGTCGGCATGAAGCGTGATCTCGACCTCGTGTCTGCCTAATGTTTCGATCCTGCCGTCAGGCAAGAGATATATGCCGTTTACGAAGTATGTAACATGGTATTTCTCAGGCGGCTCCGTGCCTTCCGGTGTAACGATAATATTCTTATGCCCTGCAAAATCTTTCTGTATCTGTTCCCAATCGGAGGCAAGCCTTCTCATTCGGGCATTCATTCTGCCACCTCCTGCTTATTTCAAGTATTCCGGCACATCAGCCGTAAATTCGTAGTATTTACAATTCATTCCTACCCGTCCGCAAATAATATGAAGCGGAGGGATACCGATCTGCTCAGGTGTCATGTTCAGGAAATCCTCGCTGCCGTTTATAGAATGAACACTGTCAAAACTCATCTGCTGACCACATTTCGGACAAGTAAGCATATTCCCCCTCAGCTTATGCACAGGCATAAACAGAGAGATATGTTCACCGCAATTACAATGTCCGTATGTGGCAATGTCCCTGTCAAAATCTATGACAGCGGTTTCACCCATTTCTGCTTGTATTTCAAGCAGCAGGACTTTGAGCGTAATATCCTTTACAGACCAATTCTTTTCAATAATCTCATCATATGTATCGTGGCTCATACAATCAGGCTTCTCCTGATACTCCACTACATAGGAGTCATGTGTCAGACCGTTGAATACGAAGCCTTTTCCTGCCAGTGTCGGAAGATTACGTTCCTTATGCAGTATCTTCAAAAGCTCTTGCACCTGGATCCCGGCGATCACCGATGAAGAAGTCGGTGTTGTTGGTATTTTTCCCTCTGCCATCTGTTCATGTGTCAGTAAAGCACAGGATTTTCGCTTGTTGATAAGCTGCCAGTCCATATCAGTCATGGTACACTCATAGCAAGCGCCCTGTCCCGGAACAAATACTCTCGCAAATCCATTCAAGACCTCGATCGCTCCGTCAATCCACGGCTTATCTACTTTATAGCATGATTGGTTGATAGCAAGTCTTGCTTCACGGTTATCCAGTCCGCCGAGAACAACATCCATACGTCGGAACACACCAAGCCCGACATCATCTATGATATTTGCTATGATACCGACTGCGTTTACATCGGGATTGATCTCCATTGCCCTTTCAGCAGCGATTTCTGCTTTGAAGCGTCCTACATCGCTCCGTCTGAAAAGAACGGAGCGAGTGAGGTTAGAGTTTTCAATAGAATCCATATCAAGTATCAGGATATTGCCAATGCCGAGCAGTGTCAGGTTCTTGACAAGCTCATTGCCGAGTGCGCCTGCACCGACCACCATGATCTTAGCATTTTGTATCTTTTCCTGATCCCACCACGGTATCAAACGTAATCTGCTGTATCTGTCTTCTTCAAAATCCGAAGAATTAAGCTCAAACTGATTATCCATAGTACCTATTATCCTGCTGTGATCTCAGGCTGTAAGCGAAGTACATCGCCGTCCTTGACACCTGCTTCTGAAAGTGTCTGCATTTCAAGAAGCTGTCTGCCCGATACCTTGTGAATAAACTTATAACTGATAGGATTACCGTCCGGACCGACTGAGGGGAGTTTGATCTTCTCGACCAGCTTCACCATGATAATACCACATTTAATATCATCGGGCAGACCGACCTTCTGTTCCTTGTTGCCGGTCGCATCTACGATTACAACATTAACTTTTCCCATGACTATCTCCTCATTTTATTTTAATTCATTTTTAGGTGTTATAATGGTTTCCATAGCAGAGTTGATACTGTTATATCCCACATAAATATTGTAGTTGTTGTACTCATACCCACTACTGCCAATTTTTGAAGCCTGCATCCATTCAGACATAGCTGTATCCTGATCAATATTGAAAAGGTATTCCATAATTGGCTCAGCTGCCGCACAAGCTATCATTCCGTTTGATGCATCATTATCATCACATGGATAAGAAATTGTTATGTCTATAATATTGTTCGTCGCTGTTTCATATGTACCGCTCCAATAACACCCTATTATTACATCATTTGTCTTAAAACTACTCTTACCATCGGATAGCTCCTGAGTAGTGCAAGCTGAACTCCAAGTTTTTGAATAGTTGCCCGAACTGTTCAGTTTATTTACGAGTTCATCTACACTCATATTGAATGTATTATATTCGGGCACAACTACTTCTGGCTCAGTTACAGCGGTTGTTGTTTCCTTCGCCTTATCTTTATCATCAGAAGCTTTGCTGTCTGTTCCACAGGACACCATACTCATGCAAAGTGTAAGAGCGATAACCCCACTAATAATCTTTCTCATATAAATACCTCCAAAAATTATTTATAGAAAGGTCAATGAGTTGACTTTCTTTTTTCGTGAAAATTTTACCCGTTACTCTTTTTTTGACACATCTCTAAGCACATAAAATTTCTGCTCTTTATCAATCAATGAAATCCAATCTAAAAGGGTTTGCTGTTTAAGAATAATTCGTGCTGTAATTGTGCCTCGTATATCTTTATCCTCAAATAATACATTACCATTATCAAAGAAATAAGTATTACCATGAGCAAACGAATTGCGTATGTGAGTTAATACGCTCTCTGCTTCACCAACTCTTGCTTTCGGAGGTTCTTCATCTGCTATGGTATATGGCGTTAAGCAAACAATTTTAGGGGTATCTATTTCAATTGCTCTGTTATGTTTGCCATTACCTTTCCCTTCAGTAATATTAAGATCATATAGCTCTAAGGTTTTATTTATAGAATTAGCAAGCAATATCCTAACATTATCACTTGTTATTCCAGCTTTAGTCAGCATCTCTTTCCAGGGGAACTGACTGTGTCCATAATCAGATATTCTCCTTTTCTGAGAAGCTGACTCAGCAATTGACTTTGTAACGTAAAAATCCCATATAATTGCAACTTGCTCGTGCGTAAATTTTGTCTGGTTAATCGACATTTTATAAGATTGAATCTCTACGCGCATTATAATACCCCATCATTACTCAGTACGTTTGATAGGCTCAACGTCATCAAGTGTTCCTTCTTCAAACATATCATTGATACGGTTGATAGCCGCTTTGTCTAATTTGATTCCGTCTTTCATGGTGTCTTTAATCAAGCTTCTTCCAACATTATTAAGAAGTTTCTCAAGTTTCTCGTCCGTATCATCATATGTACTATATTCTTCATCTGAAAGGTCAGAAACTGAGCAGTAATACTCCCATTCTTGCTTATCGTTACCCCAAGTGTAAAGCCAATAACTACTTACGCTTGCTCCGTAGCTGTTAGCACCGCTAATATAGAGCACCAGATATCCATTAAGATCACCATCATCATCTGTGCCTTCACGATAATAAACGTCTCTAAGCTTAAATGATGAGGGATCTTTCAGGTTATCAGCAGAATAAGCACTTCTTTCAGCAGCGATGCTTTCTGCCTTGACTTCCATTTTTTCATCTTCATCTTTTGCCTTGTCGTATGCTTTCAGATAGTTACCCTGAGCGCAAAGATCATCGACAGAAACAAAAATCTTTGGTGCAAGGAAGATACCTCCACCAATAAGAGCAATTGCGATTGCCGCAGCTACAACAGGAACTACAATTCTCTTTTTATTCTTTTTTGTTTGTGCTTCGTTAAATTTAGAAATAGCAGAGCTCACACCACTATCAACAGCCAGTCCAACTTTATGACCACACTTCGGGCAGAAATCATGCCCCTCAGTGATCTCAGCACCACACTTAGCGCAAATATTTTTATCTGGAGCATTCTTCGGAGTACCACACTTGGGACAGAAATCCTGCCCATCGCCTAAAGCGGCACCACATTTCTTGCACACATCAGTAGGGTTCGTCCCATGAGCAACATAATGCTGCTCCGAACAGCCAAATGTAGTACAACCCTTGTTTTCATCCCAGCAAGCCTTGTGGTGAGGAGTAGCACAGGACGGGCAGACCATGACCTCATCCTCGGCGGTGATAGCCGTCTTGCAGAACGGGCAAATCTTTCCAACGTAATTTTCCATACCTATACCTCCATAATATGTAGTAGTATAATTGATTTCAGGGACAATTCTTTCGCAAAATTATTGATTTAACGAGAAAAGAGCAGTTGACTCCGATTTTATTCAGTTTTCAATATTCGGAATGACGGCACTTTTACGTTACACTGACGGTCAT
>Ga0129306_1003754_pt1 | contig 10849 bp, 10 predicted proteins | sample P827metagenome_FD_94438 | JGI IMG/M metagenome (GOLD analysis project Ga0129306, IMG submission 94438) | Capybara group fecal microbial communities from Wisconsin, USA - P827 metagenome | ecosystem: Host-associated > Mammals > Digestive system > Large intestine > Fecal | place: USA: Wisconsin...
GAAGAAAGGCTTCCACTGGGAGCTGAACGCCGGCGTGCGCCGCAGCACCAGCGAGAAAGACCTGCACGTGGGCACCACGTTCAAGTGGGAGCTGTAGGGCGGTTTTTAAACCGCAACAACACAAAGGCCCGAAGGCCCTAAGGACACAAAGAAAAACCTTAAGGAGACGCTGATTAATTCACCCACGCCCTGCCGGGGCTTTCGCCGCCTGACTGCGTCGAAGCTCGTCAACATAGCACCGCTATGCCTCCTCGCTTCTCCTTGTCAGACGACGAAATCCCTCGACAGGTCATCGGACTCATTTAATCAGTGTCTCCTTAAGATGATTTGATACGGTTGCGGCGCGCCGGGGGGCTCTCTCTCCGACGCGCCGTTTTTTCCTGCGGCGTGAAAACGGGCGATATACCCGTCATAACACGTCCGCAGGGGCGGTCACGCGGGGCCGCCCGGCTCTGCATTATGAACAGACGGGAAAGGCGGGTGGGCACATGGCGCCCCTACAGGGTATTGGTATTTCTATTCGAGAAGAGTATTACTTCAAACCATTTGCGTGGGGCCGTTTTAAGGAAACACTGATTAAATGCCCCCGATGCCCAGCCAGGGGATTTCGTTGGATGGCGCGAACGAAGCGAAGAGGCATAGTGGGGCTATGTTGATGAGCTTCGCGAGCAGCCAGCCGACGAAAGGCCCGGCGGGGCGCGGGGAATTAATCAGCGTTTCCTGAAGGTTTTGCCCTTCTTCGCGTCCTTCGCCCTTTGCGTCATTGTGTTTGGTTCGGTTTTCACGGTTTCGGTCCCCCTTCCGGTGCGAAAATTTGTCCGTCGGGGGGATTTTTCAGGCGGCGCGAAGGGAGTATAATAGCGGTGAGCGGGGAAGATGTTCCCGCATCACAAGATCGACATGTCAAGGAGGATGCTTTCATGAAAAAGTACCTGAAACTGCTGGCCGCCTGCGCGCTGCTGGCCTGTGCCGCCGTTCCCGCGCTGGCCGCCCGTGACGTGAAACTGAACCTGAACGCCGCCACGACCAAAAAACTGAGCACGTTCCTGAGCAACTTTACCGAGCTCAGCTACTACAGCTTCGACACGTTCGAGGCCGGGGCCGACGACGTGCTGCACCTGGGTTCGCCGCAGAGCGTGGGCGACCTGATCCACTTCGGCATCTGGCACAACTACGTGAACAACTTTAAATCGCGCATCCGCCAGACCAAAAACGGCAAGTACAGCGCCTGCATCGACGCCAAGTTCGTGGCCGAGTCGGTCGACCGCTACTTCGGCCTGCCGCTGAAGCACCAGAACGTGGAAGGCGCCGACTTCTACTTCGACGGCCGCACCTACCAGTTCGAGCCCGCCGACGGCGAAGCCACATATTATGCCCAGGTGACGCAGGCATGGGAGCGCACGGGCGTCGGCGACCTGCCCACTTGGCGCGTGACCGGCTATATCTACAACACCGAGGACAAGAAGGACCGCCCCGCCACGTTTGAGGCGTTCGTCTATCCCAGCACCTGGAACGGCAAGGAAACCTGGATCGTCCAGGGCATGAAGACGACGTGGAAGTAGGGGCGCGCTAATTCCCAAGCCGTAAAGCCACAAAAGAATGATGTGATAAAACTGCGGCCGCTTCTCGAAAAAATTTCGGGAAACGGCCGCGGTTATTGTCTGTGCGCAGTCTATTCTATTGTTGCAATTTTTGCTCCTGCCCCAAAAGCCAGCTTGGAAGATCGTGGATTTTGATCCCTTCATAGTCATAAGTCTCATGCCGCGTATTGGCCAGGATCATCTTTGGGTAGGCGTCTTTGATCCTGAGAAGCGGATCAAATTCGCGCTCAAAGGTCTGCGGCTGGGAAGTATCGTCGCTCACTTGGATATAGAGCTTCTCATCCTCGCGGAGAGCCACAAAATCTATTTCCTTTTGATACAGCTTGCCCACATAGACTTCATAGCCGCGCCGTAGCAGTTCGATGCAGACAATATTCTCATACATGCGTCCATAATCAAGATTTCGCCGGCCCAGCCTTGCAAAACGGAACCCCGTATCGTTCAGATAATACTTTACAGAAGTCTTGAGGTATTTTTTCCCGCGAATGTCGTAACGACGAACGCCATAAAAAACATAGGCGTCGCAGAGGTATTTGATATAGTTTCCGACCGTCTTGTGGTTGGTTGCCACCACATTGGCAGTAAGCGTATCACTGATATTGTTGGGGGAGGTCAGATTAGAAACGTTGTCCATCATGAACTCTGCCAAATGCTCCAGCGTGGCCGTGTCCGTCAGGTTGTATTTTGCGACCAGATCACGATTGACGATCGTATCGTATACGTCGCGGATATAGGCGACGCGATCGCGGTCTGTTCGGTATTCGTAGGAGCCTGCCAAGCCCCCCTTGACCACATACTCATCAAAAAGTTTGGCCGTATCAGTTTCCTCAGCATAATAGCGGCAGTATTCTGCGAAGCTGAAGGGGAAGACATGGATCTCTATATATCTGCCGGTAAACAGCGTCGCAAGGTCTGAACCGAGCAAAAAGGCGTTGGAGCCAGTGATATAGAGGTCATACTTGCGCGAAGTGTGAAGGCTGTTGATGGCAAGCTCGAATTTCTTGCAGAGCTGCACCTCGTCAACGAACACGTAGTTTTTCTTCTTCGCATCATAACGGCTTTCGATATATTCGTACAGCGCGTGATATTCCTTTAAAGCCTCGTACTTCAAGTCGAAGAAGTCCACGTAGATGATATTAGCGTCTGGCTGAGTCGCCACGATCATGCGGATAAACGCTTTCACCAGCTCCGACTTGCCGCTGCGCCGTATCCCTGTGACGATCTTGATGTCCGGCGTTCCCATCAGATCGCGGAGTCTTTGCATGTACTGTGGCCGGTCGATATAGTTCATAGCATCACTTCCGAAAGTGAAATTTTTTTCAAGTTTCGCACCTGTGCGCAGTTTACGCCGGGCGTACACTTCTGTCAATGGTGTTCGGGAGGCGGACGGGAAAGGCTCGGCAAGGAGACGTGGATCGTCCAGGGCATGAAGACGACGTGGAAGTAGGGGCGCCCTAATTTCCGAGCTGTAAAGCCACAAAAGAATGATGTGATAAAGCCGCGGCCGCTTCTCGAAAAAGTTCGGGAAGCGGCCGCGGTTTTTGTGAGCTGGTAGGGGCGTTATGTTCAATACTGGATGCTATTCATCGTCATCTTCGTACAGTGCTGCTCGTGTTGAAGCATTTACCCCTTGTGTGAACGGATCGTCATATTCGCCGGTGAAACGATTAATAAGATTTCCGTTTCCATCGGATTGCCTCCTGCCAGGAGAACCATAAATCTCGTTGAATGCCTTCTGCGCAGCTCTGTCGCCACCGAAAGGTTCGTCAAAAATACCCATGATGATACCTCCTTAAATTTGAAATGCCAGTATAGACGATGCAGGCTCTCAAACAACAAAGTGTGCTTTTGTTGTCCATTAAATTGAATGACTGAGCATGTTGATAATGTCGTTAAGTCCTGGAAATTGTTTGCGCCGTCGTGCATAAGTAATTGGCATCCAGCCGTTTCTGTCCTTTGCGTAAGTATCAGAGCGCGCTTTGAGTAGGGATCTGATAACAGAAGGATTTGTGTTGTCTCTTGCTGCATACATTAACGGAGTTCTGCCATCCCAGTCAGTGCTGTAGACACCACGTGGAAGACTTCTAATTAAAGTTTCAACGACAGCTGGATTTGAATTTACACTGGCGGCATACATTAGCGCAGTCATTCCATGTGTGTTATCCTGCGTTTCTGCTTGTGCTCCTGCTCTTAACAAAGCTATTGATATTGCGGGATTGGGGTTGTATGCCGCATACATAAGTGGGGTCTTCCCATACATGTCGTGAGCATTAACATTTGCGCCACGGCGTATTAGCAATTCAATGACCGTCGCATAGGGATTGCTAGAAGCCGCAAACATTAATACCGTTCTGGAATTGCTGTCGTTCTTCTGCATCCAGCTCTCTCTAAACGTTGCTGGATTCCTGAGCCATTGTTCGATTTGTTCTGGCGTACCGCTTTTACAGAGTTCATATAACGACACTTTAGGCGCGTTAGCTGTCGTTAAAACGGCATCGAACAAATCACCAAATATACCCATTATTTCTTCTCCTCCCAGTTTAAATTTTAGTAAGTTTTCTCATCTCCTAAATCATACAATAAAGTATACGTTGTTGCAAGATAGCTTATTGTTTAAATAAGTGAATGACAAGTAATCTGATTGTAATAAAAAAGAGGAGCGAAATGGGGTTTATACCTTCGATAAGAATGTATACCTTCTTGCAACGCGATCATTCGCTCAAACCGTATTTCTTCGCCCGATACAAAAACGTCGAAACCGCCATCCCGCACCCCCGCGCCGCGTCAAGTGCCGTGATCTCTCCCCGGCGCCAGTGGGGGAGAGATCGCAAAAACGCCTCGCTCAGCGCCGGCTTCGGCCGGCCCAGGTGCTGCCCGCGCGCCCGCGCCGCGGCGATGCCCTCGGCCTGGCGTTTGCGGATGGCCGCGCGCTCGTTCTCGGCGATGAACGACAAAAGCTGCAGCACTAGGTCGGCGATGAACGTGCCCATCAGGTCTTTGCGAACGCGCGTGTCAAGCAGCGGCATGTCGAGCACGACGATGTCGGCGCCCTTTTCTTTGGTGATCAGCCGCCACTGCTCCTGGATCTCGCGGTTGTCCCGTCCCAGCCGGTCGATGGAGTGCAGCACCAGCACGTCGCCGCGAGCCAGACGGCGCACCAGCCGCTGATAAGACGCGCGCTCAAAGTCCTTGCCCGACTGCTTGTCGACGAACAGGCGGCTTTTCGGCACGCGGGCTTCGCGCATCGACTCGCGCTGGCGGCCCTCGTTTTGATCGACTGACGAGACGCGGATGTAACCGTATTTTTTCATAAACGATCCTCTCCCTTGCGGAAAAATTTTGAGATCGTTTGTAACACGCGGCCGCTATGATGACGGCAAAAGACGCCGACGCCGCGGCCGCCTGTCTGTGTTTTTCCGAGATTCGACGCGTTTTGCGCCGGCCGTGCCGAAAAATTGTTCCACGTAGAACGCTCGGACTGAAAAATGTTCTACGTGGAACAAGTCAATAATGACCCCCGCGAAAAAACTCCCGTGCTCGGCGATCGCCGCGCACGGGAGTTTTTGTCATGTGTCATTTCAGTGGCAGGCCATGTTGAGAAAACGCTCGAATGAGACGGGCGCGCTGGGAATTCGCGAAAATGTGCCGGAGCCGCGTTTTCGCAGAAGATGGCGTATCTTATCGTGTTTCTCCTAAAATTCGTACAGCTCGGCGGGATTGTCGGCCAACGCCAGCTTGCGAGCCTGCTCCGTGGGGAACCACGATGCGATCATTTCCGTCAGCTCGGCCTCGTCGGGCTTGACTTTTTCGGTCACGTGCGGCCAGTCGCTGCCCCACACCACGCGCTCGGGGGCGAACTTGGCCAGCTCGACGGCCGTTGCCGTGGCGTCGGCCCAGGGGCGGCCGGTCACGGTGTTCAAATACGGGCCCGACAGCTTGACCCAGGTGTTGCCGCGCTCGATCATCTCGCACACGAACGCGTAGGCCGGGTCTTTGGTGCCCAGCGCGGGGTCGAGGCGGCCCATGTGGTCGATCACGATCTTGCCCTTCAGCTTGCGAATCACGTCGGCGTGCTCAAGGTACTGTTTGGCGCCCATGTGCAGCTGCATGTTCCAGCCCATGTCGGCGCAGCGCTGCGACAGCGGCAGGCAGTCGTCGAACGACACCACGGCGTTCTTGGGGTTCCACACGGAAAATCTCAGTCCCTTCACGCCGCCGGCGTTCAGGCGCTCCAGCTCGGCGTCGCTGACGGAATTGTTCACCACGGCGATGCCGCGGGCGTTTTCCGTGCCGAACTTGGCAAGCGCGTCAAGCAGGCACTCGTTGTCGGTGCCAAACGGTTTGGCCTGCACGAACACGGCGCGGGGCAGGTGCAGCTCGGCGGCCACTTTTTTGTATTCTTCAACGGTGCCGCGCTGCGCCTCAGCCTTGCCGTCGTTGGGGAAGGCCGGGTCGATGATGTGCAGGTGCGAGTTGCAGGCGTTGGCTGGCATAACGAACGAAAGTTTTGCGGACATAAAAACACGTTCCTTTCTCAAAAAATCTTTGCGCGTATTGTACGCGAAACGAGGCGCACTTGAAAAGCAAAAAATTACGCGCTGCTTGCAATTTTTGGTTGCGAACGAACATCGTTCGCGCCTCCATATCCATATATTAAGGTAAGATACCCTTCTTTGCAACCAGAACGGCAACTAACATGTGCAGCTGTTGAATTTTTTTTTGCTTTTCGATTGCACCGATCCATGATACATTTTGACTATCAACAGAGAAAAAGCAGTTTGCAACACCGCATACGCTTGAGCAAACTATCTTATCAAAAAAGGGGAAGCTGCTATGGGCAAAACGATCATCATGAAAATCATGGAGCGCGCCGCCGGACGTCCGGTGAAAATCGGCGAGCGCGTATGGTGCAACGTCGACCTGGCCTCCGCGCGCGACTTCGGCGGCGCCAACTGCGTGCTCCAGTTTGAAAAGGAGATGGGCATGGAAGCCAAAGTGTGGGACCCCGACAAAATCGCCTACACGTTCGACCTTCAGGCTCCCGCTCACAGCGAGAAAGTCGCCAATAACCAAAAGATCATCCGCGAGTTCGCCAAGCGCCAGGGCATCAAACATGTGTTCGACGTCAACCACGGCGTGGGGCAGCACGTGATGCTGGAAGCCGGCCTGATGAAGCCGGGCGACGTGGTGCTTGGCACCGACAGCCACATGAACTTGCTCGGCGGCATGGGCATCTTTGCCACCGGCGTGGGCAACAGCGACGTGGCTGCCGCCTACATCGCCGGCACGGCGTGGTTCCGCGTGCCCGAGACGATGAAAGTGGTCGTCACCGGCAAGTTTAAAAAAGGCGTGTGTATGCGCGACCTGCTCACGAAGATCATCGGCGACCTCGGCGCCGGCGGCATGGATTACCTGGCCGTCGAATTCGTAGGCGAGACGATCGAAAACGCCTCTGTGGCCGAGCGCATCACGCTCTGCTCCATGGTGACGGAGATGAGCGGCAAAGTGCCGCTGATCATGCCAAACGGTGAAGCGCTGGAATGGCTCGCTGCCCGTGCCGGCGAAGAGGTGCGCGAGCGCGTCAAACTGCTTGCGGCCGACGCCGACGCGCCCTACATCAAGGAGCTGCACTACGACGTGACCGATCTGGAGCCCATGGCCTCGTGCCCGGACGCGCCCGACAACGTCAAGACCGTGCGCGAAGTGGCCGGCACGCATGTGGACCAGGTTCACATCGGCTCGTGCTCCAACGGCCGCTACGAAGACATGAAGGCCGCCTACGACGTGCTGATGGCCGGCGGCGGCGTGGTCAACCCCGGCACGCGCGTCATCATCACGCCCAGCACCACCGAGGTGCAGATGCAGTGCGTGCGCGAAGGCCTGGCGCTGGCGTTCCTGCAGGCCGGCATCGTCTTCACCAACCCCACCTGCTCGCTGTGCACGGCCGAGCATTACGGCGCCATGCCCAAGGGCGACGTGGGCATCGCCACCAACAACCGCAACTTTATCGGCAAAGTGGGTAAGGGCAGCCACACCTACCTGATGAGCCCCATGGCCGCCATGGCCAGCGCCTTGCGCGGCGAGATCACCGACCCGCGCGACATCCTCGGCGAATAATATAAAGGAGGAGATCCGAACATGAGCAAACAGACCGGACGCGCGTTCGTCTTCGGCAACGACGTGGACACCGACCTCATCTATCACAACAAATACCTCGCCGAGACTGACCCATCTCAGATGCCGCAGTACAGCTTCGAGTACTACCCGGGGCACGAGAACTTCGCCAAGGAAGTCAAGCCCGGCGATTTCGTCGTAGCGGGCACGAATTTCGGCTGCGGCTCAAGCCGCGAACACGCCGTCTATTGCCTGCAATATGCCGGTGTGCCCTGCGTGCTGGCCGAGACGTTCTCGCGTATTTACTACCGCAACGCCATCAACAACGGCTATCCCGTGCTGTTCGTGAAAGGCCTGGCCGCCGCGATCAAAAACGGAACGGTCAAAAACGGCGACACGCTGGAAGTTGACCTTGACACCGGCATGGTGCGCGACACCACGACAGGCGCCGAGTTCCACGGCGACGCCGTCAGCGACCTTGAGCACGAGATCATGGAAGCCGGCGGCCTGTTCGGCTACATGAAGAAGCAGGCGGCCGCGAAATAGCCGTTTTGTCTGCGGATCGACAAAGAAAGGGTGAGTTCAACGTGAAGAAAAACGATACGACGCTCTACCTCTGTGTGTTTTTGTTCTGCGCCGCGATGGTGCCGACCATTTACGGTTTTGTCGAAGGCTCGGAAGGCTACGAAGTATCGCCGCTGTTCTGGCCGCTGATGGCCACGTATCTGGGACTGGCGTTCGCGGCCATCGCGTTCTTCGCCGGCCTCAAAGACGGGCAGAAGTTCGCCCCGGCGGAAATTTTTTCCGGCATTTGGGCCAACCGCTCGCAGATCGTCTTTGTGGCGATGGGCATCGTCTACGTGCTGACGATGGAGTATGTGGGCTTCTTCGTTGCCTCGCTGGTGATGCTGCCCATGCTGCTGCTCTACTTCGGCTACCGCAATTACGCAACGGGCCTAGTCATCTCCACCGCGTTCGTGACCGCCGTGTTCATGATCTTCAGCAAGGTGTTCAAGATCCACTTCCCCACGTGGACGTTAGGAGGTTTCTAAGATGGAAGCCCTGCAGGCCGTATTGTCCAACATCACCGTCCAGAACGTTCTTTTCCTCGTCGGCGGCGCGTTTGCCGGCATCATCGGCGGCGCTCTGCCAGGCATCAGCCCGAGCATGACGATCGCGCTGCTGCTGCCCATGTCGCTCTATCTGCCGCCCAGCTACGCCATCATGACGCTGATCGGCGCGTATCAGGGCGCCATGTACGGCGGCTCGATCAGCGCCATCCTCATCAACACCCCCGGCACCGCCAGCGCGGCGGCCACCGCCTTTGACGGCTACCAAATGGCCAACAACGGCAAGGCCGGCAAGGCGCTTGGCATGGCGCTGACGGCGTCATGCACGGGCGGCCTCATCTCCAGCCTGATCCTGATCGCGCTGGCCAAGTCGCTGGCCAACCTGTCAATTCAGTTCGGCCCGGCCGAGTACTTCGGCATCATGGTGCTGGCGCTGACGCTGATTGCCGGCGTGTGCGGCGACAGTCTGCTGAAAGGCCTTGTCGCGGCGGCGCTGGGGCTGTTGGCGGCCACCGTGGGACAGGACCCCGTGGCCGGCACCGAACGCCTCACGTTCGGCATCTTCGACCTGTTCGACGGCTTCACGATGCTGTCAGTGTTCATCGGCGTGTTCGCCATGTCGGAGCTGATGATGCAGCTGCGCGCCGGCGGCAAGGTGCTGAACGAGCCCACCAAGCTGCTTGATGTTTCCTCAGACCGCATCACCTTCCGCGAGTATTGGAGCCAGAAGTGGAACATCCTTATCTCCGGCATCATCGGCACGTTCGTGGGCGTGCTCCCCGGCGTGGGCGGCAGCACAGCGTCGTTCCTCGCTTACGCCGAAGCCAAGCGCCGCTCCAAGTATCCCGAAAAGTTCGGCACGGGCATCATCGACGGCGTGGCGGCGGCCGAATCGGCCAACAACGGCGTGTGCGGCGGTGCGCTCGTTCCCATGCTGGCGCTGGGCATTCCCGGCGACGTGGTGACGGCCATCCTCGTGGGCGCGTTCATCGCTCACGGCCTCAAGCCCGGACCTCTGCTGTTCTCGCAGCACATCAACGACGTGTACATGATCTACGTCTCGCTGATTTTGTCGTGCGTGGCCGTGCTGCTGCTTGGGCTGATCTTCATGCCCGTGTTCGTGCGCGTCGTCAAGATCCGCAAGTCGATCCTGTTCCCCTGTGTGTTCATCCTCTGCATCGTCGGCACCTACTCGGTGCGCGGCAACCTGTTCGACTGCCTGATGATGTTCGGTTTCGGTATGCTCGGCTATGTTTTGCGCTGCTACAAGTTCCAGCTGGCGCCTTTTATCATCGCGTTCGTGCTGGGCCCGGAAGCGGAGCTCAACTTCCGCCTGGCGTTGCGTATTTCCGGCAACGATTACATGACCTTTGTGCAAAAGCCCATCTGCGCGGCGCTTCTGGGGCTCACGCTGGTATCGGTGTACTTCTTCGCGTTCCGCTCGCGCAAGGCCAAAAAGGCGGCGCAGTAAAACAAAACGGCTTCACCGGCCGGAAGTTCGTCCGGTCGAAAAAAACGAGCGTTCATGCTCAAAAATTTTGATGGAGGTGCAGTTTCATGAAAATGATGAAGAAAGCAGCTTTTGCGTGCGCGATCTCGCTTGTCCTGTGCGGCGCGGCCTTCGCGGCCGATTACCCCCGCAAGCCGATCACGATGGTCGTGGGCTACGCGGCCGGCGGCGGCACGCACCTGGCGGCCGAGATCCTTGCCCCCGGCGCCGAGAAGTTCCTCGGCCAGCCGCTGGAAGTCGTCTGCAAGCCCGGCGCGGGCGGCGCTATCGGCGCCACCTACGTGGCCAAGGCCCCCAAGGACGGCTACACGATCCTCTACGCGACGCTGTCGCTTCCCACCGGTCCCCTTCTGGGCAAGGTCGGCTACAAGACCGAAGAGTTCGTCGGCCTGGCGCAGTGCTCTGACGTTGCCTCCGTGCTGGCCGTGCGCGCCGACGCTCCGTTCAACAACGCCAAGGAGATGGTCGAGTGGGCCAAGGCTCACCCCGGACAGCTGACCTGGAGCCACCCCGGCGTCGGCAGCAGCCTTCACATCCAGGGCGCCAACGCCATC
>Ga0129306_1003756_pt1 | contig 10844 bp, 10 predicted proteins | sample P827metagenome_FD_94438 | JGI IMG/M metagenome (GOLD analysis project Ga0129306, IMG submission 94438) | Capybara group fecal microbial communities from Wisconsin, USA - P827 metagenome | ecosystem: Host-associated > Mammals > Digestive system > Large intestine > Fecal | place: USA: Wisconsin...
AAATATGAATAGTGCATTACTTGACTATAAACAAGTTGTTAATAGTTACTTAAATGTATCTGACTGGAGAGTTAAAGAAAATTCTACTGTTACATATTCAGTAGGTGGATTAATTCTTTCAAACTCAGGAGCTATCACTGCTAATTATTGGTTAAGTGAAATTTATTCTGAAGAAATAGCTAATGCACATAGAAATTGTGATTTCCATATTCATGATTTATCTATGCTTACTGGTTATTGTGCTGGTTGGTCATTAAAACAATTAATTCAAGAAGGTTTAGGAGGAGTTCCTGGAAAAATAACTTCTAGTCCTGCTAAACATTTATCAACATTAACAAATCAAATGGTTAACTTCTTAGGTATAATGCAAAATGAATGGGCTGGAGCTCAAGCATTTAGTTCATTTGATACATATTTAGCTCCATTTGTTAAAGTTGATAATTTAACATTCAAACAAGTTAAACAATGTATTCAATCTTTCGTATATGGAGTTAATACACCATCTAGATGGGGAACTCAAGCACCATTTACTAATATTACATTAGACTGGACTGTTCCAAATGACTTAGCAGAATTAAATGCTATCGTTGGTGGAGAAGAAATGGACTTCAAATATAAAGATTGTCAAAAAGAAATGGATATGGTTAATAAAGCATTTATCGAAATTATGATTGAAGGAGATGCTAATGGTAGAGGATTCCAATATCCAATTCCAACATATTCAATTACAAGAGATTTTGATTGGAAAGAATCAGAAAATAATAAATTATTATTTGAAATGACAGCTAAATATGGTACTCCATACTTCTCAAACTATATTAATAGTGATATGGAACCAAGTGATGTTAGATCTATGTGCTGTCGTTTAAGACTAGATTTAAGAGAATTAAGAAAGAAATCTGGAGGATATTTTGGTTCAGGAGAATCAACAGGATCAGTTGGTGTTGTAACTATTAATATTCCAAGAATAGCTTATCAAGCTGAAAATGAAGAAGATTTCTATAATAAATTAAGTCATTTAATGGACTTAGCTGCGGAAAGTTTAAAAATTAAGAGAAACGTTATTACTAAATTATTAGATGAAGGTTTATATCCTTATACTAAGAGATATTTAGGAACATTTAGAAACCATTTCTCAACTATTGGATTAGTTGGTATGAATGAAGCTTGTTTAAATGCTAAATGGATTAAAGAAGATTTAACAAATGAAAAAGCTCAAAAATGGACTAAAGATGTTCTTAACTTCATGAGAGAAAAATTATCAGATTACCAAGAACAATATGGAGACTTATATAACTTAGAAGCAACTCCTGCTGAATCTACATCATATAGATTAGCTAAGAAAGATAAGAGTTTATATCCAGATATAATAACTGCTTCTGATGATGATACTCCATACTATACTAACTCTTCACACTTACCAGTTGGTTATACAGATGATATCTTTAAAGCATTAGATATTGAAGATGAATTACAAACTTTATATACATCTGGTACAGTATTCCATACTTTCTTAGGTGAAAGAATGTCTGATTGGAAATCATGTGCAAGTTTAGTTAGAAAAATTGCTGAAAATTATAAATTACCATATTATACAATTTCTCCAACATATTCAGTATGTAAGAGTCATGGATATATAACTGGTGAAGTTTGGAAATGTCCAATCTGTGGTGAAGAAACAGAAGTATATTCAAGAATTACTGGTTACTATAGACCTATAAAGAACTGGAATGATGGTAAGACTAAAGAATATGAAATGAGAAAAGAATATGTAGTTGATGGATGTGATTGTAAAGATCATCATAAAAAAGAAGTTCCAAAAGCTGGCAAAAAAACAGTTGATAAAGCATTAAAGAGCGATGCCAAAGATGGAATATTACTATTTGGTACAAAGACTTGTCCTAACTGCAAAGTAGCTAAAAAGATGCTTGAAAAATCTGGTTTAGCATTTGAATTTGTTGATGCTGAAGAAATGGTTGATTTAACTAAGAAATTTGGTATTAAAAAGAGTCCTACATTAGTTGTTAATAAAGATGGTAAATCAGAATTATTAGAAAACTTATCAAATATTAAAAAATATGTAGAAAGTCTATAATATGATATACGACGCAATAGTAATTGGCTGTGGCCCTGCAGGGATGACTGCAGCCCTTTATCTTTTAAGAGATGGGAAAAAAGTATTAATCCTTGAAAAAGAAACTATAGGTGGAACTGTTGCATCAACTCCTCTTATAGAAAATTATCCAGGAGTAAAAGCTTGTGCTGGTTCAGATCTAACTGAAATTATGTTTGAACAAATAGATGATTTAGGTGTTGATTTTGAACTTGAAGAAGTAGAAGAAATAAATCTTAAGGATAATTTAAAAGAAGTAGTTACTAGTGATAACAAATATCTAACAAAAGCCGTAATAATAGCTAGTGGTTCATCATATAGAACACTTGGTTTACCTAACGAAAAAGAATTAATAGGACATGGAATACATTTCTGTGTAGCATGTGATGGAGCTTATTATAAAGGAAAAGATGTTGCAATTGTAGGTGGAGGTAATTCTGCTGTTATAAATTCTTTTGCTTTATCTAAACTTGCTAAACATGTTACTATTATACAAAATCTTGCTGAATTAACATGTGAACAAGATTTAATTAATAAAATAAAAGAAGTAGATAATATTGATATTATTTATAATGCTGGTGTTAAAAAATATTTAGGAGAAAAAGAATTAACTGGTCTACTAATTGAAGTTGCTGGAAAAGAACAAGAATTAAAAGTAGATGGAGTGTTCTTAAATATAGGTCTAATACCACAAAATAAATTTGCTGAAAAAGTAATCGAACTAAATCAAAGAGGTTATGCAGTATCTGAAGATACTAATACTAAAGTGCCTGGTATATTTGTAGCTGGTGATGGAAGAACAAAGAAATATGCTCAAGTTACTGTAGCTACTGCTGATGGTACAATCGCAGCTTTGGAAGCAATCAATTATATTAATAATTTAAAGTAGAGTTTATCTCTACTTTTTTATGGCATTTTTATTAAAAAAATAGTAAAATGTTAATAGTAGTTGACAAATTTCCAACCAAAATTGGTAGAACGCAACTTTAACATTTGCTAAAATTATTGTCGTGAGGTGAGAAAAATGAATTGTTTAGGAACAAGATTATATGAATTAAGAAGAGCTAAACATTTATCCCAAGAAGATGTAGCAGAAAAGTTAAATGTAACTAGACAAACTGTATCTAAATGGGAAACAGATCAAAGTACTCCAGACTTTGATAAAATTGCTCCATTATGTGAGCTATATGGAATAACTTCTGATGAGTTATTAACTGGAGAAAGAAAAGAAGATGGTGATTATACATCTTATAGTGTTGAAGAAGACAAAGAAATTACTAAGAAAAAGGCATTAGGTATAGGGCTTGGTATTTTAGGATACTTTATCGCAATCGCATGGATAATGGTTTCTGTTGAAACATTCCAATTAAATGAAGTATTAAGTGCAGCTATATTTATGATTTTACTTGGATTAGCAACATTTACTATAGTATTCACTTGTATAATTTATTCTAGAAAAAAACCTAAAAGAGAAAAGACTAGAGGTAATAAAATATATCAAGGAATAAATGGTATATTAGGATTAGTTGCTTTAATCACATATTTATTAGTAAGTTTCACAACAGGTGCATGGCATATTTCTTGGATTATTTGGATAGTATATGCTGTAGTATGTGAAATAGTTAAATTAATTTTTGTATTAAAAGGAGAAGAAATTGAAGATGAAGAATAATGGTGCAATTATATTCTTAATTTCTTTACTAGTTATAATCGCATTAGCATTAGTAGGTTTTATGATAATGGTAATGAATGGTTCTTATAAAGGATTTAAGATATTTAAACAAGAAAAAAATATATTATTAGTTGATGAAACATATGAAAATAAATTTAATAAGATATCTATTACTAATACATCTAGTGATATCTTTATAAAGAAATCTAATTCTGATAATTATAGAGTTGTAATATATGGTAAAAAAGATTCTGCTGAAGTAAACGTTAATGGTGATGAATTAACTATTAAGAATAATAAAAAAAATGTATGCATTGGTTTTTGCTTTAATATTGAAAAGGCAAGAATAGAAGTTTATATGCCTAGTAATTATGCAAAAGATATTGTTATTAAATCTACATCAGGAGATTTAGAAATGGATGATTTTAAAGATTTAAATCTTAAAATGGTATCTACATCAGGAGATTTAACTATTGGTAATATTGATAGTGCTGATATAACTGTTACTTCTGGTGATATTGAAATTAGAGATATTAATACATTAAAAATTGATTCAAGATCAGGAGATATTGATGTTAATAGAGTTAATAATATGATTAATATTAAAAATACATCAGGAGATATTTCTATTAATACAGTAAATATTAAAAAGGATTCATTAATAGATTCAAGATCAGGAGATGTTAAAATTAATTCTAGTAATGAAATTTATTATGATGCTTCTGCTAAATCAGGAGATATTAAGATAAATAATAATTATAGAAAAGCAGAATGTGAATTTAGAATTAATACTACTTCTGGTGATATAACAGTAAATAATTAGACTAGTTTTCTAGTCTTTTTTTTGACTTTTTAACTACCCAAAAGTTAATAATTGTAGTATAATATTACAGTAAAAAAAACGGGTGATGTATATGAAGTTAGATTTAAATATTATTAATCAAGAAAAAAAATACTTAAATTCTGTCATAAAATTAATTGATGATGAAATAAAAAACATATATTCATACGCAGCAAAAGTTAAAGAAGATATTACTTCTAAAAAGAAAGAAGTTTACTTTATGCCTTTAACAGATTCACCTGAAATTACTGATTTAACTCATGATATAAATTTAAAAGTAGATTCTGTTAATAAGAAACTAGATTATATTTATAAATTAGAAAAAGCTAAAAACAATCCATATTTTGGTAAATTAAAAGTACAAAGTGATACTACTTTTGATGCATATATAGGTATTTGTAATGTAGAAAAAGATTATAAATATTATGTATATGATTGGAGAAGTCCTATAGCTAGTCTATATTATAATTATGGAGTAGGTAAAGCTAAATATTATGTTGATAACAAGGAAATATCATGTAATTTATTAGAAAAATATCAATTTGCTATTAGAAAAGGTGAATTATTAAGATGTTTTAAATCTGATATAGATATAAATGATGAATATCTTCAAGAAATATTATCTAAATCTACTGATACTAAACTAAACAACATAGTAACAACTATTCAAAAAGAACAAAATGAAATAATTAGAAATACCGACAACACAAACTTAATAGTAGAAGGAGTAGCTGGATCCGGTAAAACCGTAGTAGCAATGCATAGAATAGCTTTCTTACTTTATCAATATAAAGATTTATTATCTAAAGATATATTGATATTATCTCCTAATGATTTGTTTCTAGAATATATTTCTAATGTGTTACCGGACCTAGGTGAAGAGAATACTCTAGGAGCTACACTTGATGGTTTTTGTAAAAATTATTTAAAAGTTGATATTGAAAAGAAACAAGATTTTATTGATAGAGTTATTAATAGTTCTTATGATAAAGATATAGAGTTTAAATTATCTGATAGAAAAGAATTAGAGAAATTTTTAAAGAAATATATATCTAGTTTTAATTTTACTAGAAAGTTTACTGTATTTGATACTACTATTTATTCTAAAGAAATAAATGATTTGTTTAATGATAAATATAAGAGATTATGTTTTAAAGATAGAATTAATAGAATAGTTGATGATATTATGATTAAGCTTAATATCAAATCTAAAGTATTTAAAAAGAAAATAAAAGAGTACTTATTAAGTAAGATTAATTTAAGTACTGATATATTTGAAATATATAATTTATATTTAAGTAAAAATAATATTAAAGAAATAGATAAAGATAAAATTAATTATGAAGATATGATTAATTTACTATATATTTATTTTTATATTAATGGTTATGTTCATTATAGTAACATTAAGTACATTGTTATAGATGAAGCACAAGATTATTCACATTTCGCTATTGAAATATTAACTAAGATATTTAATAGTTCTAAGTTTATATTACTTGGTGATCCTAATCAAAATATTAATCCTTATAATAAGATAAAATCTTTAAATGAATTTAGTGATTTATTTAATAATTCTAAGTTTATTACATTAAATAAAACATATAGATCTAGTGAAGAGATTATTAATTATTCAAATAAAGTACTAGGTTTAAAGAATATATCTATAATTAGAAGAGAAACTAAAGAAGATGTTGAAGATAAAGAGTATAATATTGATTCTATTAAAAATGATATCAATATTCTAAAAGAAAAATATAATACTATAGCTGTTATTACAGAGGATAAGTTAGATGCGAAAGAATTAAGTGAAGAATTAAATATTCCACTTACAACTAGTGATAGTAATATAGAAAAAGTATCAGTTATTCCATCATATTTATCTAAAGGTATAGAGTATGATGCGGTTATTGTAATAGATAATAATTTTAATAATAAGAATTTATATTATGTTGCTTTAACAAGGGCTAAATCTAAATTAATAGTATATAAAAAAAATAGTCGTTAGACTATTTTTTTGTTATTTCTTTTACTTTACTTATAGCTTTTGAAACATTAGATTCCCCAAATGCACTTAATACTTCTATTGGAATAGCAAATATTATTGTATTTGATTGATCTGATGATAAATCATTTAAAGTAGCTAAAGTTCTTAAATGTAATGCTCCTGGAGATGAACTTAATTTTTCTGCAGCTTCTGCTAAATTGTCAGCAGCTTCTTTTTCACCTTTAGCTTTAGTAATAACTGCTTCTTTTTCTCTTTCAGCTTCAGCAGCTTTAGCAATTACTCTTTGCATTTCTTCAGGAAGCTTAACGTCTTTTAATTCAACGTTTTCAACTTTAATTCCCCAAGGATCAGTTGCTTCATCAATTACTTTACAAATTTCTGTAGAAATTTTATCTCTTTCAGATAATAATTCATCAAGTGAGACAGCACCAACTGCATTTCTCATAGTTGTTTGAGCAAGTTGACCAACTGCATATTGGAATTTTTCTACAGCTAATATAGCTTTTGAAGCATCAAAAACTTTGTAATAAATAACAGCATTAATTCTGATTGATACGTTATCTTTAGTAATAGCGTCTTGTTCAGGAACGTCTACAGCTTTAGTTCTAATATCTACTTTCTTATACGATTCTATAATAGGTAAAACAATATTCCAACCTGGTTTCATAATTTTTTTGAATTTACCAAATCTAAATTTAATACCTCTTTCGTATTCAGAAATTTGTCTAATAGAACATAGTAAAATAATTATTATTAAGAATAATAAACCAAAAATCATAACATCCTCCTTTAATCATATTATATACATAAACAGTCTAAAAATCAATTGAAATCTATAGGTTAATATGGTATATTTAAATAGTAAGGAGTACGATTATAATGGAAAAATTTTTAGATAATTATGGTTTATATTTATATATTGCTCTTGGAGTTATTGTTTTAATACTAATAGTTATAGCAATTGTTAATTCAATTAAGAATAAGAATAAAGTAGAAGATACATCTAGTATTTTAGATATAGATATTGATGGTGTAGTAGATAGTAGTTTTGATTATGGTTTTGAAAAAGAAGATACTGTAGTTATGAAACCGGTTGAAAATAAAAAGAAATCTAAAAAAATCAAAGAAAAAAAGGAATAGTTACTATTCCTTTTTTAATTCTAAATACATCTCATATAGTTTTTTAAATCTTTGAAAATGAACTATTTCTCTTTGCCTTAAAAATGATAATGGAGTTAGTATATCAGGATCATTAGTCATATCCATTAAACTTTCATAAGTTGCTCTTGCTTTTTGTTCTGCTGCCATATCTTCAGATATATCAGCTAGATAATCACCTGTTACAGCAAAATAGTTTGCTGTAAAAGCATCTCCAAAAGCGTTAGATGGGAAAATAGATAGTTTGTGTTCTACATATTGACTACCTAATCCTTCCTTTTCTAACTCTTCAGGTGTAGCGCCATCTAATAATTGATATACCATAGCACTAATTATTTCCATGTGTGCCATTTCTTCAGTTGCAATATCAGTTAGTTCAGCTTTACCATAATCATCAGGCAAGGTATATCTTTGATTAAGATAACGTAATGCAGCTCCTAGTTCTCCATTTGGTCCACCATTTTGTGTTAAAATGTATTTTGCCATTTTAACATTTTTTCTTTTTATATTTACAGGAAACTGTAATTTTTTTTCATATTTCCACATGTTAACCTCTTTCCCATGGCCATGGAGAATTAATCCATTCCCATGTATAATTATCATTGATATCTAAGCAAATCTTACCGTATTTAGATTCATATTCATTTATTAAGTTTGTTGATTCATTTTTATATTGATTATATAAACCAATTGCTTGTATATCATCTGGATAAACATCCAAATATAAGTTTAATTCATGCGCTGCGAAACAATATTTTTGAATATTAAGCATTAATTCATCTCTTTGATTAGTTGCTTTAACATCTGCTATATATTTATATGGCCAAAATAAGTTTTCAAAGATATTTCCTCTATTAAATCCTTCATTAACACTTACTAATGTATTATTTATAGATAAATTATCATTCATAACCATTTTTCCTTTCTTTATATTCTATGATAATATCTCATAAAATGTTATAATTATATTGGTGATATATATGGATAGAATTATATTACATATTGATGTTAATAGTGCCTTTTTATCTTGGTCTGCATTAAAATTACTAAGTGAAGGAAATAAGACTGATATTAGAAACGAAATAGCGGTTATTTCTGGTAGAGAATCAAAGAGAAATGGCATAGTAGTCGCAGCTTCTATTCCTGCGAAAAAAAAGGGCATTAGATCACCAATGAATTTAAGAGATGCAAGAAAAATATATAGAGATTTAATAGTGGTACATCCAGATTATAATTATTATAGTGAATGTTCTAAAAAATTAATGAAATATATAAAAAGTTTATTCTTAGAAGTAGAACAATATTCTATTGATGAATGCTTTGTTGATTATACTTCTAATAAAAAAATGTATGGTGATGAAGTAGAATTTGCTTATAAATTAAAAGATACTATTAAAAAGAAATTTGGTTTTACTGTTAATGTAGGTATTGGTAACAATAAATTACTTGCGAAAATGGCTAGTGATTTTGAAAAACCAGATAAAGTTCATACATTATATAAGAATGAAATAAAAGAAAAAATGTGGCCATTACCTATAAATGATTTATTTATGGCTGGTAAATCATCTTGTGAAAGATTAAAAAAATTAGGTATAAATACTATTGGAGACTTAGCTAATTATGATCAAAATAAACTTAGTGTATTAATGAAATCACAAGGTAAAATGCTTTATGAATTTGCAAATGGTATTGATGAATCTAAGGTTGAATATTTATATCATGAAAGAAAAGGTATAGGTTTTTCTAGAACATTAGAAGATGATATAGATGATAAGGAAATATTATATTCATATTTAAAAACATTTTCTAATGATATATCTAGTTATTTAAAATCTAAAAATAAATATGCAGGAGTAATAGTAGTAACAATACGTTATGCATCATTTAAAACATATAATCATCAAATAAAATTAAAAAATAATATAAATAGTTCAGAAGAATTATATAAATATGCAAAAGAAATATTTAACAAATTATGGAATATGGATCCAGTTAGATTAATAGGTCTTAGAGTAACAGATTTATCTGATAATAATGATATACAATTATCTTTATTTGATGAGAATGACAAAATAATAAAAGATAAAGAATTAGATAAATTAATTGATAATATTAATAAAACATTAGGTAAAGAAAGTGTATATAAGGGTATTATTTTAGAAAAAAAAGATTAAATGTAGTATAATAATAGAAGGAGGCATATATGGGAGAAGAAAAAAATGGATACGTTACATTTATGCATATAACTGAAGATATAGGTACTAAAGTTAAAGATACTATAGAGAAAACAAAAGAATTAGAAGGAACTCAATTAAAATATGGTGTTTTTCATGATAAATCTGGTGAAATTTGTGCCGGAGAATATGTTTTTTACTTTGAAGAAAGTACAAGAGAAGCTACTATGAGTTTAATTAATGCTTTAATTGATGAAACAATGAAATTACAAGATAAATTTGGTTATGGTGGTTTATTATCAAAAGAAAAAAAATATGATCCTACTGGAAAAGAATCAGAAAAATTTTCTACTAGATCTGTTATAATCGAAAGACATCCTGGTGATTTTGAAAAAATACAAGCATTAGATGATGGTTTATCACAATCTGAAAGAGATGGATTTATGGAAAAGAAAAATCCACAAGAATTATTCGCAGAAGAAAGTCGTGAAAAAAGAAGATTTTACTAATCTTCTTTTTTTTTATGATATAATTATATAGGTGAATAAAATGAATGAAGATATTATAAAAAGTGTAGCATTAGATCAAAATATTAAAGAAGAACAAGTTAAAAAAACATTAGATTTATTAGAGGAAGGAAATACTATACCTTTTATTGCTAGATACAGAAAAGAAATAACAGGTAATTTAGATGAAGAACAAATAAAAATTATATCTGATAAATATAATTATCAATTAAATCTATTAGAAAGAAAAGAAGATGTTATTAGACTTATTGATGAAAAAGGATTATTAACACCAGAATTAAAAGAACAAATACTAAAATGTGAAAAATTAGTAGAAGTAGAAGATTTATATAGACCATATAAAGAAAAGAA
>Ga0129306_1003759_pt1 | contig 10841 bp, 13 predicted proteins | sample P827metagenome_FD_94438 | JGI IMG/M metagenome (GOLD analysis project Ga0129306, IMG submission 94438) | Capybara group fecal microbial communities from Wisconsin, USA - P827 metagenome | ecosystem: Host-associated > Mammals > Digestive system > Large intestine > Fecal | place: USA: Wisconsin...
TAAGAAAGCTGGGTAAAATGGCTGTGATTTTGTGCCATAATAACGCCGAAAAACACGGTTTTACCGTTATTACTCATAACGACTTTACCACCGATTTCGAGGCGGTTCTTGTTATAATTTGCGTCCAGGGGATTATTTAATAAATCAAAACTCAGCTGCATACCCAGTGATTCGATATTATCGCTCCGGGTATAGTTTGCGGTTACGGGAGTAATGTTTTTTGAAACACCGTTTTTATCAATATACGTAAGTTTAATCATGAGCTCAAACCTCCGGCTCCGGTAACTGTTCTGTATTCCGTCAATTCCAGCCGGTAATGATAATCACCGACGTTATCGACGTTATAAACAAAATCATTAACCAGAGCAGCCATAGACAGATAAACACTGCCGTTTGAATAAACCACCGTAATCCGTATCGGCTTATAGGCGAGCTGATTTTTCTTAATAAAGTTAATTACCGTTCCAGCCCCGTCACCGTTCGGCCTGCACCAGGAGTATTTTAAAGGAGTAGGTGGTAAAATACTTTCCAGCTTTAACGACCGGGAACCCATAGGCCCGATTACAGCCATATCTCCTAAAATACCGTTAAACGTCTCATTGTTTTGTGGGCTGTTCTGTTCCGGCAAATTTGCAGGAACAACGGGTAAAACCACCTTTTCGCTGTCAGACGCCAAAACAATATCTGCTTTCCCGGGCTTACCGAGTACAGAGGGAACGAGGATAGAAAACAGCTGACTGATAGTAGCCTGTAATAAACTCAATGTTATCACCTCCTACATATTGGCCAGGGCTGCGACAATACGATCTGTAATTACACGACCACAGTCATTATAAAAATCTTCATTACCGATAACGTTCCCGGCAATAGTAAGGTTTAAATTAATAACCGGCGCTGATTTTTGAACCGTTTTCGCTGCCAAATCATGAGGTACGATCTGGGAGCCGCTGGGGAGCGTAATTAATTCGCCCCGGTTACCCTCGTTAACATAAGTCTGACCACCCTGGAAATAACTTGAACCGGTAGCGTTATGGGGAACGTCTTTACGTTCTTCCATTTTCCGCTGGTGGTAATTTACGATCGTATCGATAGGATGAGCGATAAAATTTTTAAAATCCTGCCAATAACCTTTTAACCTATCAATGCAGCTATTAAAAGAGGCAACAATGCTTTCCCAAACGTTCGACACTGTCGTTTTTATAGCGTTCCATGCGTTTACAAACCAGTTTTTTATGGCGTTAATTGTAGGCCCGAAATAAGCCACGATTTTATCCCAATTTTGATAAAGCAATACCAAAGCCGCAACTACAGCAGCAACAGCAATAGCAATTAAACCAAGAGGATTTAAACTCATGGCCAAGTTAAACAACAGAGTAGCGTTTTTAGCAACGGTAATAACAGCACTCAGTACCTCGAAAGCCTTAATCACACCGGAAACAACATTAAAAGCTAAAAACCCAGCCGCCACCCCGGCTATAACCGGAGCAAAGGCAACTAAAGCGTTATAAACCATTTTTAGTATGGGAAAAGCAGTTTTAAAAGCAGTTATCGTAATCGTAATCGCACTCGGTAATGCTTTTGCTAATTGCACGATAAACAATTTAATATCAGGTAAAACCGCCTTAAATTCTTTAGCTATCGTATCAAACACCGGCAGGAGCGCACTTTGAACCTGAGGCAATACGTCTCCGAAAGCGGCCCACAAATCGGCCTTAACCGGCAACAGTTTTTTACCTAACTCCTCCAGCATATCACCGTAAGCGTTCATAGCCTGTGTTTGTCTGCCTACGTCCGTTTTTGCCATAGCAGCGTTAACGCCGCCCACATTATTAGAAAGCACCTTAGCGATAACAGCAGCCCTTTGATTAGCGTCACCGAATTTTATCGCCTGTTTTTCTTCTTCTGTCATTGTAATACCAACCCGGGATAATGCTCCGGCATTTCCGGTATACGCTTTACCGATCATGTTAGCGATATTAACGGCGTCCTCCTGGGTAGCGTTATAACCTTTGGTTTTTGCCAGTAAGTCAAGCATAGAGGCGCTCACCGTCTTGATCTGCTCGTCATTCATTTGGAATGTAGCCAGCTGGGCCATACCTGCCAGCGTGACCTCATCACCAATTACACCCAGGTTTTGGAGTTCTCCAGCGTATGCCTTAAGACTCGTAGCAGCTTTTTGTACTCCGTCTGCTCCCCGGGCCTGAATACTGGTTACGTTTTTTAAAACAGCCTCAAGCTGTTGCTCGGCAAGGATTTGTTTTTCCGCTAAAGCCATACCCTCAGATCCTAAGGTTTTAATACCGGCAATAGCCCCACCAACTGCGAGGCCGGCCAAAGATACACCAAAGGCAGCTACACTTTTGGCAGCCGTTATAAAAGTACTGTTAGCTCGTGCTCCAAAATCAGCAAGACCGTTTTTAGCTCTGTTTAATTTTTTAGTAGTGTCCTTAGTCGCTTCACCGACTTTCTTTATTGGCGCCGAAAAATAATCCGTTAGTGACAGCAGGACGTTAATGTTTTTAGACGCCATTTTAACCTCCTTGTCTTATCTCCTTTATAGCGTTTTCGTTAGCTTCAATGTGTAATTCCATTGAAGCCTGTAAAAATATTTTTTCTAAAAAAGTCAGAGTTTCGAGCTCTTTTAAACTATAACCTTTTTCAAGATAATAGCTGAACATACTCAGCTCTCCGTCTGACTTGATGAGTTTTTTACAGTATCCAGTATTTCGGCAAAACCATACAAATCCAGGATTTCCACGGCAATATTGCGAATTTCTCCGATATTATCCTCTAATACTGCGGTAACTACGTCGTAAGGCTCGACACAGTCATAGGCTTTCTGCAGTTTTTCATCATGGAATAAAGGAATACAAAGATAAAGTAATCGTTTATAAATATCCAGTGTTTCACTGAATTTAATCTTATCGGTTTGCAAATCGTCCAAAATATCAGATACAGCGCCTAAGGGCTGTTTAACGATAGTGAAGCTCATACCCAGCGAGGGTACGTTGACAACTTTAACCCCAAAAGTATCCCTGTCTCGCTGCAGTTTTCTTTCCAGCAGAGCCTCGAGCGTAGCCTTTTTTAACTTTTCTTTATTCATGATTTGATCCTCCTAAATAAAAAATCCCTGCCAAAAAAAATTGATAAACATCAATAAAAAATAAGCAGGGATTTGAGAATGGCTATTGATTTTTTATAAGATCTTATCCAGGTAGCGGAAACCGCCGGCCTTAAACGGTACAGACTCCTCGGAAACAGTGGCGTTTTCAAATTTCATGAGCGTAGCCTCGTCGAAAGTTACGTCGTAAATTTCCACACGTTCGGAACCGTTGGCGTCCGGATCTGCCAGGCGACCGACCAGTTTAATCGGCGGCATGGAGCCGGTAACCATTCCGTTAAGAATGAGGTTAACCAAATACGTATCCGTTTTATGTACGACGATAGTACCGGCCAGCGAATACCCGAGATACCGCTGCTGCTCGCATAATTCGCCATTGATATCTACAGTCTCATATTTTAAGGTAGCTTTGGCCTCAAAGCTCTTAACATTGGCCAGGCGTTTTCCCTGGGCCCAGAGGCGACCAAACGTACCACGCAAAATTTTATTTACAACTTCTGCCATGATTTAGCCTCCTCCCTTACTGCATTGTAATTCTGAAATGAAGATCCTCGATAGCGTCCAGGATCTTAATATCGCCGGCCAGGAACACAAAGGACTTAAAGGACATTTCTTTGACTTTTTCTTCGTCCCAGTCCTTAGCCTCGGTTTTACCGATACCCAGCCAGGCGTCTCTCTGAGCTTCAACGTCAACATAAGCTACATTGTCGTAATCCGGATCCAGGATTTCCTCCCGGGCCAGCTGCCGGAAATAACTGTTAATGGCGCTGATAAACAGACACTGATTATCATAAGAATTTTTGTACTTACCTACATAATATTGCTTAAAGGTTTCGTAAATATCCTCCAGGATAATATTCATAGCCTCTACAATAATAATCTTACGCATATCCTCGGTATCGGTGGCTGTGAACGTAGTAAGCGTATTAACGCCACGACCGATTTTGATAGTGTCCTCGTCTTTAAAGAAAACGATAAAGCCCTCGTTAATCCAGTAATCGATATCGTGCTCAGTCGTAATAAAGCTCATATCGACCTCGTCGATATCCTCAAATTCATAATACGTACAGCTGCGATTCATAGGCAGATTACACAGCACAGCAATTACACGGGGGAGATACATTTCCATATCTACCTGAGTATTGGTATCAATATCATGAACCCACTCGTTTTTAATGTTGATAACATATTTGCTGTCTGCAGTCGTAGCCCCGGCCACCAGGCCGATATATTTTTTACCGGCACTCTTAGCATTTTTGTTAATGATGTAATTAACGACAGCCTGCTGCCAGTCGGAAACCACGGTACAAATGTAATTAAACTTAACGCCCTCCAGGGCTGTAGCCGCCGTAGAAAAATCCTCCGTAGCCGCCGGCACGATCAGGACATACACCTTATTAACCGGAACCATGAAAGCCCGTTTCAGAGCTTTCAGCAAATCTACGGAATAATCGCCGCTATCCATATCGCTTTCATACTTATATCTCCGTAAAACCGGAGTTTCGACCGAACCCTTAACGACGATACAGGCCGTACCACGTTCGGAACGCTGGATAGCGCTAACGGCTTTCTGGATAAATGTAATATCAATTACAGGTAATCCAATATTAGACACGTTATTACCTCCTTTAAACTAAAAATTATACTGCCTCGTCCTCATATTCCATATAAATAGCACCGTTTTCATAACTAAACTCGACATTTGAGTGATCATAACGATTAGCTAATCTGGCGTACAGATTCATAAAACCGTCGATAATCAGTTCCGGAGGGATATCCTCTGCTTTTTCAACAGTCTGATAAACCAAATCGTCCTCAACAACCAAAGCAAACGGGAGAACATATTGGTTAAAATCGTCGTTTTTCCACAAATGAAAATCGAGATTTTCCATGTAAAAAGCCGGATCTGATTCATCCGGCAACTGCTGAACGAGAACGCTCGTTAACGTACAAAGGAGCGTTTTATCAGCCTTATTGATGGTTATCGAGAGATTTTTACCGGGAGTCTCATCAAAAGTAACATGAGCCACCGTCTGATCGTTTTCATCTGTTAACGGCAACGGAACCGATAACAAGGCAAGTAATTTATTTTTTACATCTATCAAATCTAAGAAACCCTGATACCGATCCTCAGCAAAAAAGTAAATCTGTAAATCCGATTCCTCTTTTACATACTCAGTAGTCTGGCTGCTGCCTCGGATCTCATCAATATCAATGAAATAACTGGGCCGGGAAAAACCCTCGTCCAAATCTCTGTCGTTTACCGGATAAGCAGGAAAATGAGACTCGATTAACAGCGTCAAAGATTTGATTATATCTATTACAGATAAGATTTTTTGAGCCATTAATAAAACCCCTTTTTTAATAAGTCGTCTACAAATTTTTCACAAAGGTTATCAAACTCTCCCGGAAAACGGTTTGCAACTTTACCCACTATGTGTTTACCGGTGACAAAGTCTTTTTTCGGAGTTTGCTTTTTGGTTCTCCAGTCTATCATTTTATGACCAAACTCGATTAAATGAGCGTGAGGAGCCTTGTTATATACCCGGACTTGAAACTCGTTCCCGGACCAGATATACGGACGACCTCGTCCGATTCCTTTTAACAGATTACCGGTTTTCTTTTTAACTGTCTGCCGGTATTCTGCTCTGACTCGTGAACGGAAAGTGTTACCGGTTCTTCCCATAAACTTTTTAGCTTCATTCGGATACGTCCTGGTAACCCGTTCCAACACGTTTTTATCAAAATCCGTCAGTTCATGAAAATCAAACTCGATCATACTTTCACCTCACAGAAAAGCTCGAGGCGCTCATGGTTCAAATTTGGATCCAAAATGTAAAGGATATCATACCTTACACCCTGATACATAATCCACATATCCGGAGTAATATCGGTACGGTATCTGATTTTGACTTTGTGAGTAGTACGACTTAACGTAGTTTCAGCGGACCGGCCAGATAACAGGCTGCCGGTTTGTGGAATGATAGCAGCGTAAAGCGTTTGATACAGGACAGGCTCGATCGGATACTGACCGAGCCTGTTTTTTTCGGCGCTTTTTACGTTATGCCATATCTCCACACGTTTTGTTAATTCTGTCGAAAGCTGGTTTGTACGCCGTAACATCCTGCCACCTCCTACAGTAAATTGGAACTATGGGAGCCAAGTATCTGCAGTACTGTAGGATTAATCTGAACACCGGTAACCGTAAACTGACGCAAATCGTACATATCCGCACATAAAGCCAAAACTGCCAGGGGGATATCGTCATAATCGTTTAACTGGTTCGGTTCCAAACCCGTATAACTGATACAGTACTGCACCGCTGCTCCTAAGATAGCCGTCAGTAATACGTTATCGTCGTCACCGTCTACCCTTAAATAATTTTTAACGATATCAATGGTTAATTCGCTGACTCTCATAAAGGTATCACCCCTCAGCTTTTGCTTTTTTACGGGAAGTCGTCTTTTTTACCGGTTTCGGCGGCTCTGCCAGTGGAGCGATATATTTAGCCCTCAGCAAATCCCGAGCGATACTCTCGTCGGTTATATCGATTTGCTGGCCGGCTGTACCGTTCACCTGGCCGCCGAAACTAATTAATACTTTATATTTCATAATTAGGACGGATCAGAAGCGGCCATAGTCAGATAAGCCATTTTCTGATCTTCCAGGACTTTAGAGTCAGCTTCAAACCATGCTACGGCGCCTACAGCGTGTTCATCAGCGTATTTTTCCAGGAGCAGCTGCAGCTCAACACCGGGACGGATATTTACACCCAGGCCGGAAAAATCGCCGAACACAACAGTCTTTTTAGAGGCTGCAATATTTTCCATAGCGTCGGACTCATAAACCGGGCAGCCCAACAGCCGGTAATTAAAGCCGTCACGGATATCAGGATTCAACAGATAACGCTGATCGCCGTCTTTCAGTTTGCGGATCGCTTCCAGAGTCTGAGTGCTCATGATCCAGACGCCTTTACCACGATAGCGCTGGTTAACTTTCATTTGTAACTTAATCAGATCGTCGGCGCTGATAGCAGTGGCAGCGGCAGCGGTAACACTGATACCGGAGGTAGTCAGTACGCCAGTCATGTGACCGGTAGCCCCGGTGCCTTTTAAGAGTTCTGCTTCCATGAATATTGCGATCGCTTCTGCCAGCTTACCGATTACGTAGGAAACGATATCAAATTCAGCATTGTTAATCAGGGATTTGGAAATTTTAGCCAGAGCGCCGGCCAGGTTTCCGGATAAGGTTACGGAGGTAAACTTACCAACTTTGGAAGTAAGAGCCGTAAATTCGGCAGCGTACGCCACAGTAACAGCGCTGCTAACCTCCGTGTATTTCGGAAACACCAGGCTTCCCTTAACGCTGTACTGATCAGACAGCTGGAAAATGGGAGAAATGTTTTTAACGGTTTCGATAATTTTCCTTGCGATAGAGGTAGGAATAACAGCGCCGTTATCGCCCATAGTCATATTAGCGGTAGCCACGGCCCGAGATTCTGCCGGCAGAGAACCGGTACGGAGGAACGTTTCAAAAGCTCTCATTTCTGCCTGTTCGGTTTCTTTTGCAGTCGGAGAAGCAGCAGCCGGAGCACCGGGAGCAGTACCGAACTGCCGGGATTCGTTGAACAGGTTAATTGTTTTGTCGATATCTTTAATTTCTTTCATGAGTTCGTCGTAGCGTTTTGCTTCGTCCTCATTGAAAGCCCGGTTTTCCTTTTCGGCAGCCAGGAACATATCATTAATCTGACCTACAAGAGTGTTACGTTTTTCTAACAGCTTTTTAAAATTCATGCTTTTTACTCCTTTACTTTAAAATTGAAAATTCAAATTTACGTTTCTGCTGAGCCAGCGCTGCAGCAGGATCTGTTACCGGTTTAGGATCCGGAGCTATCCGGTTATCTATAACGGTAATATCATCCTCGTGTTTGCGATACTCGACCAAATCCTGGCCGCCGTCGCTCCTCATTTCAATACTCGTAGCAATATAGGCCGGAGTTACGTCTAAAATTGACACCTCGAACAAATCGATATCCTCTAAAATCCGGCGAGGAATACCGTCGTCCCGTGTCTCCCAGGTATCTTTTTCCTTTTTAAAGCCGAACGACCAACCGCTCAACTTTTTAGCTTTTGCCTGTTCGATCACGTCCGGATCACTCACGAGCGCCCTGGCATATAAACCAATGTTATCCTCGTACAGCTCTAAATTATCTTTTGTGCTGCCGAGCGGCTTTTTGTGATTAAACATCAAACCGACACTGTTTCTTTTTTCCAGAGCGTGTTTAAACGTGCCTGGTTTTACCAGCTCGATAAACTTACCGTTTTTCACATCCTGTAATACACGACTTTCTCTGCCGGTTACATTAACATAACCGGTAATCATAGCGGTATTATCAGCTCGGATCTCCACTCGTATCATCTGGCGTTCCCTCCTTTCCTTTACTGCCGAGCTTAGTAGCAGTATTAGTATTAACGGCGTAAATTTGCTGAGTCTGAGGATCATACAGCACATCCCCGAGGCCCAATTTTACAAATTTAAGACCGAGCGGCGGTAAATTTTCAAGTTTACGAACCTCATCAACCTGCAGCCAACCGCTTTTTATAGCTATTTCATAGCCTTTATAACGTTCCAAAACTCCGCTTTTCAGGATTTCTGAAACGTCAATAGCGAAAAACAGCCGATCTTTCTCAGATTCCAGCAGCAAAAACTTATTAATGGCCGTATTTAAGGCGTTTACCACCGGCAAAATGGCTGTTTTTACAGCATTAATATAAATTTCCTCACCGCCGGTTCCGCTGGACGTCTCAAATAAATTAGTAGACAAACCGAAAAGGTTATAAACCAAATCGCTGTTAGTCTGTTTGGACTCATTCAGCTGGTTTTCCGTAGCGGTACTCGCCGTCGGCTCGAAAGAGATACCCTCATTTAACACCATAACGTCCGGAGAGTTATTAACATCTGTCGAAAACAGTTTTCGCCAGGCACTTTTCAGCTGATCCAGCTTATCCTGTTCTAAACGGTATTTAGATTTTAAAAATCCTCGTTTGGTTCCTCCGGAAACCGCCGTATTTTCATACTTCAAAGCGTTTAACATGGTATTAAACAGCAAAGCGTTCTGTTTCAGGACACCGGTACCGGTAACACCGTTGGCGCTGTTCTGTACCAGCCGGAAAACAAAATACTCCGGATACTCTACGCCATTAATATAAATCTTTACAGCCTTTTTGATTTTGTCGATACCGTCGATAACGGTAACGTACTGGCTGTCTACATAGAAAAACCCAAGCGTTTCATTACGGTTATCCCGTTCTACGACGGCGTAACCGTTGCCGTCCAGCAGCATATCGCAAATAATCGCCCGTTTTGCCTGGTTTGCGTCCAGCAAATCTCCGGTATCATCATTAAGGATTTTTAGTCTTGGATCCTTTTCAACCGGAGTGATTACACCGTCTTTATCTTTTTCAAATAACCTGACAGGTAAACCGGCTACCGTACTGGCGATAAAATTTACCGACGTAGCCAGCGCCGGAATATTCAGGGCTTCGTTTTTGTTGATAAAATAAGAAGCGTAATTTTTACCGGTAAGAATAGCCTCAAGATCTGATTCTGCAGATCTGTTTTCCTTATAACCGAAAAAGGATTTAACTGAGTTAATAATTTCTGTAAGCACAAAATCACCTCCTTACTCTAAATTTGTACAGCCCATTCCAGCGCCTCATTCAGGATTACATTTTGCTGCAGCAAATACAAAGCGTTGATTATCGATACAACCTCGTCCACTTTTCCGGCAGAACGCTTTTTATTAACATATCGGTTAAGGTTTGTATCGTAGGTACACCGGGCGTTATCAAAATTGATTTCCAGGAGCTTGTTATCGTGATACCTCAGCTTCCGGTTCTCGATTAATTCAGCCAGCCATTTCGTGGGCCCGTGTAAAATGCTGGAGTGCTGCCGGATCTCCACACAGACGATACCACCGGACTCCCATTTCTGAGCCGAACTGATAGCGTTATATCTGTCGTAGCCCAGGCTGTGTATCTTAACCCCGTACTTTTCCTCGATAGAAAAAACAAAAGCCTCGATAACAGAGTAATCTACCGTACGATCTCCACAGGCGATACACTTGAGAGCCTTAATAAAATCGTAATAGTTTATCTTTTCGATTCGATTCTTTTCTTCAATTTTTCCCTCCGGGATAAACGCTATAGCGCCGACCAAAACGGTTTCTGTTTCCTGATCATAGGCCACCATACCGACGCTGCAGTTATCATTACTCATGGATAAATCGACGCCCAGGAATACCTCACGTCCGGCCCAGTCTAACGGATCCGGAGAGCAGCAAGCCTTAACGTCGTCTATACTTACGTAGCTTTCCGTACCAACACCGGCATAAATGATATTACAGTGTTTGGTAATGAAATTTTCCCGTTTGCTTTCGACCTCTATCGCCTGAGAGCGTTTCCGTTTCAGATCTTCCATTATCTCCGGAACATCCAGAGCCAAAGGATTCGCCTGTTCCAGAATACCGTCGTCGGTACTCCAGTCGACTTTATTATCAGGCTCATAAAGCAGCGAAAAAACCGTCTCGTCCTCAACCTCTCCGTCTAAAACCCGTTTGGCGTAGGTTACCTCGTCCTCAAACGGATTATTAGCTTTCGGATATTTGGTTGAGATTACAAAACCGAGTTTATTCAGAATTGTAAGCTGGCCGGATTTCATA
>Ga0129306_1003763_pt1 | contig 10812 bp, 6 predicted proteins | sample P827metagenome_FD_94438 | JGI IMG/M metagenome (GOLD analysis project Ga0129306, IMG submission 94438) | Capybara group fecal microbial communities from Wisconsin, USA - P827 metagenome | ecosystem: Host-associated > Mammals > Digestive system > Large intestine > Fecal | place: USA: Wisconsin...
CGTTGCATGGCATAGCCCAGAGCCGTCAAGGCCGTGTCGGGGTGCTCTATCGTTTGTGTAAAAATGGTCTGGCGGGTAATTTTCGTCGTATCGGGGTGTACGAAGTAGGTGCCGCCACGACCTATCATGATGCTGTAGGAATTGGGATAGGGTTTTACGGCTGAGATGGTCTGCGATAACCAGTTCAGTGAGAGACTGACGTTGATGACGCCTATCAGTTTCCCCTGCTCGTCCGTGAGTGTCTGACAGTAGCTGGTCACCATCTCGCTGGTGTTCGTAGCCACATCGAGGTCCATATAAGGTTCCGTCCAACAGGGCTTTCCTAGCAGTTGAGGCATAAGATACCAATCAGCGAAGAAATACTGGTAGTTGTCACTGCCCCCCTGTGTGGTACGTAGCGAGTCACCGATATGCTTGGTGTAGGCAGAGAAGTATCGCCCTTTGTTCTTGAAATAGTAAGGCTCGAAGGCGATGGAGCAGTTGTAGAAGTCGGGATTGTTCAGCAGCATGCCTCGGCTATAGACAAACATCGAGTCGGCCTTGTCGGGATGGCGCTGCACCAGCCATTTGGTCATGTTCGAGGCCACCTCCACACGGTTCAGAATACCCTCTACACGCAGCGAAGTCTTATCCAGAATCGTTGTAGCGCGACTGATAGCCTCTTGGCGAACCGTCTCGCGTGATTGATAGAACAGGAAGCCGAGAGCGACGTTGAAGATGACGGCAGCGAAGAACACCACCCATAGGCTGACCCTCACTGAGAGTTTGCGACGGATATATGCAATGATTTTTTTCATGTTTCGTTATTTCGATGTTTCGTTATTCCGACAATTCCTCGTATGTTACTTCACGGCTCAGCATCTGGTTTTCTGCCATCAGGTGGCTGGCCAGCTGCACCATATCGGGACGCAGTCTGAACTCGCGCTTCTTCGACTCGCGGTCCACCTGCAGGCGCAACACCTCCTTCAGCATCAGCCGCTGCATCACGCGGTTGGTGGCGATGTGGTTCTTATCCACGTACTGCATCACAATGTCGAGTGCTTCATCGGGATGTTGGGCAGCCCACTCCCATCCCTTTCGGCTGGCCTGGGCAAAACGTCGCGCCTGATCCTTGTGTGTGGCATAGTACTCGCGGGTCATATACACGCCGTCCTCCTGCACGTTATAGCCGTGGTCGCAGAACCGGTATACGTTTTTACCGGTCATCTTGACACCCGCCTGCACCAACTGGTAGTACTCGTTATAGCTCATAGCCAGCGTGGCATCCAAGGCACCGGCTGCGAACAGGTTGACGTTCTGGGCGAAGCGCACCCACTGATAGTCCAAATGGTCCTTGATGCTCATGCAGATGGCCAGCTGTCCGAAGCCTACGCTCCAGATGCCCACCTTGGCTCCCTTTTGCTTCAGCGGGTCTTTTCCACGTGCCGAGACGATAACCATCGCATTGTTCATCGATGTCTGAAGGATGTTCACCAGAGGGATGCCGTCATCGACAATCTCCAACGCCTGACAGAGTTGTAGTGTGGTAGCCTGACATTCGTTCTTACGAAGGCGACTCATGGCTGGCTGGGTGGATGACGGATGTTCTATGCGCACCTTCACTCCCGCCTCACGATAAAAGCCCTTTACCTCGGCCACGTAATAGCCGGCGAACTGGGCCTGTGCCGTCCACTGGGGGGTGAATACGATGGTCTCATTCTGTGCAGTCACAGTCTGAGCCATTGCCATCATTGCAATTAACAATAATATGTATTTTGTCTGCTTCATATCGTTTTTCACAAATTCTGCTTGCAAATTTACTTTTTTTTTTCGAAAACTCGTCCAAAACGTGTCAGAAAGTGACGTAGGGTTCCAGTCTGCTGATAGCTTCAGGTGGGAAGTCTTTGCTGAGACGTAGGTCCTGTAGGCTCTTCAGGTCGCCATGCAGTCGGCGGTATTCCACGATGGTCTTAGCCTGATAGAAATTGATATAGGGATGTCGGCGCAGCTGTTGCAGGGTCAGTCGGTTGAGGTTCAGCTTCACGGGAGCGGCCTGCTCAATAGTGAAATACTTCTTCGCCTCGCGGGGAAAGTCGTCGATTTCATCGAGCTGATTCACACTGACATAGCCGCCTAGTCGTTGTCCATAGCGTGCTATCTCTTTGGCGTAATACACCCCGATGCCAGGCACTCGGCGCAGTTCAGCCGTGTCTGCCGTGTTTAGCACCACGTGCTCGTTTTCCTCAATCTTGACCGGATAGTGCAGCGAGTCGCGCCTGGCCGTATCCTTCTTCACCAAGGTGGCAGCAGGCTGGTAGTCACTGCTGATGCGGATATACGGTTCCAAGCGACGGTAGTCCTTGACGGTGAGACCATAGAGCTGGGCAAAGTCCTCTTTGCGGCGGTAGATACCACCTCGCGCACGGTATTTATAGATATTCCTAATTTGCCAGGAACTCAGGCCAAGGCGCCGCAGCTGGGCGCTGTCGGCGGTATTCGGGTCAAAAGGGAAGGATTCAGGGGTGGGACGCGAAGGTATCGCGTCATACTGGACAGGGCGCTGAACATGGGCACGATGGGAGCCACTGTCAAGAGAAGCTGAGGGCGAAGCGCCTTTCGGCAAGCCTTCGGGAGTATCAGCGAGCCAGACACCCACAAAGGCGAGCAAAGCGATGCCAATAGCCGCAATGGCGATCTTTCGGTCATTCCTGTTCATTCCTAATTCCTAATTTCTAATTCCTAATTTGGCGCGCAGCGCCTTATATCACGCCGAGCTGATGGAGGAACACCAGGCTGATGGCCAGCGGACAGACATAGCGCACGGCAAAGAGAAAGATGCCAAAGAACAGCCCGTTGCAACGGCCGTCGTTGGTAAACTCGTTCCACACCACCTTCCGGGGAATATACCAACCCACAAACAGGCAAGCCAGCATACCACCCAGCGGCAACATGAAGTTAGCTGTCAGCTGGTCGCAGAAGTCCATCAGCGACAGTCCGGCTATCTGCAAATCATATGCTCCCACCGACCAGCAGCAGAGCACACACAGCACCGAGGTGGCAAGGGTGATAATCCATGCCGAGCGGCGACGTGGCATTTGCAGCTCCTCGGTAAAGAAGGCCGTCCCGATTTCGTGCATCGAGATGGTAGAGGTGAGAGCCGCAAACACTAACAATGCATAAAACATGATACCAATCAGCCACCCCACCCACGGCATAGCACTGAAGGCCTGCTGGAAGACGTTAGGCAGCGTGATGAAGATGAGCGACGGACCACTATCCGGATTGACACCCACCGAGAAAGCCGCCGGGAATATCATGAGGCCCGAGAGAATGGCTATCAGCGTGTCTAGCAAGGCTATCTGCCCTGCCGAGCGCAGCAGATTGGTTTCCTTGGTGAAATAGCTGGCGTAGGTACACAGACAGGCCGTGCCCAACGACAACGAGAAGAACGCCTGTCCCAGGGCGTCGAGCATCACCTTGCTGCTCAACTTCGAAAAGTCAGGCTGTAACAGGAAGCGGACACCCTCCATCGACCCCGGCAACATACACGAGGCCGACACCAGCACCAGCAGCAGGATGAGCAGCAGGGGCATCAACCATTTCGAGGCGCGCTCAATACCGCGACGCACACCGAAGATGATCACCACATGGGTAATGAGAATAAAGACCACGCCCCACACCACCGGTTTCAGCGGATGACTGGAGAAGGTTGCGAAATACGACTTCACATACTCAGCATCACCCAGCAGATGTCCAGCCACAGCCGCATAGAGGTATTGCAGACACCAGCCTGCCACCACCGCATAAAAACCAAGAATAATGGTAGAGGTCAGTATACCCAGATAGCCCACCAGTCGCCAAGGTCGTCCGTTCGACAGTTTGTCGTAAGCCCTCGCCGCATTGGTCTGCGCGTGCCGGCCCACGATAAACTCGCTGATCATGCCAGGCAGTCCGAGGATAAAGATGCAGCCGATGTAAAACAGGATAAACGCCGCCCCACCGTTCTCACCGGTCATATAGGGGAAACGCCATACGTTACCCAGTCCGACAGCCGACCCTGCCGTCGCCAGTATGATGCCTAACTTACTGCCAAAACTACCGCGCTCACTCATTTCAACAAATTCAGCTGATGGAGGAAAATAAACAGGATGGCCAATGGACACACGTACTTGATCAGGAACAGGTAGACATGGAAGAAGCGGTTGTAGTCACGCAGTTCTCCCCAGTTGCTGAACTCGTCGCGTACGATTTTATGCGGCACAAACCAGCCGATGAAGATGCAGGTCAGGAAGCCTACTACGGGCAGGAAAATCTGACCCGTGATGAAGTCGAACCAGTCGAACAGCGACTTACCGAAGAACGACAGCCCATCGACAGCGCCTAATGACAACGAGCAGAATGCTCCGATGACAGCCGTCGACACCGTCACCAGCAGGGCAGCCCGCTTACGGGTGGTGTGCATCTCTTCCTGGAAGAAAGCCGTCGACACCTCATGCAGCGACATCAGCGACGTCAGGGCAGCCAGCGACAACAGCACAAAGAACAGCAGCGAGATGACGTAGCCCACGGCCGGCATGGCACTGAAAGCCTGCTGGAACACGTTGGGCAGCGTGATGAAGATAAGCGACGGACCGCTATCCGGATTCACGCCCACCGAGAAAGCTGCCGGGAAGATCATCAGACCCGCCAGGATAGCCACCAAACAGTCGATGACGGCAATCTGTGCTGCTGACTTCGTCAGGTTGGTCGATTTAGCAAAATAGCTGGCATAGGTACACAGACAGCCCATCGCAATGCTCAGCGAGTAGAACGACTGTCCCAGCGCACTCAGGAATACGTCACTATTGATTTTCGAGAAGTCGGGCTTGAATAGGAACTCGATACCCTTATCGGCATTCGGCAACATACACGACGCACCCACGATGATGAGCAGCAGAATGAACAAGGTGGGCATCATCATTTTCGACGCCCGCTCTATACCATCCCGCACACCATGTTCGATAATCAGGTAGGTCATACCCAATATGATTACCGTCCACAGCACCGGTTTCACCGGGTCGGAAGCCAGTTCGGCAAAATACGTCTTGAAATACTCGGGATCACCCTGCAAGTGACCAATCAGCGAGGCCCACACATACTGCAGACACCAGCCGCTCACCACCGCATAGTAGCCCGTAATCAGGAAACCCGTCAGCACACCCATGTAGCCTATCAGCGCCCATGGCGTACCACCGGCCAGCGAGCGGAAAGCCCTTGCCGTGTTCGCCCGTCCGTTACGTCCCACGATAAACTCGCTAATCATACAGGGAATACCCAACAGCAGCACACAAGCCACATAAATCATGATAAATACGGCACCACCGTTCTCGCCTGCCATATAGGGGAAACGCCACACGTTACCCAGTCCGACAGCCGAGCCTGCCGTAGCCAGAATCACACCCAGCTTCGTGCCGAAATTCGCTCTTTCACTCATATTATCCTTCATAACGCTTGCAAAAGTACATAATTTAAGTGAAAAGTGAAAAGTGAAAAGTGAAAAATTAGTATCTTTGCACGCAAAAAGCAAATAAATATGCAAGAAACCGTTCAATTTGTCAAGAAATACCCCCTGTCGCTGCTCTGTTTGGCACTGATAGGCATTTTGTCGTTCACCCCCTTCTTCCCTGAAACCCCATTCGATGAGGTTGCTTTTATCGACAAGTGGACCCACCTCGTCATGTACGGAGGCACCACCAGCGTCATCTGGTTCGAATACCTGCGCTCCCACCATCGCCTCAACCCTCAGCGCCTCATCCTCTGGGCCTTCATAGGCATGATTGCCTTAGGCGGCATTGTCGAGTTGATGCAAGCCTACTGCACCACCACCCGCTCCGGCGAATGGCTCGATTTCTGGGCCGACTCCCTTGGCGTCGTCATAGGTAACATCATCGGACTGCTCATGGCGAAAATACGTCAATAAGACCTACAGATCCACATTTCCAAGAAGCGGTCGGAGACGCTATAGAGTTTTGTGCGCCCTTCGTTCTCGTAGGTCAGAAGTTGTTTTTCCAGCAGAGCGCTGATGGCATATTGGACAGAACTAGGTGATTTCAGCGCATGCTTCTTGACAAAAGCAACCGAAGTGACACCACTGGCCCTACCCTCCTTGGCAATGGCTATCAGCACCTCTTTTTGCTGGTAGTTAAGCTGGTTCATTAGAGAGGCAAACGACCGGCCTTTCTCCTCCAGAATGTCACTTAGTATCTTGCTGATATCTGCCTCGTCAACGGTCTTGTCAGAATCAATATATGCAAATGCATTGTGAAGCACGTTATGAACATAATAAGTGTGTCCTTCGAAAAGGTCGTAGGCCAAGGAAGCAGCGCCAGGTGTAATATTGCGCGATGCCCTGTTGAACTGTTCTGCGATAAAGGCTGTATAGACATCCTTCGAAATGCATTCCAGATAGATCTGTTCCGCACTGTTGTAGAAGGGCTTGGCGGCAGAATTGAACATATTCTCCAAAATATGGCGGTTGCTACCGGCATAGATGAACAGACAATTGTTCATTTTTTGGATATACGAGCGAAGTAATGCCTCGACGTTCTTTTCCGGATAGTTGGCTATCTGCTGGAGTTCGTCAATGGCAAAGATACATGGTTTGTCGGCCTGTTCCAGATACTGAAAAATCTCTTCCAGCGTCAACTCTGGAGAGTGGATATCGCCCAGTTTGATATTAAACGTGGGCGTATTTGAAACCGGGTCGTAGCCAAAACAGCCCGCCAGGGAATGAAGTCCTGCCAGGAATTTGTCAAGCACGGTCTTTCCTTTGGGCACCAATACGGAGTAAATTTCCTTACTGAGGAACAAGACCAGCTCATGGAGACTAGTAGTTGGATAGATATCCGTATAGAAGGTATAACAGTTGTCTTTTATGGACGGTTGTTCGAAGACGTGGCGTATCAGCTGCGTCTTGCCCATTCTTCTGGGCGATGTCAGTAGGATATGCGCCTTATTCTCCAGTGTGCGCACCATCCATAACGTCTCCTTCTCCCTATCGCAGAAATAGGGTTCTGGAATGATACCGGTGATGTAAAACGGATTTTCCATCATGCTTCATTTTTATTGTTCCGGCTGCAAAGATAAGCAAAAAATGCCAATTATACAAATTCTATAATAGAAATTCTATAATTACAGATGACTTGGCTCGAGTACTGTTGGGGAGAACCTCTTTATCCGGCAATCTAGTATAAAGAAGAAGAAGGGTTATTCGCCCTCCTTCTTCTTTCCTATTGTCACATTGGTGTTTCCGGTTACCTCGGCATTGTTACCACCACCATAGACGTTACCACGGATGTCAGCACCTGTGACAGCTCTCTTGGTATAAGTTGGAATCCAGCCATCTTCTGTAGGCGTTTTCCCATTAGTATCGTTAACCGGCAGTGAGATCATATTCATCTCGTTACCTGTTTCCGTACCAATGTTCACCTGCGTATTACCAATGACGCGGGCAGCATTACCGCCACCGAAGACATTGTTGATAGCACCAATCTTGCCCTTGGTATGCGACGGGAGAGTTACTTCGTGGCCATCAACGGTTATTGTCTTACCCTTGAAGCCCTTCTCGTCATAATCGCCTGTGCTTGGATAAGTCGTTGGCGAACCTACCGACTCATTGATGTTGACCGTCGGATTACCCACCATCTTGGCACCTTCACCATAGCCACCACCATAGATGTTACCAATGCTGGTAAACGACCTGACGTTGACCTGAGGATCCTGATACAGTGGAGTTTCTCCAGACTCTATCATACTACCGTCATCGTTATAGCCATATACCGAATATCCAGCCTGGTTACCACCGCCATAAAGCTCACCGATGATGACAGGACGACAGCCTGTTTCTTCAACATTGACGGTAATCTTACCGCGGATGGTACCACTCAAGTTATTACCACCGAATACACGATCGAAGTTTCCGTTGGTCACCGTCACCGAGACATCGTCATAGACATCGGCAGCCTGAGCACCGCCATAGACGGCCTTCAGTCCTGGGATACAAGCCATCAGCAGCTTCGCCTCAGCATCCATCGGAGCGCTCTTACCACCGCCGTATGCTTCATCGACACAGAAATCACAACCTCCAGCATCCTCCAGCAGGGTGATAGCACTTTGGCGCACGTTACCCTTGGTGTTCGAACCACCAAAGACACGGTGAATCGTACCGCCGAAAATGTTCACGGCAGCCTTACCGGTACCATATTGAATAGCGCTGTTCAGTCGTTTCTCCTTCGTGTCATAATTTGGATCGTCTTTGACTTTCCATGTATCACCATCTTTTTCGTATATGGAATAATTATAGTAACCTACGTTAGCACCAGGATTAGGCTTCGTTACACCATCTATTGTAACGTCATCCTTACCATTACCACCACCGAAGAGGTCGGCAATCTCGTAAGTACCCAACACTAAGACATCCGATGAAGGCACAGGGGCGGCATTGCCACCACCATAGACATACTTGATACTGGTGTCGCCACAACCGTCGATTACCACCTGAACAGGCGATGACGGAGAGTAGCCTAAGCTGGAGAAGCCAGTATCGTCCAAGCTGGCATTACCCGTTTCAGAGTCCGGCTCGTAGGCTGCCAGGTTGCCACCACCATAGACAGCACCCAGTTCATAGGTGCCCTGACTTGTTTCGGTATAGGCATCCATATCAGTCTTGCCAGGTTTATCTTCATTCACCGCATAAGTGACATTCTCACCGGTTCCCGAAGTCTTCACGCCTTTAGTCTGCTTCACAATGACCAGTACGCTTCCCTTTGGTGAGCCGTTGAGGTTGTTACATCCGAACACTCGTCCGGCAACTGGTATAGGTGAGCCATCAACATTTGTCTTCATAAGGTGGTTGGCTAGGAAAGCCGTACCGTCGAGCGTCACCGTCACGTCGCCAAACACTTGTGCACCAGCATTCGGATTGGTGCTGTTCACACCCTGACCGCCGCCGTAGGCATCGCCAAGGATGATACCGCCCTCAAGGTTAACCTTAGTGGTGCAGATTACATTCGGTTCCGAATCGGGGGCTTGCGTCTCCTCGTCTTGATTGCGCTTGTCGTGGCAGTTGGTGTCGGCAATGGCACCACCACCATATACGTCGCCCTTGATGACTCCGCTAAGGACATCGAGCTGCACATTGTGGTTCACCATGCCTGCCGTTTCAGAACCCACGTCTCCTGCACCTGCTCCAAAGACGTTGCCACCGATAGTCGGGTTGTCGCCTGTGTCTTCGCCACCTATGACCACGTATGTATGCTTACGCACGTGACCGGCATTGCCACCGCCAAACACGTTACCGCCGTAAGTAGTCTTCTCAATCCTTGCCGTGCCCTTGATGACCACCTTGGTGTTCTTCACGTAACCATTGTTTTTGTAGTCACGTCCTGCGATACCACGGCTGCCGCCATAGACATTGCCATGAATGGTGCCGCCGCTAATCTCGACATCGGCGAGACCTGTCGTGTTGTTGTAATTGGGGAAGTCGCCCGTCGATTCGTCGGCAGACACGGCGGGATTACCTACCGAAGCAAGGTTACCGCCACCATAAACATCACGCCAGATGGTGCCGTTGGTGATGCGCACGTGAGTGTTGCCACTTGTCTTTCCGGCAGTCAAACTACTTTGGTGACCAGTACCGAGGTCAAGACCACGACCAGAGCCGAAGAGGTTGCCAGAGAACGGCATGTTAATCTCCTTACCGCCCAAAGTTCCTCCATTCATCGTGACGTAGGTGTCCTCATAGACGTGTCCGTTCTCACCCGAACCAAAGACAGCAGCACGGATGACAGGCGTATTAGCCGCATTCGGATCATTCGCCACAGGGTCTTCATCACCATCAGGTGCTATATTCACGTAGCTGCGATAGACATAACCCATCTGCTGGTACTGCTTTGTAGCTGCCTCTTCCTCGCTGTTGACAGACAATCCGCACCCCGAGCCGAAGACAGCTCCATTGTTGGAGCCTGGCTGACCATAGCCACTGCCGAAAGCCTGGTTGGTGGCGTCAACATTTCCGATAAGACCGCCCTTGATATTTACATAGGCAACACCATTGTCGGGATTGGCAGGGTCAGCCTGCGTCCAACCGGTAACCTCCATGTAGTCGTCACTCGTGTCGGCAATTCCGTCATCGCCATTATTCTTTGTTGAGGTTGGCTGTCCCACTGATGCCAGCAGGCCACCGCCATAGACAGCTCGCAGCACTCGTCCGCCAGTCATCGTCACGTACGTATTACCAAAGACGCGACCTGCCGTGAAGCTGCGTCGTGACGTGTTGTCTCCTGCAGCATCCACACCACGGCCACCACCAAACACATTGCCTCGGAAGGCATTACCCGTTGCACCGTGCTCAAGATCCACATTGCACTCACTCTCCAGCAGTTTGTAGCCAACTACACCGCCGCTGATGTTGACATGGGTGTCCTTGCGCACGTGGCCGTTCTCACCACCGCCATAGACAGCTCCGTAAATCTCACCACCACTGATGTTCACCCAAGTGTTGTTCACATACTCCAGATGAGCCACCTCGCTGTCGTTGTCGCCTGCCAATCCACGGCCACCGCCATACACACGTCCGTTATTGCGGCCCTGCTGTCCGTCGGTGTCGTCGCCAACGATGCCACCACTTATGTCGATGGTCACGTCGCCAGTGCCTTCAGCGAAGGTTCCGTCGTGATAGCTCTTGTCGCTCTCAACGATAGTGCCTACAGATGCCATAGAACCAGAGCCATATATATTATGATAGACGTGACCGCCTGTCATCTTCACCCTGGCTTTGCCATAGACAGCACCTGC
>Ga0129306_1003770_pt1 | contig 10793 bp, 8 predicted proteins | sample P827metagenome_FD_94438 | JGI IMG/M metagenome (GOLD analysis project Ga0129306, IMG submission 94438) | Capybara group fecal microbial communities from Wisconsin, USA - P827 metagenome | ecosystem: Host-associated > Mammals > Digestive system > Large intestine > Fecal | place: USA: Wisconsin...
AGATGGGCAACCCGGACAAGGTGGTGGTTCACACCACCGGCGACGGCTGCTTCCGCATGAACTGCCATGAGCTGGCCACGGTGGAGCACTACCACCTGCCCATCATCACCGTGGTGTTCAACAACGGCACCCTTGGCATGGTGCGCCAGTGGCAGAACCTGATCTACCACCAGCGCTATTCCGAGACCACCCTGGACCGGGGCCCCGACTTCGTGAAGCTGGCCGAGGCCTACGGCCTCAAGGGCTTCCGGGTGACCAACCTGGCCGAGATGGAGCAGGCCTTCCAGGCCGCGCTGGAGGCGGGCTGCGGCTGCGTGCTGGACTGCCGCCTGGACATGGACGAGATGGTCCGGCCCATGGTGGCCGGCGGCGCCCATATCACCAATTTCCTGCTGAAGTAAGGGGGCGGACCCATTGAAAAAGATATTTGACCCGGAAAAGAAGCTCTACACCCTGTCCATTCTGGTGCGGGACATCCCCGGCGTGCTCAGCCAGGTGGCCCGGCTCTTCTCCCGGAAGGGGTATAACATCGAGTCCATCGTCTCCGGCGAGACCGACAAGCCCGGCGTCACCCGCATCACCATCGTCATCCTGGGAGATGAGTTGATGATCAGCCAGATTGCCGCCCAGTGCCGCAAGCTCATCCCGGTGACCGCCGTCAAGATCCTGGACGAGGCCACCTCCATCCAGCGGGAGTTTGCCCTCATTAAGGTCAAGGCCGCCGACCGCAACGCCCGGGACGAGGTCATCCAGATGGCCAATATCTTCCGCGCCAATATCATCGACGTGAGCCGGGAGTCCCTGACCGTGGCCATTTTCGGCGACAAGAGCAAGACCTCCGCCCTCATCGGCCTGCTGGAGGATTTCGGCATTCTGGAGATTGCCAAGACCGGCACCCTGGCCATCGAGCGGGGCCGGAACACCATTTACGATGACAACAAGCTCCGGGAGGAGTACGACTACGGCAAGAACGTGCTGTAAACACCGGCGCCCGTCCTTAAAAAAGGACGGGCGCTTTTTCATGGGTATGCCGCGGCTCAAAACGGCAGATACTGTTCCTGCCTGCCGTTTCCCCTTGACAAATACCCCCCACGGGTATATGATCTAAATACCCCATCGGGGTATTTTTTCAGGAGGTGTCTGCGCCATGGAAAATCAGAAGTGCTGCTGTCATAAAAAGAAGGTCCGCCCGGAGGATGAGGTCAAAAAGCTCCTCAACCGGCTCAGCCGCATCGAGGGACAGATCCGAGGCATCCGGGGCATGGTGGAAAACGACGCCTACTGCACCGACGTGCTGGTGCAGTCCGCCGCGGTGACCGCCGCCATGAACGCCTTCAACCGGGAGCTGCTGGCCAGCCACATCCGCACCTGCGTGGCCGATGATATCCGCGCGGGCAGGGACGAGGTCATCGACGAGCTGGTGGCCACCCTGCAAAAACTGATGAAATAGTGGGAGCGTGACCGGTATGGAACAATACAACGTAACGGGCATGAGCTGCGCCGCCTGCAGCGCCCGGGTGGAAAAGGCCGTATCCAAAGTCCCCGGCGTCACCGCCTGCGCCGTGAGCCTGCTCACCAACTCCATGGGAGTGGAGGGAACCGCCTCCCCCCAGGCCATCATCGCTGCGGTGGAGGGCGCGGGCTACGGCGCCTCCCAAAAGGGGACGGCCGGGAGCGACCGTAGGGCATCCGCCCCGGCGGAGGCCGGGGAGGCTCTGCGGGACCGGGAGACCCCGGCGCTCAAGCGCCGTCTCATCTCTTCCCTGGGCTTCCTGCTGGTGCTGATGTACTTTTCCATGGGCCACATGATGTGGGGCTGGCCTCTGCCCGCCTTTTTTGACGGCAACCACGTGGCCATGGGCCTGGCCCAGCTCCTGCTCACCGTGACCGTCATGGTCATCAACCAGAAGTTTTTCATCAGCGGCTTCAAGAGCCTGTGGCGCCGCGCCCCCAATATGGACACGCTGGTGGCTCTGGGTTCCTCGGCGGCCTTCGTGTACAGCACCTACGCCCTCTTCGCCATGACGGACGCCCAGGTGAAGGGGGACGCAGAGGCCGTCATGGCCTATATGCACGAGTTCTATTTTGAGTCGGCCGCCATGATCCTCACCCTCATCACCGTGGGCAAAATGCTGGAGGCCCGCAGCAAGGGAAAAACCACCGACGCTCTCAAGAGCCTGATGAAGCTGGCCCCCAAGACCGCCGCCGTGGTCCGGGACGGGGCGGAGACTGTGGTCCCCGTGGAGCAGGTCCGCAAGGAGGACGTCTTTATGGTCCGCCCCGGCGAGACCGTCCCGGTAGACGGCGTGGTGCTGGAGGGAGCCAGCGCGGTGAACGAGTCCGCCCTCACCGGCGAGAGCATCCCGGTGGACAAGTCGGCGGGAGACTCCGTCTCGGCCGCCACCCTGAACCAGTCCGGCTTCCTCAAATGCAGAGCCACCCGCGTGGGGGAGGACACCACTCTCTCCCAGATCATCCGCATGGTCAGCGACGCCACCGCCACCAAGGCCCCCATCGCCAAGGTGGCCGACAAGGTATCGGGGGTATTCGTCCCGGCGGTCATCACGGTCGCCGTCATTACCACCGCCGTGTGGCTGCTGCTGGGGCAGAGCACGGGCTTCGCCCTGGCCCGGGGCATCTCCGTACTGGTCATCAGCTGTCCCTGTGCCCTGGGCCTGGCCACGCCGGTGGCCATCATGGTGGGCAGCGGCATGGGCGCCAAAAACGGCATCCTGTTCAAGACCGCCGTCTCTCTGGAGGAGGCAGGCAAGGTACAGATCGTGGCTCTGGACAAGACGGGCACCATCACCCAGGGCGAGCCCAGGGTGACGGACATTCTTCCGGGGGATGGAAACGACGAAGTTGGCCTGCTGACCCTGGCTGCCTGTCTGGAGGGCCCCTCCGAGCATCCCCTGGCCAACGCCATCGTGGAGGAAGCCCGCCGGCGAGATCTGGCCCTCACCCCCGCAGGGAGCTTCACTGCTGTCCACGGCCGGGGCGTCCGGGCCGTCATGGGAGAATATACCTTTATCGGCGGTAACCGGGCCATGCTGGCGGATGCGGGCATCGACCCCGGCGCGCTGGCCGGTAAGGCCGACGCTTTGGCCGAAGAGGGCAAGACCCCCATGTTCTTCGCCAACGAAACTTTGAAAATGCCCTTGGGCGTCATCGCCGTGGCCGACGTTATCAAAGATGACAGCCCTCAGGCCATCCGTGAGCTGCAGAACATGGGGGTCCGGGTGGTCATGCTCACCGGCGACAATGAGCACACTGCCCGGGCCATCGGCGCCCAGGCCGGCGTGGATGAGGTCATTGCCGGGGTTCTGCCCGACGGCAAGGAGAGCGTCATCCGCACCCTCAGGGCTAAGGGCAAGGTGGCCATGGTGGGCGACGGCATCAACGACGCCCCCGCCCTCACCCGGGCGGATATCGGCGTGGCCATCGGCGCCGGGGCCGACGTGGCCATTGACGCTGCCGATGTGGTGCTGATGAAAAGCCGCCTCAGCGACGTCCCCGCCACCATCCGCCTCAGCCGGGCCACCCTGCGCAACATCCACCAGAACCTGTTCTGGGCCTTTCTCTACAATACCATTGGCATCCCCCTGGCCGCCGGCGTGTTCATCCCCCTGGGACTCACCCTCAACCCCATGTTCGGTGCCGCTGCCATGAGCCTGTCCAGCTTCTGCGTGGTCACCAACGCCCTGCGGCTCAATCTCTTCCCCATGTATGATTCCAGCCGGGACAAAAAGTGCGCCCCCCGGGGAAAAGCCCCACAGCCCCAACCGCCCCGGCAGAAGACCCTTCACATCGAGGGCATGATGTGCTCCCACTGCGAGGGCCGGGTAAAGCAGGCCCTGGAGGCTCTGGAGGCCGTGGAGCTGGCCCAGGTCAGCCATGAAGCCGGCACCGCCGTGGTCACGCTGAAGGCCGATGTGGCCGATTCCGTGCTGCGCGAGGCCGTGGAGGCCGAGGACTACCCGGTCACCGGGATCGAATAGGAGCGCTCACAGTCCCATCACTTTATCATAGCCTGTCCCGTCTCCCGGCGAGCAGTTTTCCCCTGTTCGCCGGGACATTTTTGTTCAAAATACTGACCTTATTATTTTTTATAATTCTGATTCTTTTCAAAATGTCAGTTTTGCGTATAATAATGCCATCCGATCAATTCACCGAATGGAGGAAACGGTTATGGAAAAAAGTCGCTATGAACTCAACAAGGAGTTGGCCCAGATGCTCAAGGGCGGCGTGATCATGGACGTCACCACACCGGAGCAGGCCCGGATTGCGGAGGAAGCGGGCGCCTGCGCCGTCATGGCTCTGGAGCGCATTCCGGCGGATATCCGTGCCGCCGGCGGCGTATCCAGAATGAGCGATCCCAAAATGATCCGCGGGATCCAGGAGGCGGTGTCCATCCCGGTCATGGCCAAATGCCGCATCGGCCACTTTGTGGAGGCCCAGATTCTGGAGGCCATCGAGATCGACTACATCGACGAGAGCGAGGTGCTCTCCCCCGCCGACGACGTCTATCACATCGACAAGACCAAATTCAAGGTCCCCTTTGTCTGCGGCGCCCGGGACCTGGGGGAGGCGCTGCGCCGCATTGCCGAGGGGGCATCCATGATCCGCACCAAGGGCGAGCCCGGCACCGGCGACGTGGTCCAAGCGGTGCGCCACATGCGCGCCATGAACTCGGAGATCCGCCGGGTGCAGGGCCTGCGGGAGGATGAGCTCTTCGAGGCCGCCAAGCAGCTCCAGGTCCCTCTGGACCTGCTGCGCTATGTCCACGAGAACGGCCGCCTGCCGGTGGTCAACTTCGCAGCCGGCGGCGTGGCCACCCCCGCCGACGCCGCCCTGATGATGCAATTGGGCGCCGAGGGCGTATTTGTGGGCTCTGGCATCTTCAAGTCCGGCGACCCGGCCAAGCGGGCCGCCGCCATCGTCCAGGCTGTGACCAACTACACCGACGCCAAGCGGATCGCTGAACTGTCCACCGACCTGGGTGAGGCCATGGTGGGCATCAACGAGAGCGAGATCGCCCTGCTGATGGCCGAGCGGGGGAAGTGATATGAGGATCGGAATTCTGGCGCTCCAGGGTGCCTTCGCGGAGCATGGGGCCATGCTGGACCGCCTGGGCGCGGAGCATTTTGAGATCCGCCAGCCCATAGATCTGGACCGGCCCTTCGACGGACTGATCCTCCCCGGCGGCGAGAGCACCGTTATGGGCAAGCTGCTCCGCGATCTGGAGCTGTTTGAACCTCTGCTGGAGCGCATCGAAGGGGGCCTTCCGGTGTTCGGCACCTGTGCGGGGCTGATCCTGCTGGCAAAGAATGTGGAGGGAGGCCTCCCCTGCTTCGCCACCATGGATATCTCCGTCAAGCGCAACGCCTACGGCCGGCAGCTGGGCAGCTTCCACACCGTGGCTGAGTGCGCCGGAGTCGGCCGTATCCCCATGACCTTCATCCGCGCGCCCTACATCGAGTCTGTATCCGGCGGTGCGGAGATTCTGGCAGCAGTCGACGGCCGCATTGTAGCCGCCCGGCAGGGCCGCCAGCTGGTCACCGCCTTTCACCCGGAACTTGATGACGATCTGTCGGTACACCGCTGTTTTCTGGAGATGGCGGGGATCTGAACAGAGGTACCGCCCGCGGAACAAAACACCATAAAATCTCGCTGTAAGCTATCGGATGTTTGAAGCTGCAAAGCTCTTTCCCGGGAAGGTACACGACATATGAAATCTTGTTTACTGTTTACCCGTTGGCCCGTTTGAACTCCTTTGGCCATAAGTCAAGACCACGCGTGAAACGCGTGGTTTGAAAAAAACCTAAAAGGGCATAGTGCAGCCAGCGCCTAAACGACGCTGGCTTTCACTACGTTCAAGCCATTGTGGATTGATTACCTCGCTTGACCCTTAAAAAGGTTTTCGTATTCCTTGGTGCTGATTTTATCCATCATCTGCTCCTGTTTCTCTTGTTCTTGTATGTACTTCCTCAGTGCTTTCTCCTGGATGCCTACTGTGCTGACGTAGTACCCTGTTGCCCAGAAATGCCTGTTTCCAAATTTGTACTTCAAATTTGCGTGACGCTCGAAAATCATCATCGCACTTTTCCCTTTCAGATATCCCATGAAACTGGATACCGAATACTTTGGTGGGAGCGACAGCAGCAGATGAATGTGATCTGGCATCACTTTTCCCTCTATGATCGTTACCCATTTCCACTTGCACAGGTCCCGGATAATATCCCGGATATCTTCTCTCATCCCCCAATAATCTATTTTCCTCCGATATTTGGGTGTAAATACGATGTGATACTTGCACACCCATTTGCTGTGTGCTAAACTTTCTGCCATAGGACTTCACCGTCTTTCTTGGTTTTTTGATAGCTTGAACACTCATCATTCTACCATTGGTGCGGTCCTATTTAAATTTTGAACCTCACCCGCTTAACGGGTGGCTATTTGTTCCACTTTCGCGGAACTCACTAAAGAGAGCCAGAAAACGCTCAAGTCTGCCGATGCAGAAATGAGCGTTTTTCGCATGTGGCGCGCCATAAGCATTGCTTGCGACTTTTGTCGCGGCAAGGTTTGTGGCCACACATGCATTGCTTGCGGCTAACAAAAACAGTGTTATTGCGGGCTGTTTTCATCGTCTTTACAATAATAGCAAGCAATGCATCTGTATATACAAATGCGAAAAAACCATCCATTCTACTTTCGTGGAATGAATGGTTTTTCTGCTTATTGAGGCGCTGCCCCAAGCCCCAGTGAACGCAGACCTTCGGACTGCGGCTGCGCGATTCTGGGAATCGCTTTTCTTTTAAATATGTCGCAAGACAACCAGAGTTGGTATTATTCCCGTCTACCTGTCCCGGATGTAACCGTAAACACACGCAGAGGCGTGTATGTTACCTATGAACCGGCACAAAATGAGCAATAAAAACGAGTGTTCTCATACCCTCTCATTGTAGCGTTCAATTTAAGCAGGTTGAAATAACGGTCAAAACCGTACATTCGTATAACTAAGCAAGCTGAATCGGTAATGAGCCTGGGCGGAAAGCGATTAAACAGATAGAAGGAATGTTTGTGGTCTACAACCCCATTACTGCTGTTGGCATCGATGTGTCTAAAAGCAAAAACACTGTCGCAATTCGCAGACCAAGAGGGGAGGTTGTCATGCAGCTGTTCGATGTGCAGCACAACACGGAAGATTCACATCGCATAGCCGACTGCGAAAAGAATATAATCCACATTTGGCCCTGTTTTTGTGACAGGATCAACTTTGCTGTTCCCAAAAACAGAAACTTTTCCACCCCCAAGCTGTTTGAGTTCCCCGCTCAGCATGAAAAGGGACCTGCCGCAGAATTTTTGATTCTGCGGCAGGTCCCTTGTGTGTTGCAAATTACCTGTTTAGATTGCTTACAATGGCCTTTACAATCTCTTCCATTACGATTGGTTTTGACAAATGCCCGTTCATACCTGCATCCAAAGATGCCTGAACATCCTCAGCGAAGGCGCTGGCCGTCATGGCAATAATGGGGATCCTGCGAGCATCCAGACGATCCTGCATGGCCCGGATGCACGCTGTGGCTTCATAGCCGTTCATCTCCGGCATCATAATATCCATAAAGATCATATCGAAGGTGTCCGGCGGATTATCTGCGAAGGTTTTTATTGCTTCCTTGCCGTCGGAGACTCTGGTCGCCAGAATCCCCAGTTCCTCCAGCTGTACCATTGCGATTTCCGCATTCAGATCATTGTCCTCCGCCAGCAGAATTTGTATTCCCATCAAGTCCGCCTTAGCAGCAGGAAGAGCCTGCTTCTGAACATTGCTTTCATCGGTAAGCTCCATGGGAAGCTCCACGGTGAAGGTGGAACCTTCACCTTTTTTGCTCTCCACAGAAATGGCGCCGCCCATCAAATCTACATATCGCTTGGTGATGGCCATACCCAGGCCTGTGCCCTTGTACTGAGTCCGTGCACCATTATCCTCCTGAGAAAACTCATCAAAAATGTGCTCTACAAACTCCTCGCTCATGCCCACGCCGGTATCCGCAATGCGGTAGCGCACCAAGATGTGCCGGTTATCCACACCGGGATGGTAGCTAACTTTAAAGCTGATGCTGCCACCGTCCTCTGTAAACTTCACCGCATTACCCAGGATATTCATCAGGACTTCCCGGATACGCACAGCATCAGCCAGCACATAGGGCATTTCTGGCACCGCCAGATCTGTGTGGAATGTGATATTTCGATTGGACAGGGACCCATACATGATGTTCAGCACTGTATCTGAGACTGCAGAAATATCAACGGGAATGGGAGAAAATTGGATCTTGCCGCTCTCAATGCGGCTGATGTCCAGTACATCATTAATAAGGGTCAGCAGATGCTCGGAGCTTTCTCCGATCTTTTCCAGACAACTCCTTACTTCCGGCTTCGTTTTCTGCTTCATGGCGATGTTGGTAAAGCCGATGATCGCATTCATGGGTGTTCGAATATCGTGGGACATATGATTCAAGAAGACGGTCTTAGCCCGGCTTGCATTCTCCACAGTGTGGACTGCATCCTCAAGTTTCTGATTGATCTTCTTGTCACTGGTACGGTCGGACAAATCCAGTATGTACTTCTTCTCCCCCTGAATGTCGGTGCAGAATACAACCACACGGAACCATAGCGCCTCACCGGTCTTCTGATGGATATACTCTCTATCCCATTCACACTGCTCGCCGGGCAGAATATTCGGTAGTTGATCCAGTATGCGGACCGAATCGTCCTCCCGGATCAGAGTGCCGATCTCATGGATATCACGAAGTACCTGCTGCGCTGAAATACCAATCAGCTTCTCTATATTGGGACTCACATATTCCACACAGAGATCATTTGCATCCACCATCAGGAACACATCGTTCACATTGGTGGACAGTTTGGAGAACAGCTCGTCACGGGCAAGGAGCTCATGGTCCTTCCGTTTCAGCTTCTGCCGGTTTTGCTGAATCACAAGCAGCAGGAGCATCATGGCCAGACTAATGACAATTCCTGAAACCACGATCATGGTAGCGGACTGGAGCTTGCTCATGCTTGCATTGACCACATCCGTGGGCACAACACCTAAAACTGTCCAGCCCTGAAAACTCGCAGACTCATATACCAAATAATAGGGTCTTCCATTTAAATCAAACACCATTGCACCGGAATTGCCAGCCAGGAATTCCTCTTGCAGGGCAGCAATCTCCGTACCGGTTAGGCTTTCTGATTTTTCCAGAAAAGCGAAGAAATTGTGGATATCCTTTAAATCCTCGTTGCCGTTGTCCACAACGACTCGACCATCGGATAGCACCGCAAAGGTGCTGGCTTGTCCATCGAAAGCAGAAATCTTTAGCGCTTCTACCAAGTCGGAGTTGTTGAAGGTAATGGCAATGGCCTCATAATCAAAGTCACGGTAGCAGCCCTGGGCAGCGGGAATGGCAAACACCATGATTTCCGGCTTATCCGGGACAACAGAATAGGCGACAACAGGCTGTTTTTCCAGAATCAAATCTGCAAGCTGATCTCGCAGATCCAAATAGCCCCTCTGACCCTCAGATGTGAGATATTCGCCGTTTCGGGAGATAAAATAGAAGTCGGTGAAATTGCTTTCTTCCTGCGCCTGGTTCACATAGGCCTGAATATCCGCTTCGCTTTCCGCAGTCCCCAGATAAGGTGCCCACATTCGCATACGGCTCCAGTTGATGGAAACCAGATTATGCAGAGTCTGATTGGCCTGATGAAAAATTTCAACAAGGTGGGCTGTGCTCTCTTCATAAATCGTCAGGGAGACAAAGCGGGAATAGGCTGCGCCGGCCCAAACCAACGCCGCAGTCATCACAAGGGTAAGCAAAGCAAGCAATCTTTTTTTCATGGCACCGCCCTCCTTTCGACTTGATTTCGGTTTCTCATACTATTTCTTGATTAAAATCTTTATTTGAATATCCGTATCATTTATCCTGAACAATGGTTACATACTCTGTAGGCTCCAGGAGCTGTTTTGTTTTCGCCAGAGCATCCTGGATGCAGTCATAGTTCGTGTACTTATCCACATACTGATCTTCGCGCTTCGCTTTCAGATCCTCCGGCATGGGGCAGTTGCAAAAGGAGTAGTGCTCCAGGTAGGTATCCGCTCCTACCAACAGCACCGTGTATACGCCGTCATCCTCCAAGGGCTTCCCCTCCATGGTGATCTCACCCAGAGTAAACTTTCCGCGCTCCGTCTCGGTAACGGTATATTCCATCCCGCTGGTAATCGGCAGCAGGTTGCGGTGCCGGACGGGGTTAGAGCCATCTTCCTTCACATTCACCAGCCAGTCCATAATCCGGCGGATCTCCGCGCCGGTGTACTGGCAGTGATAGGCGTCGTTCTTGTAGGTCATGATCCATTTGATCTGCTGCATGGTGTAATCCCCGGCAAAAATGGGAGAACTGGCCACGCTGGCATAGCTGATGGCGATCTGGTCATCATTGGCCACCCGCAGCGTATTCATCAGGGAGGATCCGGCGGCGCTGCCGTGGACGCAAAGTCATTGGAATAGGCCTTTTCCTGGGTAAACAGCACCTCTTCTGCTTCCGGATTTACATAGTTCGTAATCTGGGCGTTGAAATCCTCATAGGCGCCCTGGGCATCATAATCGCCCACCATCATCTTGTGTGCCACATCCTGAGAAATCGCGAACACCTCGGTGGAGGCAAGGCGCATATACAGGTGGTTGCTGTCGATGCAGTCCTGCACATACTGCAAAGAGGGCGTGGGTTCGATGTGCACT
>Ga0129306_1003773_pt1 | contig 10786 bp, 7 predicted proteins | sample P827metagenome_FD_94438 | JGI IMG/M metagenome (GOLD analysis project Ga0129306, IMG submission 94438) | Capybara group fecal microbial communities from Wisconsin, USA - P827 metagenome | ecosystem: Host-associated > Mammals > Digestive system > Large intestine > Fecal | place: USA: Wisconsin...
CACTGACCTTGCTATCCCCGAGAAGTGGTCGAATACCACGAACGGATATAACCTCGCGGGCAATATGTGGGCTCCGGACATAATCTACAATAAGGACATGGGTAAATACTGTATGTACCTCAGCGTGAACGGACAGGTATGGAATTCCTCTATCGTGCTGTGTACATCAGACAAGGTCGAGGGACCGTATACCTATCAGGGGACGATAGTGTATTCGGGCTTCACAAACAATGCCGTAAACAATGTCAGGGACACAGATGTGCCGAAAGTGCTCGGAAACAATCCTAATATCAGCCGCTATCTCAGTAACGGTTCATGGAATGCTTCCTACGGTACCAACGCCATTGATCCGGCTGTATTCTATGACGAGGACGGCAATCTGCGAATGGTATACGGTTCATGGTTCGGTGGCATATATATGCTTGAGCTTGACGAAAAAACAGGTCTGCGCGATTATAACGTGAAATATGAAACGATACCCAACGTCTCTGACGCATACATGGGCAAGAAGGCGGCAGGCGGAAATTATGTCTCGGGAGAAGGTCCGTACATCGAGTATATGAAGGCTCCGAACAGCGACAAGGGCTATTATTACCTGTTTGTGTCATATGGATTCTTCAACTCAAACGGCGGTTACAATATGCGTGTTTTCCGCAGCGAAAAGCCGGACGGTCCGTTCGTTGACCAGAACGGCAACAGTGCGGTCTATCCGTTCGGAGGCGACAACATCCGCGGCAAAACAGGCGAACGCCTCATGAGCAACTACCAGTGGAGCTGCAATCCCAAGCCGTTCAAGGCGCAGGGCCATAACTCCGCCCTCATGGACACGGACGGCAAGCTCTATGTCATATATCACACCAAATTTGACGATAACTGGGGTGCGCACGAAGTCCGCGTCCACCAGCTCATTATGAACGAAGACGGCTGGATAACCGCCGCTCCCTACGAATACTCCGGCGAGACCCTCTCGGAGGACGGACACGCGATGTCGGCAGTTACAGGCGACTACGACTTCATCTTCCACACCATTGACCAGAGATTCGAGAACGAAAAGAGTGCAGATGTCGAAAAGCCGCACACTATCACCCTCAACGCAGACGGTACTGTCACAGGATACGTTACAGGAACTTGGCTGATGAAGGACGGCACGCCGAATATGACTGTCAGCTTTGGCGGAGTTACATACAAGGGGGCTTTTCTTGTGCAGGCGGACGAATCAGCTGCTCAGACCAAGCGTATGACATTCACGGCTACAGGAAACAATACCTGCATATGGGGCAGCAAGCGCTCCGCATACAACACGGCTGAGGACATCGTAAAGCCTGTTGTGATACCGGATGGCAGATACACGCTGAAGAATGTCAACAGCGGACGCTATATCGCAGATAAGAACGGAAACATCGTACAGTCTGAAAAGCAAACGTGGAATATCAAAGGCGTTGGAAATGGCGAATACACCATTTCCGATAAAAACGGAAGGTCTCTCACTGTTGAGAACGCCTCTGCAGAAGATGGTGCAAATGTGCTTCTCGCTGACTATACCGGAGATAAGTCACAGAAGTTCCGGCTGAAGGACAACCACGACGGCTCATATTCCTTCCTGACTCTGTCTTCAAACGGTCTGCGCTGCCTTGACGTATACGAGATAAGCACTGACGACGGCGCAAACATCTGTCAGTGGGAATACTGGAACGGCAGCGGACAACAGTTTATTCTCGAGGAGGAAAAAAAAGTAGAAGGCGATGTCAACGCAGACGGCAGTGTCACAGTTGCTGACCTTGTGCTTATGCAGAAGTATCTGCTCGGAGACAAGTCCGCAGAGCTTGCTGACTGGAAAGCGGGCGACCTGTGCGAAGATGACAGGGTAGATGTGTTCGATTTTTGCATACTCAGACGGCTCATTATCTGAAAGTTATCTGTTTTTGAGATATCTTATTCCCCTGAAATCGCAGTTTCGTTGTGAAGCTGCGATTTTTGTTATTTGCACAGATCGGAGAAAGATCATTAACAAAATAATGTTGAACGCAGCTGCGCTTTGTGTTATAATTAGTGTATAATCAACGAAAAGCGAGGTGGAACATTGTGAAAAAGCGCATCTGCGTGCTTACAGCAATGCCCGAGTGTATTCACGGACAGCGTATTTTTGAAGGTATTTTTACTCAATGCCAAAAATATGGCTGCGACGTCGCTGTATTTGCTACAATGACAAACCTGATGCACAGTGACCGGGTCTATCAAAAAGGTGAGGAGGTCATATATCAGCTGCCGAATTTTGACCTTTTTGACGGAGTTATCATTGACACCGTCACTTTTGGAGGGGGAGCCATTACAGAGGCACTGGACAAGATAAAAGTGAGGCTGCGGAATGATTGTCATGTACCTGTTGTGACGCTGGAACTCCCTATTGATGGGTGCAAGTGTATCGAGAACGATAATGAACCGATACTCCGCGAGATGTGCCGACATCTTACGGTCAAACACGGAAAACGTGATATATGTATCATTACAGGTCCCAAAGGAAATCCTGTCGCCGACTACAGGCTGGGCATATTTTTAGATGAGTTGTCTTTGCTCGGGGTCGCAGTTCACGAGGAGCGGATAATATACGGTGATTTCTGGTACTCATGCGGTGAAAGACTCGCCGATGAGATAGCCGCAGGACGAACAACGCTCGCGGAGGCGTATCTCTGCGCGAGCGACCATATGGCTCTCGGACTTATTGAACGCTTGAAAAAATACGGTTTATCTGTCCCGCACGATACGATAGTCATAGGCTTTGAGGCAACAACAGAGGCTGCGCTGAATGATACTCCGCTGACGTCCTTCGTCCCTAATGATTCGCTGACGGCGGCGAAGGCGGTCGATTACCTTCGCACCATGATTGAACCTAACGCCCGGATTATTCCTTATGAAACTTCCGGAGGAGCATATATCCGTGCGGGAGAGAGCTGTGGCTGAGGCTCTGACCATATCCGCTCGCTTTCGAGATTCCGGGACGCGCTGTACTACACGATGAGGAATTATAACCTCGAAACTCGCGGCAACGATATCGACATTGGTCTTCTCATGGAAAACTACGTTTCTGAAAAATTTACAGGTGTAAAAACACCAAAGGAGTGCCTTTCTCAGATTTGGGGCAGCACATACCTTCTGCAGCCGTTCAGTCATTATTTTCTCTGCCTTGCGGACGACTGGGTTACGAACTACTCTTCCGGCGAGGAGCGTTATCCAAAGAAGATGAATCTAATTGCCGAACATTCGGGAGACGCAGGTCCGACATTCTGCTGTGACGACAGAAGTGTGCTATTCGACACTTCGGATATGCTTCCGCACCTGCTGAACAATGATGAAAAAACGTCTGTATTTTACTTTTCTCCTGTTCATTTTGGTGACAAAACATTCGGATATTCCGTTTTGCAGCGTGAACTGACCGATACTCACAAGCTCAATCTTGTTTATCGGAACTGGCTGCGGCTGGTCAACAATTCGCTCGAGATGATGCGCGCGAAGAATCGGTATATGGTACTGTCGACCCACGATGAGATGACGGGCTTGCTGAATCGACGCGGCTTTTATGAAAGACTGGAAAAGGCGATTACAGCCGGCGGAGTGTCTGAACATGATATCGTGATATTGTCAGTTGACCTTGACGGCTTAAAGAAGATAAATGATACTTATGGTCACACCGAGGGCGATACTGCTATCATTACTGTCGGACGTGCGCTCTGCACAGCTTGCGGAAGTGAGGCTGTATGTGCCCGCTTTGGAGGAGACGAATTTGCTGCCGCAGTCATTGTTCATAAGCAGCAGGCAGCAAGCTGGTTCACTCAGTTTTCGGGCTTGTTCAGCCGATTTATAAGCGACTACAATGCCACTTCGGGGAAGCCGTATCAGATCATGGCGAGCGTCGGTTTCTCCACAGAGACGTGCTCGAAAACGATGAATATTGAAGCGCTGATAAACAAAGCCGATTCTCAGATGTACGCAGATAAGGCTGAACATAAGAAAATCAACCAATAACTCTGAAAAATGTCCGCAAGGGAAGTTCCCCTGATTCGGACATTTTTTTATTTCTCAAAAAAATGGGGCGAAATTGCATTTTTTTGAAACGAAACTGCATTTTATCTTTCTGTTCTGCAATGTATAATAAAATCAGCAATAAACAGAACGGAAAAACCATTATAATTTGGGAGGGATCATCAATGAAAAAAGTATTGTCAATAATGATGTCATCGGCGCTGCTTTTAGGAGCATTTCCGTTAGTTACGATGAGATCAGAAGCAGCTGACAAGCAGTACGAATTTGAAAAAGGCACTATTACTTCAAGCGGTGAGAATAAAGCTGAGATTGCCTCGGTCAAGGGCGCGAGCGGAGGCAAGGCGATCGACCTGAGAGACGGCGGTAACAAAGTCAGCGTGAATGTCGACGCTTCGGAAGCAGGCGCATACAGGATAACTTTCCGTTACAGTCAGCCCTACGACGAGCAGGGCAAGCTCCAGAACGTCATAGTCAACGGAAAGATCGCAGGCGAGATAGTCTGCGAGAAGACCGGTGAGAATGAGTTCAGAACGGTCAGCGTGAATGCCGACCTCAAAAAGGGCAGCAACGACATCACAGTTGAGGCTTCATGGGGATGGACCTATATGGATGCACTCATTATCGAAAAGGGAAGTTTCACGAACTATTCAGGCGGCGGAAAGCTCTCTAATCCCAAGGCTTCCGCACAAACACAGTCCCTTTATAATTTTCTCTGCGACACTTATGGTAAATATGTGATCTCAGGTCAGCAGGAGTCCACATGGATGGGCAGCGATAACTACGAATTTGACATTATCAAGCATGCAAGCGGCAAGTACCCCGCCCTTCGCGGACTTGACTACATGGGCGACGATTTCTCGGGCTGCAACCGGCGTGCTGTTTCTTGGTATCAGCAGGGAGGTATCGTTACTATCTGCTGGCACTGCGGAAGCGATTTCAGTGGCAGTCACACCGAGTCAATGAATACAGATCTTAACTGGGACAAGGCTCTCACGCCGGGCACAAACGAGTACAATAACCTCATCGCAGGCATGGACAAGGGAGCTAAGGCGCTTCAGGAGCTTCAGAAGGCTGGAGTGCCTGTTATATGGCGTCCGTTCCACGAATTCGACGGAAAGTGGTTCTGGTGGGGCAAGGGCGGAGCGGACAACTTCAAGAAGCTCTGGCGTATCATGTATGACCGCTACACCAACTACTGGGGACTCGACAACCTTATCTGGAATCTCGGCTACTGCGGAGATGTAAATGGTGGATGGTATCCGGGCGACGAATACGTTGACATCATCGGCTCGGATACATATGTAAACCATACTAATTCGCTCGTTCAGCAGTACAACAAGACGGCTCAGGTAGCGAAAAAGCCTGTTTGCCTGCATGAGAACGGTCCTATTCCTGACCCCGAAAAAATGAAGGCTGACGGAGCAAAGTGGCTGTGGTTCATGACCTGGCACACCTCCTTCATCGACAGCAATCAGTTCAACACAACTGATTACATCAAGCGAATCTACAATAGCGACTATATGCTCACGCTTGATGAGCTTCCTGATATATACCACTACGGCAATGCTGCGGTCAGCAGTGATGCTCCGGTGTTTGAGATAGCTCCGCCGGAGACACTCAGAGGAGATGTCAACGCAGACGGCAGTGTCACAGTTGCTGACCTCGTGCTTATGCAGAAGTATCTGCTCGGAGACAAGTCCGCAGAGCTTGCTGACTGGGAAGCAGGTGACCTCTGCGCAGACGGCAGGATAGACGTGTTTGATTTCGTTTTTATGAGACAGGAGCTTATTGCAGCAGATGAAACTCAGAAGCAGGTGTATAGCTATGACCCGGCAAAAAAATATGCACATTATCCTGACAGCTACAAGAACAATATTCAGCAGAAGGGTACGGTCGTCAAGGAGAACTACAATGGCATAAACGGTAATAATACGCTGAATGTGTACCTGCCCTACGGGTATGACAAGAACAAGCGGTATAACATTTTCTACTTCATGCATGGTATGTGGGATGACGAGAATTCTCTCTTTTATAAGGACAACGGTGAAATGCAGCAAGTTCTTGACAATATGATACAGAATGGCGACATCGAACCAATGATAGTAGTAACTCCCACATTCAACAAGACTGATCCCGAAAATGTGTGGAAGGAGATTCGCCAAAGCGTTATCCCGTTCGTTGAGGGAAAGTATTCGACCTATGCAAATTCTACGTCAGAGGCTGACCTCAAAGCTTCAAGAATGCACAGAGCTTACGGCGGTTTCTCGATGGGAAGCGTTTCCACATGGGCGACATTTGAAAACTGCGTGGATATAATCGGTTATTTCATGCCTCTCAGCGGCGCTCATCACTGGGGTTCGGGCAATGCGGACCCTGCTGCTTTGGCTCGTGCAATTGACAAGGCGGGACTGAAAAAGAACGAGTACTTCATCATGTCCGCAACAGGAACATCGGATTTCGCAGTCGGCAGCCTCAGTCCGCAGATAGAGGAAATGAAGAAGCTAAGTCAGTTTGAGTATACCTCAGATTTCTCCAAGGGCAACCTATGGTATATCCTCGTAAACGGTGGCGAGCATGACTGGTTCTATGTGCGTCAGTACATCTATAACTGCCTGCCGTTCTTCTTCCACGAAGGATAAGCTATCTCGCAAACGATGACGGCAGCCTTGTTGTAACTCTTGAATTCAACGGGGTCTTCATGAATCTGTGTACGGTTTGCTTTGAGATTAATGAATAAGTATGAAAATAGCCGCGGGTCTCCCTGCGGCTATAATTTTTGTTTTCTCAGGAGCACAAGTGCAAAAAAGTGACACCGTGTTGCACTTGCAATTATCATTGTGTATATGTATAATGAAAGCAGATCTGCTAAACAAGGAGGTGGTGTTCAATGACCGATCCGGAAATACTTTCATTGATGGATAGCTCGCCTCAGCAGGGTCACAGAGCACTGTTCGAGGAATATTACAGCTATGTATATTCAATAGCTGTAAACATACTCAGAGGATACGGCTCCGCTGAGGACGTAGAGGAATGTGTCGTTGATACTTTCGCTTCCGTCATAAACAATCTCAACGGCGAAGCTCTGAAGCCGTTTATCGGGACCGTCACAAGAAACAAGGCCCTCAATATGAGGAGAGCTCTTGCAGGACATCTCGGAAGAAAAATCTCTATTGACAGTGATGAATTCATTGAACTTCCGTCATCTGAACGTCTGGAGCAGAATATTGAGGATTCCGAAAGAACGGCGCTCGTATTGCAGAGAATAAAAGAGCTTGGCGAGCCTGATTCCATTATCATCATACAAAAGTTCTACTATGAACGAAATGCAAAGGAGATAGGCAGACTGATAGGCATGAAACCTGCCGCGGTGCGAATGCGCTGTACAAGAGCGATGAAAAAGCTCAGAAGCCTTCTCGGCGACCTTGATTAAGGAGTGATAATATGAAAAAGAATGATATTTTCAAGCACATAAACGATGAAGATGCAGCAAGGATAGCAGCAGAATATCCTACGGGCGACAAAAAACAGCGCGATCGACTATTCAGAAAAGTAGAAAGCCGTGTCAGCAGCGGCTTCACAGCAGGTGATGAGGTAAGAGGTGTAGATGCATACCGCCCGAGAATAGCAATGAAAATAGCTTCTGCCGCAGCAGCGGTGGCAGTCGTTGCAGGGGCAGGAGGAGTGGGCTATCAGCTGCTCAGCAGCGTAAGCAGACCGACGGGAAGCAGTATCGGTTCAGATATGGTACAGGCTCAGACAGAAGAAGGCTCAGCAGCCGAAGCAGCAACGGCTTCGGGAGCTATCACAAAAGAAGAGCTGCTTGAAAAGATACACAGCAGGAACTATGAAGCGTATGACCGTATCAATATGAAATACCGTGAGACCATGAACGGCGTGTCATTCATGGACGGTGTTATCAAGAGAGACGGTCTGACCGGAAACGAGTCCGAGATGAAGACATGGACGCATACTCCCGAATATTTCAGGGATATGGATGAGGAGACGCTTGCAAGGGACAATACAACTCCTGAGAAGCTTGCAGAATCTTCCACACATAACGAAATGTTCTTTGTAAAGGATATGTTCATTTGTGTGTATGACAATTCAGACGGTGAGAGTCAGGCTCTGTATGAGATCGCAGACCGAAGCACATGGCTTCTCGACCAGCCCACTGCATTCTCAGATACGTATTCCGAGTGCCTTATCAGAGATCGTATCGACCACTTTGATATACAGGAGATCAATGAAAACACCACATTCCTCGGCAGAGACTGCACCGACGTATTTATGACTTATGTCAGCGGTGAGAAAACTGTCAGCGATGCTGCTGTCGGATTACCGATAGTGCCGAGAATGGCACCGGAAGAAGGGTCGGAGACCACATTCGATAAATACTCGGATCAGGAACTCTACCTTACTGTCGACAATGAGACAGGTATTATCCTCAAGGCGAAGCTCATTATCGACGAAGAATACTATGAGGAATTTGAGGTGAATGAGCTTCTGTTTGACGATGACGCTGAGCTCCCCGAGAACGGCGAATACATCAGAAACAGGATCGCCGGATGCGCTCCTGTCAGCGATCCGTCATCATACGACCTGAGCATTATCGACTGACCTGCTGCTGTGGCAGCTCTTGGCGTACCAACATACTCATCGGCGGCGGATAGCGAGACAACACACAGGATAGGTCCCCGAATGATCCGGGGACCTTCTTTTCATATTTATAAACAATTGAAATCATAATACGGCTTCGATATTACGTGCCGAATATAGGAAGCGGTCGATGTACACAATCGCCTTGCTCTCGTCAACGTGATAAAAAAACAGGTAGTTTCCGACAGGGATAAATCGGTATTCATTTCGGGAAATGTGTGGATATATCGGAAACGCAAGCGGTGATGAATCAAGCATTGTTATATTATCCTTGACCTTTTTAAGCAGGCTGCCTGCTGCACCTCTGTTTTTCAGCGTTCCCGCGATGTACAACAGAACGCTGTCAAGGTCCGACTCAAAAGACTTAGTGACCAATATCTTATAGTGCATATTTGCTCTCCAGTCTTGCAAATGCTTCATCAGCGGCAGATACGTTTCCGTCAGCTATATCCTGCTCTGCTTCATTGAGTTTTCTTTCGATGTCAGCCCTGCTGTTGACTATCACGTTCTGAGGTGAAGGAAGCTGTACCGGAAACGGCAGACTCCCGGTGAGGTTGACCTGACAAAGGAGCATATTGACGGCATCTGAAATTGTAAGTCCAAGCATAGCAAGTGTCTGCTCGGCGTTATTCTTGGTTTCTTCGTTTACACGAATGTGGATAGTATCAGTTTTAGCCATAAAGCTCACCTGTCCCTTCGTTGTTGGTTTATATATATTGTATCACATTTGTTATACATTGTCAACACAAATTTGCGGCTTGCCTTAGAAGACATAGTCCGCCGCGGAATTTCAGTTTTTTCAAAAACCACTTGACAACCGCAGAAATACGTGCTATAATGGGTTTAGTTAAATAAGAGAACGTTTGTTCCAATGGCGTTGCCGTATCTTTAGGTTCTTATGCCGTAAGGTGTGCAGGTTCAAGTCCTGTCACCCGCACCAAAAATTTAAGCCGTAGGGTCATCCCCTACGGCTTTATTATTAATCGTTTATCTCAAAGCACACCGTACTCGTATCCTTGAAATCGCCGTTGAACTCCAGCGAGACGTCAAGGCTGCCGTTCTCGTTCTCGTGGTCGTTTACCACGACAGCTACGAAGTTATTGTGACTGTATATTCCATTTGCGACTGACCCGAAATATGAGTTTTTATCAGATCCGGTATTTGCTGCATACATTTTACTTCATCATCGGCTGAAAACCATAGTATCAGATTATCGTCCAAATCGGATGCGCATTCTGTACCTTCTAACTCAAGCTCGGGGATTTTTTCAATGAAAAAATCCTCTGCTTCTTCTGTTATACCGAGTTCCTTCTCAACATCCAGCGTGCCGTATCCATAATGGTAAAAATGCACCTTTATCATTTTGTACCTCACAGTTTACTTCGATTTAGCAGTGAAAGTCCATCGCCTCCGCTACACAGGAATTATAGCACAGCAGGCTGAAAAAGCCAATCATAGTACATCAAAATAAGCACCTGCCGAAGCAGGTGCCTGTGGTGTATTCAGATAATGTGATGAATCAGGATTTATGGGGCCTTATCTGCTATTTCATGCACTATCTCAGACAGCTTCTCCGATCGGAGCATTGGCATATAGTGTCCGCCCTCGACCTCGTAGTATTCCTTGTCGGGAGCCGTGATACTGTCATAGTATTTCTTCGTCACGGAGGTCATAACATCATAGTCCTTATCGCCCATAATAAAACAAACTGGCATCTTGTAATCTGTCCTGTCAAGCACTGAGATAGCGCTCATATTTCCCCACTGACAGCAATCAAGGTACGGGTACTGCGGAAAATCCTCAACCTTTGTGGGAACAGACGCAAAGAACATATTGTAGTAGTCCCCGACAGACCAGTAGGGACAGAAGATCATAGCTGAGATAACGTTCACATCTCCTGCAAACTCAGAATTCGGCTCGGTATACTTTGCATAGAGCTTATCCCATTCGACGGCTGCCTGCCGCTGCTCCTCCGTTGACATAGTGTCAAACACAGCCTGCTCGGTGATAATGCTCTCGGCAATGGCACGGTATTCGGGATCGTCCTCCGTCCACTCAAGAGCCTCGGTTTTCAGTGCCTTCAGTATCTCGA
>Ga0129306_1003775_pt1 | contig 10783 bp, 8 predicted proteins | sample P827metagenome_FD_94438 | JGI IMG/M metagenome (GOLD analysis project Ga0129306, IMG submission 94438) | Capybara group fecal microbial communities from Wisconsin, USA - P827 metagenome | ecosystem: Host-associated > Mammals > Digestive system > Large intestine > Fecal | place: USA: Wisconsin...
GTGCAGCCAGGACAGATGTTGCTGATTCCGGCAGGAAAGCTCGTTCAGCCCATGATGATCAGCACCGACATCGAGGCTAATGCCCTGCTCATCAGTGACAGGATGCTGAAGCTATTGCTCGGCAGCCAGATTAACATTTGGAACAAGGCATTGTATATGAAGGAAATCTTCGTCATAGAAGAAACCGATTGGATGCGAGACATTCAGCACCTCTCAATGCCTATACTCTATCGTTATGGAGACATGCACCTGTCGAGAGACATCTTGGAGGCATATCTGCGAATGATGCTTTTGCTTATCTGCGAGGATCTGCTTCACCACGATAATATGAGTATCAAGGATGAGGATGTATCAACAGGTCACGACAAGGAATTGTTTAACCGTTTCCTCATACTTCTCAGCAAGCAGCAGCAAAAGAAACAGCAAGTAGCCTTCTACGCCGACCTGCTGAACATTACGCCTAAATACCTTTCCACCGTCTGCAAACGCGTGAGCGACAAGTCGCCGTCACGATGGATTACGGAGAGCGTGATGCAAGACAGTTACATGCTTTTGAAAGAGAGCGACCTGTCAGTAAAAGAGATATCGAACCGTTTGGGGTTTGCCAACTCTTCCTTCTTTGGACAGTACTTCCGTGAAGAGGCAGGGATGACGCCCTTAGCATATAGAAACAAAATAAAGAAAGTGGTGAGTACCAGCTTTTCTGGCCGATGAAAACAGAAGTTCGCAAGGTGACATGCCGACAGAATCTGGACGACTTTATTCGTCTGACACGCACGATATATCGTGGTGTTCCACAGTATGTGCCCGACCTCGAGCGAGACATAGCCAGTATATTATGTCGGGAAGACAACCCTGGACTGGAATTTTCCGACGTTCAGTTTTTCGTTGCTTACAAAAACAACATTCCCGTCGGGCGTATTGCAGGCATTGTGAACCGTAAAGCCAACAAGCGCTGGCAGCAGCGGGTGGTACGGTTTGGGCTGATTGAGTTTGTTGACGACATGGACGTCAGCCGTGCCTTGCTTGAAGCCGTAGGGCAATGGGGACAGGAGTTGGGCATGGACACCATACAGGGTCCGATGGGCATCACCGATTTCGACAAGGAGGGTATGCTTATAGAAGACTTCCACTTGACAGGTACCATGAACACCATCTGGAACCTCGACTATTACCCACGCCACATGGAAGCACTGGGCTTACGGAAAGCAGTAGACTGGGTGCAGATACGCATACAGATTCCCAAAGAGACACCTCTTCGCTACAGTCGTACAGCGCAGTATGTCCGTGAGCAACTCGGTCTGCGAGTGGTGAAAATGGGCGATGCCGGCATTGACCGTCGACATTATGCAAAGCAGGTCTTGCAATTATTTAATGAGGCTTATGCCCCCATATTCGGTTTTTCGGCCCTTTCGGAGACTCAGATTGCAGCATTTATCGACCGTTACTTACCACTCCTTGACAAGCGGTTGTCACCCATTGTGCTTAACCAACAGAACGAAGTGGTAGGTGCAGCCGTCACGATGGGAAGTTTGACGGAAGCATTGCAGAAGGCAAATGGCCGACTATGGCCCATCGGCTGGTATCATTTGCTGAAGGCACTGAAGTGGAAACACGAAGACACAGTAGAGATGCTGCTTGTCGGTATACGCCCCGACTATCAGGGGATGGGTGTGAATGCCCTGTTCTTCGACGACCTGATACCTATTTATAGTCAGTACGGCTTCAAGTGGGCTGAGACGGGGCCCCAATTGGAAGACAACGTTCGCGAGCTCTCGCAGTGGAAACCGCTGAAACCTGAGCTTGTTAAGCGCCGTCGCTGTTACATCAAAGAGTTATAAACTAAAAGATATATCATATGGAAAGAAGAGTAGTAATTACGGGTATGGGCATCTGGTCGTGCATTGGCACGACACTTGACGAGGTGCGCCAATCCTTATTCGAAGGACGTAGCGGTATTGTGTTCAGCCAAGAGCGCAAGGATGCGGGATTCCGTTCGCCTATTTGTGGCAACGTTCCTAAGCCTGACTTGAAGAAAGTATTGAGCCGCAACGTACGTCAGATGATGCCTGAGGAGGCACAGTATGCCTATCTGGCTACCGTCCAGGCACTGGAGCAGGCCAAGCTGACACAGGACTATATTGACAGTCACGAGGTAGGTGTGATTTATGGCAATGATTCGGTGGCTGAGGCCACGATGGTCGCTATGGATAAGTTCCGCCAGGCCGGACTGACCGCTGCCTGTGGTTCGGGAGCCATCTTCCAGTCTATGAACTCAACGGTGACAATGAATCTTGCCACACTGTTCCACCTGAAGGGTATCAACCTGACGGCCTCAGCAGCTTGTGCCAGTGGTTCACAGTCGCTGGGTCTGGGCTTCCTACTCATTAAGAACGGTTTGCAGGATTGCATCGTCTGTGGTGGTGCAGAGGAGAACAACATGTACGGCATTGCTTCTTTTGATGCTCTACAGACCTTCTCCACCCGTTTGGACGACCCCACCAAGGCCAGTCGTCCTTTCGATCGCGATCGCGATGGTCTGGTTCCCAGCGGTGGTGCCGCCACCCTCATCATCGAGAGCTACGAACACGCCGTGAAGCGTGGTGCTCCCATCCTGGCCGAAATCCTTGGCTGGGGATTCTCTGGCAACGGCGATCACATCTCCACACCTAACGTGGAAGGTCCTACCCGCTCATTGCTGCGCAGCCTAGAGAGTGCTGGTGTTAAGCCAACCGATATCGGCTATGTAAACGCTCATGCCACCTCAACCCCCATCGGTGACAGTCGTGAGGCCGAGGCCATCGCTCAGGCCTTTGGTGATTACAAGGTTCCTGTTACCTCTACAAAGAGTCTGACAGGTCACGAGATGTGGATGGCTGGTGCTTCGGAAATCATCTATTCGATGCTGATGATGAAGAATGACTTCATTGGAGGCTCATTGAACTTCGAGAATCCTGACGAGGTGACACAGTGTATCAACGTCATCCCCGAAACCCGCCAGCAGCATTTCGACATGTTCCTGAGCAACTCGTTCGGTTTCGGAGGAACCAATTCGACATTAATTATCAAAAACTTATAAACAACAATTATGACAAGACAAGAAATTATTGATCAGGTGAACAGCCTGCTGGAAGAAGAGTTTGAAGTAGAACAGAGTGAGTTTACCCCCGATGCCAACCTGAAGGACACGCTCAATCTGGACAGTATCAATCTGGTAGACCTCATTGCACTCGTGCAGATGACCTACAAGATTACTATCCCCGTTGAGGACCTGAAGAAAATCCAGACCTTCAACAACCTGTACGATTACATTGAGCAGCATCTGTAAAGTCGATGTACACCGGTAAGGACATAGAGCGATTGATTCCCCAGCGCAAACCTTTTGTGATGGTGGATGCATTTGAGGCAGGAGAGGTACCCACGGCAGCAGGAAGTCTGACAGGTGCCTCCTGCACCACATCGTTGTCTGTACGGTTGGACAACTATTTCATGCTACCGAGTGGTGAGATGTCAGAGTCGGGCCTGATTGAGCATATCGCTCAGTCGGCCTCGGCACTTGCCGGCCATGTGGCAGCACAACAGGGAGCCGTCAATCCACCTGTGGGCATGATTGCCGAAGTGAAGCATTTCGTTTGCCAGCGTCGTCCACGTGCCAATGAGCAAATCACGACAACCATTACGATGGGCTTCTCGTTTGGTTCCATGACGCTCTGTCACGGGAAATCCTGCATTGGCGATAACACGATATGCGAAGTTGACTTGAAAATATTTATTCAATGACAGAACTGTTTGTCCGAATCTATCAGTATTTTCATAGCCACCGGATAGTCTGCTGGCTTTCTTTAGTGTGCCTCTTCGTTCTGTTCGGCTATTACTCTTCACAGATTCATCTGGAGGAGGATATCAACCAGCTGATGCCATCATCAAAAAACGAGGACGGCACCACCAAACTAGCCTTTGCCGACCTGAAGATCAAGGATAAGGTATTTGTGCTCTTCGAAGGTAATGACTACCAAGAGCTCATAGCCACCTGCGATGCTTTTGCCGACTCGTTGCAAGGCGATACAGCTCTGGTGGAAAACCTCTTTTACAAGCTTGACGAAGAGCTGATGCCTGAGGGTATTGACTATCTGACAGCCCACCTGCCGTCGTATATCGACACAACGGTATATGCACGTTTCGACTCCTTGCTGACGCGCGAACACTTCGTCGGGCAGATGCAGCAGAACCGTGACGACCTGCAGGGCGATTTCGGTGAAATGTTTCCCGAACTCATTGAGTTAGACCCTATAGGCATGCGCAACGTCCTAGCCGAGCAGATGACGTCATTACTGAGCGGTGGCACTTACCAGACTTTGGACAATCATTTCTTCGTGCCTGACTCAACGGTATGTCTGGCATTCCTAACACCTCATTTTTCGTCTACCAACACCGGTCAGGGCTCTGCACTCTTTGAACGTCTCAACACCGTTATCAGTCAGTTCAAGCAGTCGCATCCTAACGTTAACATCAGCTATCACGGCACACCGGCTAGCGGTTACTATAACTCCACGCAGATCAAGCACGACCTGACCACGACCATTGCTGGAGCCATGGTTTTGGTACTCATCTTCCTGCTGCTGTGTTTCCGTCGGTGGGACGCTATCCCGCTGCTCTTATTGCCAGTTGTCTTCGGTACGCTGTTCGGACTGACCATGATGTATTGGCTGAAGGGCGAGTTCTCACTGCTGGCTTTGGGCATCGGTGGTGTGGTGCTCGGTGTAGCACTCAGCTATGTGCTTCATGTCATGACGCACCATCAGTACGTCAGCGACCCTATACAGCTGTTACGCGACCAGGTGAAGCCAGTCCTTTTGGGCTGTATTACGACCATCGGCTCGTTTTCAGGACTGCTGTTCATCCAGACCGACTTATTACGCGACTTCGGACTTTTCGCTGCCTTTGCCATCCTTGGTGCCACGCTATTCTCGCTCATCTGGCTGCCTCATCTGTTAAGGCCCGTCCAACATGCATTTCCTAAATTTATTGAACGCATCAACGCTTATCCTTTTGATCGAAAGAAGCCGTTGATTGCTGTTATCGTCTTACTAACAGTCATTGGTGTCGGTGCCTACTTCATTGGCGGTACCCATTTTGATGCTGACATGCATAACCTGGGCTACGACTACCCGATGGTGGATCATTCCGAGAACTTGCTCCGCGACAAAACTTATACAGGCGATAAAACCAAATATTTTGCCAGTCAAGGACAAACCATGGAGGAAGCCCTTGACCACTTCGGCGTGCTCCGCCATAAACTCGACTCCCTGCAGCACCTTGGACTGGTGAAAAGTTATACTCCCACCAACGAGTTGTTGGTATCACTCGACCGACAGCAGCAACGCATCGATGCCTGGCAACACTATTGGAATGGCAGTCGCTTGACTACTGTCCGCCAACTGATCAATGCGACAGCTTCAGCTGCTGACCTGCGCCCCGAAGCCTTTGAAACATTCTTCGAGGCAGCCAAGGCCGACTACACACCTGATGCCATTTACCAAGCCAACTTGATTCCACAGGGTTATCTGTCTACGCTGATGGAACAATCATACGACGGCACTTGGCTTTGTTTTACCTCCGTACGCTGTCAGAACGACTCCGTGCGCAGTAGCGACAGCGATTATATCCGCATCTGCGATGCCATTAGCAGCGATCCTCACTTGCTGGTGCTCGATACCTATTATTATACAACGGACACCCTGCTCCAGATGAGCAGCGATTTCGACCGCCTGCAATGGCTGTCGATGGCTTTCGTGCTGCTGGTATTATGGTTTTCGTTCCGATTCAATATCAAGCACACCCTGTTAGGCTTTATGCCCATCCTGCTCAGCTGGCTTATCGTTCTGGGTGCTATGAACATCTTCGGCCAGCAGTTCAACCTCATCAGCATCATCATCTCCACCTTTATCTTCGGTATTGGTGTCGACTATAGCATCTTCGTCATGCACGGTCTGATTAGCGGTCAGAAAACTCTCACCTCTCATAAGACCGCCATTTTGCTTTCTGCTGTCACCCTGCTTGTGACGGTTGGCAGCATGCTTCTTGCCGTTCATCCTGCTATCCGCAGTGTAGGTTTCTCTACACTGGTCGGCCTGCTTTCGGCTATCATCCTTTCCTATGTCGTACAACCCGCCGTCTATCGGTGGCTCAATCACAACGGCCAATGAAATACGATGTGATCATTATAGGCAGTGGGCTGGGAGGCCTCATTTGTGCCCGACAGTTGGCACAAAGTGGACGAAGTGTGCTGGTACTGGAACGTCAGCATCAGCCTGGTGGATGCTTGCAGAGTTATCGCCGAGGCAATATGGAGTTCGACACGGGACTACACTACGTGGGTGGTCTGGCCGAGGGGCAGCCGCTTCACGAAACCTTCAAGACGCTGGGACTGCTTCAACTGCCTTGGCAACGGCTCGATGCTGATGGCTTTGACCAGATAACGATAGGCCATCAGACCTATCCGCTTGCTGAGGGGTTCGACCGTTTTGCCGACACTCTGAGCAGCTATTTCCCACAGGAACACCATGCACTGGAACAGTTTGTCGGAATGCTGCGAGATCTTCCTTCGTTTGAAGAAAGCAGCCAGGTAAATGCCTATGACTACCTGACCTCACTTTTCCATGACCCGCTGCTCATCAATATTCTTTCGGCAACAGCCATGAAGATGGAACTGCGGTGCGATTCACTACCCCTATTTAATTTTGCTCACAGCCTGAGTGGCTATATCCAGAGCAGTTGGCGACTGAAAGGTAGTGGGAACTTGATTGTCAACTCACTGATGAACGACATCAAGGCTTCCGGTGGTGAGATTATCTGTGGTGCAGAGGTCAAGGAACTGAAGGAACAGAATGGTTGCATCGTTGCCGCACGTTGTCCGAACGGCAGAACATTCGAAGGTCGACTCTTTATCAGTGACGTGCATCCGCAGCTGACATTCAGCTGGCTGAAAGAATCCAACCTATTAAAAGGAGTATTCCGTCGACGCATCAATGCCTTGGAGAATACATTTGGAATGTTCACCGTCTCACTGGTACTAAAACCGAACGAGTTACCCTATTTCAACCACAACAAGTATGTCTATAAGAAGGCAAATGTATGGACCTTCAGCCAAGAGATGGGTGATGTTGGCGGTGTGATGGTGAGTGCGAGGATCCCTGAGGACGGAACGCTATTCGTACGCCAAATAGACCTGCTCACTCCCATGCCATGGGCAATCTGTAGCCAATGGGAGGAAACAACATTAGGACGTCGTGGAGAGACCTACGAACAGCAGAAAGAGCGGATGGCCGACGAGTGCATCCGGCTGGCTGAGCGTGTCATCCCCGGTCTTTCTCAGATGGTGGAGAAGCGATACACCAGTACCCCACTTACATGGCGTGACTATACACTGTCGCCCTGCGGTTCAGCCTTCGGCGTCAGAAAGGACTGCCGGGCACCGCTGTTAACTATGCTTTCACCCAAGACCCCTGTACCCAATCTCTTCCTGACCGGACAGAGTCTGGTGCTACATGGACTTGAGGGAGTGACGCGTACAGCATTTAACACATTGGATTACATAATGAAAAATTGAAGAATATGAAGTATGCATTAGTAACCGGCGGTAGCCGAGGTATAGGACGAGCTGTTTGTGTCCGCTTGGCACAGGAAGGCTACCAAGTGATTATCAATTACGCCAGTAACGAGGCAGAAGCCCAAAAGACACTGGACATGATCAGTGGTAACGGTGAGTTGCTGCCCTTCGACGTAAGTGACAGTCAGCAGACACATCAGGCGCTGGAGCAGTGGCAGAAGAATCATGATGGAGAATACATCGAGGTGGTAGTCAACAATGCAGGTATCCGCCACGACAACGTGATGGCGCTGATGCCTGAGGATGATTGGCATTGTGTGCTTGATATCACATTGTCTGGTTTCTTCAATGTCACCCAGCCATTGTTGCCTGCCATGCAACTGCACAAGTTTGGACGCATCGTCTCAATGGCTAGCGTCAGTGGACTGAAAGGTCTGCCTGGTCAGACCAACTATTCAGCTGCCAAGGGCGGTATTATCGCTGCTTCCAAGGCTTTGGCACAGGAGGTAGCCCGTCGTGGTATCACAGTAAACGCTGTTGCCCCCGGATTCATCAAGACCGATATGACCGAAGGACTCGACGAGGCAGCACTTAAGAAGACAATCCCTGCCCAAAGGTTTGGTACACCTGAGGAAGTGGCCGACCTGGTTGTTTTCCTGGTATCACCCAATGCCGGCTATATTACCGGTGAAGTGATTTCTATCAACGGAGGACTCTACACATAAATTAGAAATTAGGAATTAGAAATTATGATGAGACTATTAATAATTCTGTTCTGTATGTTGGTGCAGTGCACCAGCCTCAGTGCACAGACCGCTACCAAGACCACCCATAAAAAGGCCGTCAAGACCGATGTTGTCACTACTGGTACGCTGACCATTCGCAAGCCCGATTACATCTGCATTTCGACCGATGGCGACAAAGACCAACTCATCATGGAGGGTACTCGGTTTACCATGACAGCAGGTAAGCGTCAACACGTCACCGACAGTCAGAAGAATCCCCAGTTTGCCACCTTCCATACAGTGCTCAAGGCGGTCATCAATCAGCAGGCTATTCCCCAGGGTGACGAAATGACCGTAGTGACCAAGGGAAACGCCACCACTGTCACCATCGTTCCGACTGGTAAGAAAAAACGCCAGTTGTTTACCTCTTTCGTCTTGACCGTTGATAACAAAACCAAGGCACTTCGCACGCTCCGCATGAACGGACGGGGAGAGGATTATACTGAATACACTTTTAAATGATTAGAAGACTGAAATACATATTGATCATACTTGCCTGTGCACTGGCCTCTCAGACCAGGGCACAGCAACTCTACGGTGTCATTACCGATGCCGAAACTGGCGACAGCATTCCCTTTGCCAGTGTCATCTACAAAGGGCACCAGCAGGCTGTTGTCTCTGACATCAACGGTAAATACCGGATAGACCGCCACGAGGGATGGAACATCACCTTCAGTGCTGTGGGTTACAAATCACGAATCATGGCTGTCACCAACAAGACCAAGAGCCGACTCAATATCAAGCTGAAACCCGATCAGCAGCAGTTGGCTGAAGTGACCGTCAAATCCAGTCGAGGCAGGTATAGCCGCAAAAACAATCCTGCCGTGGAACTGATGAAGCGCGTGGTAGCTGCCAAGCAGAAGACAGACCTCGGACTGAACGATTACTATCAGTATAACAAATACGAGAAGATCACCCTTTCACTCAACGACCTGAAGCCCGAACAGTTGGAACAAGGTCCCTTCAAAAAACATCCTTGGCTAGTGGAACAAGTAGAGACCAGCAATATCACGGGTAAGATGATACTGCCCGTCAGTGTCGATGAAACTGTTTCGCAGAAGGTCTATCGCCGTGAACCGCATTCCGAGAAGACTATCATCACCGGCCAGAGCAGCAAGGGTGTGAACGACCTATTCCAAACAGGTGACATCATCAATACGGTGGTCAAGGATGTGTTTACCAATGTAGACCTCTACCAAGACCATATCCGTCTGCTCCAGTATCCTTTCATCTCACCTATTTCTAAAGAAGGTATTGGTTTCTACCGGTATTACATTGAAGACACGTTGACGGTGGAACGTGACTCATGCTTCCACCTGCACTTCCTGCCCAACAACCAGAACGACATGGGATTCCGTGGCGACCTCTATATTCTGAAGGACTCGTCACTGCATGTACGACGCTGCGAGATGACCATTCCCAAGCAGTCGAATGTCAATTTCGTGAAGAACGTCAAAATCCTGCAGGACTATGAGCAGCTACCCAATGGACAATGGGTGCTCACCAAGGACGATATGAGTACCGAACTGGAGCTCCTGAGCTTCCTCCGTTCCATCAGTGTTGCTCGTACAACGAGACTAAGCGACTATGCCTTCGACCCCATTCCCAAGAAACTGTTTAAGGGACTGAGCAATGAAGTGACAGAAGCCGATGCCCAGATGCGAGACGACAACTTCTGGAACCAATACCGACAGGTAGAACTGACCAAGAGCGAGAGTTCGATGGACAAGTTCATCCACCGCATCGAGAATGTCAAGGGTATCAAATATGTCATCTTCGCACTCAAGGCACTCTTCGAGAACTCCGTAGAGACCAGTACGCCCAACTATGTAGATATCTGCCCCGTCAACACCATGCTCACCAATAACTATGTGGACGGATGGCGTTCGCGACTGTCGGCTAAGACAACGGCCAACCTCTCGAAGCACTTCTTCCTCTCAGGCTATTATGGTCACGGCTGGGGTTCGAAGAAGAACTATTACAACGCAGAGTTCACCTATTCGCTGAATCCGAAGAAATATCTGCCCCATGAGTTCCCACGCCGCACCATGACCATCCAGGTCAACAAGGACGTATGCTCCCCCGGTGACCGCTTCATGGATACCGATAAGGATAACTTCATGGTGGCGTTGAAATGGGCAGAGACCAATAAGATGATGCTCTACAATCGACAGCAGGTCACCTTTGAGTATGAGACCGACTGGGGACTGAAACTGACCGTCAATGGTAAGCTCGAAGAGAATGAGAGTTGCGGTCACATGACCTTCCAGACGCTCGATATGCCTAAGCCTACCGAGTTCAAGAAGACGGGCAATGGCGACTTCCTGCGCACCACGGAAGTGACCGGACGTCTGCGCTATGCTCCGGGTGAAACCTATATCAACAATAA
>Ga0129306_1003777_pt1 | contig 10782 bp, 9 predicted proteins | sample P827metagenome_FD_94438 | JGI IMG/M metagenome (GOLD analysis project Ga0129306, IMG submission 94438) | Capybara group fecal microbial communities from Wisconsin, USA - P827 metagenome | ecosystem: Host-associated > Mammals > Digestive system > Large intestine > Fecal | place: USA: Wisconsin...
AGCAATATATTTTGGGAAATATACTCTGTAATTTTATGTTTAGTTTAATTCAAATAATTATAGTTATGATTATAGTAGACAAATATGTATTAAAAGAAAATCTTATGGGAAGTAAAAATTTTATAATACTTTTAATATTAATTATTTTTTCTATAGTTGCTATTTCTCTTAGTATATTTATAGTAACTATTTGTAAATCTTCATCAGAAGCCTCTAATTTAAGTGTAATAGTTACAGTATTAAGCACCATGATAGGAGGAGGCTTTTGGGAGATAAAAATAATGCCAAAATTTATGCAGAATTTAGCTAGCTTTACACCACAAAAATGGGCTATTGACGCTATCTTTAAGATAAATACTGGAGCTAATTTTAAAGATATAGGTATAAATATGCTAATTTTAATATTGTTTGCAAGTACATTTTTCATTATTACAGTATATAAGCTAAAAATGGAAAATAAGACAGAGGAGTTTATATAATTTAAAGAAAAAAAGTCTAGGAACATATATTTGAAAAATAGGTTCCTAGACTTTAATAGTTTACTAGTATTATAGTTTTTATACTTTCATACATTATAAATTATTTTTAGTTTAATAATCTTCAGTTATTTTGTAGGCTTATCATAAACTACATCAGCTTTAGTAGATACTTCTTCTAACTTTTCTTTTAGGCTTTCTATATTTTGCTGTATATCAGCTAAATCATATTTTGAAACATTATAGTGTAAATAAAGATCTTCAAAAGATTTAACTATATCAACAAAATCTTTCCCAGTATTAATAAATTTATTAAATTTATTACTATTTTTTGCATTTTCAAACTTAGATATATCTATTTTTATGGTGTTTATCACATCTTCTTCTTTCTCAAACTGTCCAATAGCTACATTGTAGGGAGAAATTCTTTCTAAGAAGTATTTATTTTTTTTATCTAAGTGATACATATATTTTATAATGACAGAGTGTATGGTGAATTCAACATAGCATACTATTCCTGTGATTCTATGAATTTTAGCTCCCATTTGTTCTAATAAAAAAGTTAACATTGAATTTTTAACTTTCATATAATTGTCCATTTAAAAGCCCCCCTATAAACTAAGTGAGTTATCCTTTGTTTATATTATACCATTAAGCAAGTGTTAATATCCACAATTTTCAAAATATTATAAAATAATTTTAGAATCATTTCAAAAAAAACATTAAAAGATAAGCAGTACATATTATTATTGACACTAACATTACAGGAAATCCAAGTTTAAAGTAGTCCTTAAAAGAAATTTTATAACCACTTTTTTCTGCTATGCCAATTACTACTAGATTAGCAGAAGCTCCGATCATAGTTCCATTTCCACCAAGACAAGCACCCAAAGATAATGCCCACCAAAGTGGAGTTATATTCATACCGCCCATGGTGCCCATAGCTTTTATTAAAGGTATCATAGTAGCTACAAAAGGAATATTATCTATAAATGCAGAGGCAATAGCAGATATCCAAAGCACAAATATTCCCGTCATAACTAGGTTGCCTTTTGTTAGTGACAAGGTTTTTTGTGCTAAGACCTCCATGATGCCAACATCTTCTAAAACCCCAGTCATTATAAATAAACCTATGAAAAAGAATATAGTACCCCATTCTGTTTCTTGTAGTATTTCATCTGGTTCTACCTTGCTTATAGCTAATAATATAGCAGAACCAGCTATGGCGATAGTTGCAGATTCAAAACCCAAATAACTATGAGTTAGGAATCCTACTAAAGTTAAAAATAGTACTGTTAGACATTTTTTCATAAGAGACCTATCACGAATAGCTTTACTTTCATCTAAAGCCATAATTTTTTTCTTATCCTCTTCAGAAGTTTGCATAGAATTTTTATATAATTGGTTTATTCCTAATAATGTAACTATAAGTATTATTATAATTACAGGAGCTAAGTTTTTAACAAAATCTAAAAAGCTTAATCCTGCAGCACTTCCTATCATTAAGTTTGGTGGATCTCCTATTAAAGTAGCAGTGCCTCCTATGTTAGATGCAAATATTTCACACATTAAAAAAGGAATTGGATCTATTTCTAATGTTTTAGTTATAACCAAAGTTACAGGTACTATTAAAAGCACAGTAGTAACGTTGTCTAATACTCCAGATAAAACAGCAGTTATTACAGAAAATAGTATTAATATTTTAATAGGATTCCCCTTAGAAAATTTAGCTGCTTTTATAGCTATATATTCAAAGATACCTGTTCTTTTAGTTATATTTACTATAATCATCATCCCAATTAATAAGCCTATAGTATTAAAATCAATTTTTAAGAAAGCTTTTTCTTGGGTAATTAATTTTAATATGAGCATAATAGCAGCTCCACTTAGAGAAGCAACAACCCTGTTCACCCTTTCCGAAATAATTAATCCATAAACTATTATAAATATAATTGCTGGAAGCATCATGTTAAAATTATTAAGTATTTTAATCATCCCCCTATAAAAAATTTTAGTATGTACCTCTAGATTTTAATACTAATTTGGAAATAAATAAACCCCTTTTCAATTAATTATATATTTAACAAAGATTTCTTATTTTACCGCTTTTTCTAATTCATTAAATAAGGATTTAACACCCTTCCACCAATTAACATCTTCAGCATATGTATTGTTCACCCATTTAAAAGGATCTTGTCCTTTAGGCATAGTATTTAATAAATTAAATACAGTTCTTCCTGCTATTCTAGAGGAATCTTTAATATCAGAATTATACTCCTCCCAACTATGAAAAACATTGAATGGATTATTTCCTATTTTTTTAGCAGAATTATTGTTTTTAGGGACAAAGCCTTGCTCTTGTCCAGTTATTGCAAACAATATTAAAGGATTTATATCAAATTCCTCTGCAGATGCTATTATAGATGAAAAATAAGGCTCGTCTGCTAATAAAGAGTTTTTGGTATATAAATATTTCTTTAGTTTTTCATTATTTAAAGTTTTATATTTAACATATTGGGGTAGATTCTTATTTTTATCAAGAGTATTATTTTTTTTAGTTTTAACATTTTTATTTTCATAAACAATAATATTTTTACTATTAGTTTTAATGCTAGTATTTATATTTAATAAATATATAGATATTAAAGAAATAAATAATATGGTTAATGCAAAAGCAATAGAGTTATTATAAAGTTTAAATATATTATTTTTATATAAAAGATCTATATTGAGTTTTTTAGTAATATTTTTAGGATTATATTTATCATTTATTATATTTGTTGGATTTTGTTTAATATTAATAACATTATTATTAAATTGTGTATGGATATTTTGTAGATAAATAGAATCATCCTTTTTAATTTTTATATCAGGTTGTTCATTTGAGAGCTTAGTGCTAGAATCTTTAGAACTAGAACTAGAACTAGAACTAGAACTAGAACTAGAACTAGAACTAGAACTAGAACTAGAACTAGAACTAGAACTAGAACTAGAACTAGAATTATCTTTAATTTTAGTATTTTTTTCATCATATTTTAGTAAATTATTTCTATATAAACAATTTACTAAAGATTCTTTATCAGTTTTATTTTTTATATTAATATTAGTCCAATTTAATAATATTTCTAGGTTTTCTTTTTTAAAATCTGCATAATCTATATAAGAATAAAAGATATCCCATAAATAAATGGAATCTTTATCATTTAAAAAAGTATTTTTTAAAATAGTATTTTTGAAATCTTTCTGTATTGATTTTGGAAAGAAATCTATTTTACTTTCAATAATATTATGAATAGTAGAAGATACCATATAAGCTTTTTTTTTGCTATCTTCATCTTTATACTTAATATTTATAAATTTCTTGATTTTTTCAATATCATTTTTGCTTATAACTTTAGTGGTTTTTAATTCTTCTAAAAAATTATTCATAATATATGTTCCTATATAATCCTTCCAATAATAATTCTACTAAATAGTATAATTATCGCCATATAATGAGCTTACTTAAATTATTATAGTAAATAATAGACATAATGTGAGGGAAGTATTAGTCTTGTAGTTACTTGTTAGAATAATTACAGCATGGTGAAGTTGTATTTTAAAATATAATTAAATTATAGATTACTAATAATAATAGATGTTATGATATAATATTTCAGTAATAGATTAAAAATATCTGGAGGTTAAAAGATGAGACTTAGAAAGAAATGGTGGGCAAGACCAGAGATAGAAGCTAGTGATAAATTTGCAGATGAACCTAAAGAACTAAAAGGAAGATGGAATAAGGAATTTAATAATAATAATGAAATACATTTAGAATTAGGTTGTGGAAGAGGAGGATTTATATCACAATTAGTAGAAAAAAATAAAGATATAAATTATGTAGGAATAGATTTAAAAGATGAAGTTATAGTTTATGCTATAAGAAAAGTTGAAGAAAAAGAAGAAGAAGTTGAAAGAAAACTTAAAAATATAAAATTTATTACAATGAATATAATGGGAATAGCAGAAGTATTTGATAAAGATGAAATAAGTAAAATATATATAAACTTTTGCAATCCTTGGCCAAAAGAAAGACATAATAAAAGAAGATTAACTCATACGAAATTGCTAACAGAATATAAAAAATTTTTAAAACCAAATACAGAAATATGGTTTAAAACTGATGATAAAGAACTTTTTGAGGATTCACAGGAATATTTTAAGGAAAGTGGATTTAATATAGAATACATCACATATGATCTTCATAATAGTGACTTTAAAGAAAATATAAAAACAGAATATGAAACAAAATTTGAATCTATGGGAATGAAAATAATGTTTTTAAGAGCTAGGTTATCATAAAAGAATTTATATGTAATGAGCTATAGTATAAATTATTTGCCATAGGATAGATGTTAGATTTTGTGAAAACCATTTTAGAAAAGTAAAGAGGGCTAATACATAAATTTAAAAATAATACTAGAAATTAATTAGAGAATTTTAAAAAATATATTTATAAAATATATAAATATATTTTTATTGGGAAACATAATAACATATCCTTAATTGGAGGTGTTATTATGATTGGTGGTAACAATAATTTTGGTAAAGATATTGTAGCTCTAGTAAAAGATGGAAAAGGTGCTGTAACTGGTTATAAATTAAATAATGGTGAATTATTAACTAAAGAACAGGCTATAGAAAGAGCGGCAGAGGGAGAAATAAATGATGTAGTTATAGGTACAGCTCAAAATGGAGAACAATATTTACATGGTATACCAGAAAAAACTGGCGGAATAGATCTTCAAACATTACCAACTGTAAAACAAAACTCATTTGAATAAATTTTAGTATTCTTTTAAATAATATTAAAACAGGTATTTCTACAAATTAAGAAATACCTGTTTTAATATATATGTTTAAATAAGTTTTATTTTATATTATTGGGAAGCTTTGGCAGCTTCTAATACTTTATCAAAATTTGGTTGACTTGTAACTTCTGGTACATATTCAACAAAAGTTATTTTATTATTACTATCTATTACAAAAACAGCTCTTGTTAATAAACCTAATTCTTTTATATATGTGCCATAATTTTTACCTACTAATCTATCCTTAAAATCAGATAAAGTTATAACTTTATCTACACCATGAGCTCCACACCATCTAGCCTGTGCAAAAGGTAAATCCATAGATATGGTATAAATAGTTACATTTGGAATTTCAGCAGCTTTTGAATTAAATGTTCTTGTCTCAAGATCACAAACTTCAGTATCTAAAGAAGGTACTACGGAAAGTATTCGCACACCTTTGGTATCCTTTAAAGAAACTGGTTTCATATTATTGTCTATAGCAGTAAAGTCTGGTGCCATATCTCCAACTTTTAATTCATTTCCTTCAAGGGTTATTGGGTTTCCCATAAATTTTATTTCCATTTATATTACCTCCTGATAATTCATATTAAAAAATAATTAATATTTATTAAAAGCATATCATAAAATTTTTCATTATGCAATGAATTTTATGATATTTTAAAATAATTAGAAAACAATTACAATATAATATAGTTTTTACTAATAAACTTACATTATATTATAAATAAGTTTGTCAGTAAAAGAACTTAATGTTAATATAAATTTGATAAATATTGTAATTAATAAGTCAAATTATAAATGCTCTTAATATTATAAGTTATGTAAAAGTATTTATAAAAATACAACATAAATATAATAAAAAAAATTTAATTAAATTAAAAATTGCACTAAAGAATTATTGGTTTTAATAGATAATTAAAGGGAGAGATAAAAATGGTAAATTTAATAGGAAAAGTTGCAATAATTACAGGTGGTTCTAGAGGTATTGGTAGAAGTATAGCTTTAGAGCTTACAAAGGCTGGTGCTAATGTAATTATAAATTATAACAAAAACAAAGAAGATGCCCTAGAAACTTTAAGTTTAATTAAAGACTTAGGGGGATATGGATATGTATGTAAGGCAGATGTTTCAAATTATAATAGTTCAAAGGAATTAGTAGAATTTGCAATAAATAAATTTGGTAAAATAGATATTTTAGTTAATAATGCCGGTATAGCTAAAATAGGACTATTTATAGATATGGATGAAAATGATTGGGATAATATAATAAATACTAATTTAAAAGGAGTATTTAACTGCAGCCATAATGTAGTTAAATACATGTTAGATAAAGGGGAAGGAACTATTATAAATGTGTCATCTATGTGGGGAAATATAGGGGCATCTTGTGAAGTTATTTATTCAGCTTCAAAAGGGGGGATAAATGCTTTTACAAAGGCATTAGCTAAGGAACTTGGTCCTAACAACATAAGAGTAAATGCTGTAGCGCCTGGAGTTATAAATACAGATATGAATAGTTCTTTATGTGAGGAAGATTTAAATAGTCTTAAAGATGAAATTCCACTTATGAGATTGGGAGAAGGAGAAGAAGTAGGGAAGGTTGTTGTATTTTTAAGTAGTAAAGATTCTTCTTATGTAAATGGACAAATCATAACAATAGATGGAGCTATGTGTTAATTAATATTAAACATAAAAATTTCAAAGTATAAAAAATAATTTAAATATGAGAGTGATAAGTGTGCAAAATATTATAATATTAGATGATATGAGTTATATGAGATACAGAGTTAAAGATCTTTTAGAGGAAAAAGACATAAAAGTTTATGAGGCTTCTACTTCCTTTGAATTTTTTAATAAGCTTTATGAAAAAAAGGATAATATAGATTTGATAATACTAGAGTTAGGTTTAACTAGGGAAGATGGATTTGAGGTAGTTGAAAAAATAAGAGAAAGAAATGTGGACATTCCTATAGTTATATTAACTAAGGTAAACACTAGAGATGCCTTTGCAAAGGTAATAAGAGAAGGTATTTCAGATTATATATTAAAACCTTTTGATAATAAAGTTCTATTAGATAGAATAGTTAAAACTATAAAAGAAAGTAAAGGTAGTAAAGAACAAGTATCAACAGAAAAGGAATCTAAAGTTCAAAAAATATATATTAATGAAGATAATGAAAACACTAATGAAGTTAAAGAAGAAGTTTTTAAAGAAAAAGAAATTATAGATCTCAATGTTAAGGAAGAAGAATTACCGGAAGAGTTTAAAATTTATTTTGTTGATGAATTAAATAAAGCTAAAACAGATAACACAAAAGTTTCTTCAGTTATATTTACTCTTATAAAAAATACAGATGAGGAAGAAAAAATAGATGTAAAAGAAAGTTATATAACATTAACAGATGTTTTTTATAAAGGAATAAAAGATATTTTTAAAGGTCCAAATTTTATAACAAAACATGGTTTATTAACTTTTGTAGGTGTATTGCCAAATTGTGATGAAGATAAAGTTGAAGATATGAAAAATAAAATACAAGAAAAATATAAAATGCTTTCTTTAATTTATCCTCAATTATCACAATATCATGTAGGATATGGAAATGTAACTTATCCTGTAGATGGAGATACTGTAGAGGAACTTTTAGATAAACTTATGGATAAGATGAGGGAAAATATAAAATTAAAATAATAATAATAATTAGGAAAAATTTTATTGTTATTTTAAAATAAAGAGTAATCAAAAGAAGCAAAGGCCTCCCAGCAATTATTTTGCAGGTAGGCCTTTTATTCATACTAAAATCCTTTTATAGTTTTTAAATTTATATAAAGATTTGTTAATTATTTTATTCTTACTCCTGCATAAAATGCCCATACTGATGAAATTTTTACTACATCACCTGGTTTTGAAGCATGTATCATTTGTCCACCACCTATATATATGCCTACATGACCTGCATCTGGGAATACTAAATCACCAGGCTGTAATTGATCTTGTGAAACTCTAGAACCTGCTCCAATTTGTCCATAAGTATCCCTTGGTAATGATATACCTGCTGCATTTCTATACACATATTGTACAAAGCCTGAACAGTCGAATCCACTTGGTGAAGTTCCACCCCAAACATAAGGAGTACCTAGATATTGTCTAGCATATGATGTTACGTCTCCATGTGTTGCTGGTGCTTTTTCTGATACATTGCTTTGTCCTTTTGACTGAGACTCGGAAGCCTCAACTTCAGCTTCTTTTCTTTGGGCTTCTTCAGTTGCTTTTCTTTGAGCTTCTTCAGCTGCTTTTCTTTGAGCTTCTTCAGCTGCTTTTCTTTGAGCCTCTTCAGTTGCTTTTCTCTGAGCTTCTTCAGTTACTTTTATCTGTACTGGCTCAGATGATTTCTTTCTTTCTTGTTCTTTTTCTTTTTCTGATTTCATTGTAACTAATTTTTTTTCATTTTCTGTATTAGACTTTGCTACATCAGCACTCTTATTATTTATAGTAACATTATCTTCTTTAACTCCATATTTTTTGTCCTGTGTAGCACTTTGATTAAACGCCACAACTTTTTGAGCTGTATCTTTTATGTATTTGCTATACACGTAACCTGTAGTATTTTTAAAGTTAATTTTATACCATTCACCGCTAGAAGATAGTATTTCTACTTTACTTCCATAGGCTAATGATGAAATTACACTGCTATTTGTTCCAGCATTTTTTCTTACATTTAAAGTAGAATATTTGTTGGATAGATATACGGTACCAAATTTTTGGTTTGTTACGGAAGATCCGCTACTATTTGAAGAGTTGGAAGTAGTTATAAATTGGCTGCTTACATAACCAATTTTAGAACCATATTTAATTTTATACCAAGAACCAGTTTTACCCAGTATATCAACAGAAGAACCATGTGAAAGTCCACCTAATATTTTAGAGGATAGACTTGGATTATCTCTAAGGTTTAATGAAGAGCTTGTACTAGATAATTTTACAGTTCCTTTACCAGTTGAAGTACTAGAATTATTATCAGAATTAGAGTTAGAATTGTTGCTTGATGAAATATAATTTGAACTTACATAAGCAACTTTAGAACCATATTTAATCTTATACCAAGAACCGGTTTTACCTAATATTGATACAGAGGATCCATTTTTAAGGGAACCTATTATACTAGAAGATAAATTGGCTGAACTTCTAACATTCAATAATGAACTACTGTTAGATAGTTTAACAAAACCAGGTTGTACACTTTCATTACTAGAAGAACCACCATTACCAGAATTGATAGTATTATTTCCAGCATATAAATATTGGGAGCTTACATAACCAATTCCAGAGCCATATTTTATTTTTGACCATCCATTACTTTCACTGATAATAGAGACAGTTTGATTTTTTGAAACACCACCTATAACCGCTGATGATAGAGAAGGATTGCTTCTAACATTAAGGCTTGAACAAGAAACCTTAGATGTTTTTATTATAGTATAGTCGTTATTGCTATTATTGTTAGAGCTATTTGAACTACCATTTAAATAGATATATCCTTTTAAAAATAAGTTACCTCTATTTTTTATAGCTTGTTTAGATATAGTTTTTACATAACCATCATAATAGCCTCTTCTTTCAACATTTCCTTCGTTGTAATAAATGGTATCGCCTACAACTTTTTCTACAAAACCAACATGTCCATATCCTTTTGAACCTCCACTCCAAACTACTATAGAATTAGCTTGAGGTTCTGAACCATAGGAGAATGTATTTGATCTAATATTAGAATACCACCAATCTATAGCATTACCATAAAATTGACTTGGAAGTTTCATGTTTAATTTTTCTAAAGCCCTTCCATAGGTAAACCAAGTACATTGTCCTTTAAATCCGCATTGAGTAAATATATTGTTAGAATTATATGCACTACTATTAACATTAGGGTACATGCTATCACTAGCGGCTAGAACGTTTTGAGAAAATAAAAAATTTTGTCCTAATAAAGCAGCGGATATGGCACAAGTAGTAAAAGCCTTTCTTGATTTATTCAAAGAAAATCCTCCCTTCATATTTAAAATAAGTATTTATTAATATTTATCGTTAATTCTAACAATTTTATTATACCATAGAGAAGAAATAACAAAAGTTTTAACAATAATATACCATATTTTGGTATAAAGTTCAAAATACAGTTAATTCACTATTAAATTTTTATAAATTAGGTATTTTTAAGTAGTATTTTTTTTATAAATTTAATAATATATCTTTATAGGACAATTTTGAAAATTATATAGAAGAAATTTTACAAGCATTGATAGAATTTAATAAAAAAGTAATTTGATGGAAGGGAGACCCATATGAAAAGTTGTTGTTTTTCATTTAAAGGTAGAGAAGATACAAAAATAAATGTTTATAAGTGGGAGCCAGATAATAAACAAGACATAAAGGCAGTCATACAGATATCCCATGG
>Ga0129306_1003778_pt1 | contig 10780 bp, 11 predicted proteins | sample P827metagenome_FD_94438 | JGI IMG/M metagenome (GOLD analysis project Ga0129306, IMG submission 94438) | Capybara group fecal microbial communities from Wisconsin, USA - P827 metagenome | ecosystem: Host-associated > Mammals > Digestive system > Large intestine > Fecal | place: USA: Wisconsin...
CTTGTTTAGCCGTTGTACTAGTTAAAATCTTGTTACCGGCAGCTACGGTTACATCACCGGTGCCTAAAATATTGGCAGATTGTGCGTGTATATCACGACCGGCCACTACGTTAGTGGTTTGACCGGACAGTGTGGTACCATTCACGGTTTCATTTAGGTTATCCCGTCTAATGGTCGTGGTTGCCGAAGATAAGACGCCACTTTCTTTAAACTTAATGCCATATTCCGTACGCTGCTGGTCTTTACCAGATGTTAAGGAGATGTCGCGACCAGCCGCTACATTAATTGTACCATTTTCACTCGCTACATAAGCCGCTTTTGCTGATACATCCTGTTTTGTCTGTAAGTAAATATCACCATTGCCTTGTATAACTGTCCCTACATCATGGGCATCGCTAAGTTTTAAGTAGTTATCGTTGTCAATAATCCCCTGCGCATAATTATCGGTATGCACACTAGCTAAGGTAAGGTTATGACCGGCTTCTAGAATCGTCGCCCCTTTTTGACTAAGGTTAACCAGTTGGGCGCCACTAGCCGTCAGGTCACCTTTGGCCGAAACAACTAACATACCTTCATCACCACGTACCGCAACACCTGCTAGTTGTTCTTTTGTAAGGGCAATACCCAGTTTTAAGTCATATACCTTCGCAAAGGTCACCCCTACATTTATAAGCGCTTTGTATTCCGCTTCCTCCGTAGTATAGTCATTTAGTAACACTATATCGAAAATTTTGCAAGCAGATTTAAAAACATGATGAAGCTTCTTTAGGATATTACACATACCTTCATATGTTTTCAAATATATATCAGTACAGTGAATGTTACTCTTATAATTTATCTTACGGGGTAGTTACCAAAATATAAAAAGGGATCCCCATATAAAAAACTGAAGTAATATCCCCCCTATACACAGTCTTTTTTCTTTCTTATATGCATCATATGTTAATCCTTTTCTTTTATAGTAATTATAGTTCAATCTCCAAAATAGAAAATGTATTAACTCAGTATATATGAAAGCCCCAATTAAAATAAAATTTTTAAATAAGATTATCAAAATAGTCAATAAAATACACAAACAAAATAGAATGTAAGCAATTTTGTCAACATATTTACCCACAAAGGTCTTATCAAAAGCCTCATCATTATTACTTTGAATTAATCTATTCTTATGAATAATCTCATAGCTTACCATTGCCAAAATACATAATTGCACAATTAATAGAATCAACATTAAGTTACTCCTTATTTTTTGCTTTCATCTTTTTAAATTCTATGGTTTTAGTATTGGCCTATTTTAATTCTTCATTCTTTTCCATTTCTTCTAAATGCTTTTTAGCCTCATATGCAGCCCGTCCACTCGTGAAAGCACCCGCAAAAGCACCTGCGGCTTTAATATATCCATTTCCAGGAGCAAGTTTATATCCAGCTTTAGCACCTAACGCAGCAGCCTCAAGAGTCCCTAAATCTATAGTATCAGCAATAATTTTATGACTTATTTCAGTAAATCTATCATGATTCTCTGAAAAACTATTTAATAAATTTATGCCTTCTAAAGCATTTTTAGTTGCCCCTTCAAGAACTAGGTAGTGTAATATATTTTGTGTAAACTGTTCTCAATAGTTGAAAAGAGAACTAAACTTCTTTAAGATTTAAGTTACCACACATAAATCGAAAGAAAGAAGGTTTATCTCTCTATGACTAATCGTAACACAAATCTTATTAACGCTCTAGCATCTGACATCTCAATTACAGAAATTTTTCGTACTGAATTAGAACGAACAGTTAATTTGTTACTAGAAACTGAATTAACAGAATTCTTGCAATACGAGAAATATGCTGTAGAGGGATACGATTCTGGAAATTCCAGAAACGGATACTACGAACGTACTATAAAAACACAGTTTGGTGAGATTACTGCGCGTATTCCACGTGATTGTAATAGCGAATTCACGAATCATACTCTACCTGCGTATCGTCGTGAATACGGTGATTTAGAAAGCATGGTAATTCATCTCTATAAAAAAGGCATCACGACTCGTGAAATCGCCGATTTAATAGAAAAGATGTATGGGTGCCATTACTCACATCAAACGGTAGCTAATATGACTAAGATAGAAGATGGTATTAAAGAAGTCTTAGACTATGCCCTTAATCCTACTGAGAATAAAGAAATCTATAAGGATTTGTTTCTAAGCCTACGTAATCGAGGTGTAGAACAAATTGCCTTATGTGTCTCGGATGGATTACCTGGTCTAAGTGACGCATGTAAAGAGGTCTTTCCTTCTGCTCAACACCAACGCTGTTGGGTGCATATTAGTAGAAATGTCAGACTCCTTATTCGTAAAAAAGATTCTGCTGCAGTGCTAGACGATTTGAAAAAGATCTACCAATCTGCTACGGAAGAGATGGCAACAGTTAATCTTGGATATTTTTTAGACACATGGTCTAATAAGTACCCCAAGCTAAATAATCTTCTTTCAGATACTACGCACTTATTTACATACCACAAATTTCCCAAGGAAATACGTAATACAATCTATACAACTAATATCATCGAAGGCTTAAACAAGCATTTTAAAGGCTATACCAAACGCAAAGAGCAGTTCCCTAATGAAGGCTCACTAGATCGATTTGCTTTTGCATTCTTTAGCGAATACAATATGAATTTTTCAGAACGCATTCACAAAGGCTTTAAAAGTGCATCTGAAGAACTTAGTCAATTGTTTTTAGCCTAGGGCGATTATTAATTAACATTAATGCTTCTGTTAGTTCTTCTAGTGTTACTTTAGCTAAGTCGGTTTTCTTAGGAAAGAATTCTCGAAGTAAACCGTTGCTATTTTCGTTAGAACCTCGTTGCCATGCTGTATATGCATCAGCGAAATACATTGGTATTCCAAACTCACTTTCAACCTGGTCATAGCATGCAAACGCTTTACCGCGGTCGACGGTAAAGGTTTTAAGTAGTTTAATTGTTAGTGCACTGTGCAAGGAACTGATAGCCGAAAACATAGCATCCTTAGTTCGATTATCCATTTTGATGGCTACATAGAATCGAGTTTTACGTTCAACAAATGTAGCTAAGCAACCTTTGCTTTGACCTCTAGACGAAACCATTGTATCTAGCTCCCAATGACCAAAGATCTTCCGGTCTTCAACTTCTTGTGGTCGTTCTTTAATGGTTCGTTCAACACTGAATCGGTCCCGAGTTTCTTGCTTGCTAGGCTTTTTCCCTTTTCGGCGAAGTACTTTCTCCGTTACAGCAAGAAAACCACGATGAATCCAGGAATATATTGTTTTAAAGCTTAGCATTCCATCTAACTCAGCACCAACCAATTCTTCTGGAGACCACGTTTGCTGTAGTCTAGATTCAATTAAAGCAACTAATTGAGGTGTTAACTTCAATGGTCTACCTTTTTAGCGGATTTAGCAGTTGCTAATTGCTGTGCTTTAGCTGTAGAATACTCGCCTTCAATACGATTTAACTCTCTGGCTACAGTAGAATGGTGGACGCCGATTAAAGTAGCTATTTTACGAACAGAATAACCTTCTTTTCTTAAAACTTCTATTTGACTTCGTTTTTCTATGGTGAAATGTATATAACTCATATTAGAGACCTCCGTGTCATGTATTTGTGGTTATTTACATTTTACACGAGATCTCCAATATGAGTTATTTTATTTGTCGCAATATATTTTACAATTCACCATCTAAAAATAGTTCTAAATTATCACTAGAATGTGAAGCATAATAGTCTAGCCAATTATTTTTTAACTAATATTCACCATTGTTGAAATTAACTTAAAATAAATCAACTAGATAAATTATTAAACCTATAAATATAAAAGCAATTATAAAAAAAACGTCACTATACAAATCTTTTGTTAATTTTAATTTTTTCTCCCAAAATATTTTATCTATATTATCAATATCAGCTTCTAAACTTAATGTCGCAATTTTATTTAAATATATAGCTGACCCTAATAAGCCTATTGGAGTTAAGCTCATAGATATAAAAATGCTATATTTAGGAATATATATTTTTTCATCAAGCAATAAAAATATTCCTACAACAAAAAACATCTGTGTATAAATCCCCCAAAAAAGGGAAAATATATATTTTATAGATTTATTAGTAATAAAAGATGGATATTTTTTATATATTCTAAGCAAAAAATGTATGAAATAACATCCCAGAATAAAAAAAAATGTAGCTACAAAAATATCGGAATTATTCATTTTAATTCCTCACTTTCTTTGACTTTTACCTTTTCTTCATCAGTGGTTAAGAACTTTGATTTTAATACACTACTCCCCTTATCTCCTGCTGCACCTACTGCACCATAAACAGCCATAGTAGCCAAAGGATGTTTAGTGGCTACAAAAGTTCCTCCGCTCAAAATAAAGCCCCCTACTTTTCCGGCTCCATAATATATTGTTCCATCTATTATAACTGCTCCAACAAAATCACCCCCACTATATATTTGATAATCTTGTGCTAAATTGGAGACAGCTAACGCTCTGCTCGCAGTATTCTTTAAAAGAACAACTGTTTTTTTCCTGCATTTACGCCTTCAAGTATTCCATTCCCCATAAAATCAATATGCGAAGCTAATAGATTAGTTGTAGTAGAATATCCAAGATTATAATTATCTTTTTTTAAGCTATATGTGTCGCTATTACCTATCTGCGCGGCTTTATAGACTTCCTCTTGTTCCTCATGAGATAAGTATTTTACAGGTAAATATGAACCTCCACTCATAAAAAACTTGCCGTTTGATGTTTCTGCAACTTCAACCTCCATCCCTCTACGGAAATTTTCAACCCCAACATACTCATTAGTGCCTCTAACTGTTCCATCACTCATTTGTTCAAAGTAACGCCCATCAGATTTTTGATGCCAACGATCTATAACTTTTGCTCCTAGTGCTTTATTAATCACAGCTTCTCGCTTACTTGTATAGCTACTTTGATCAAAAAAATCATCTCTAGGAATATTAATCGGTCTAGTTGCCGAGAAAAACGCTATATAATTTTTAATCTTTTCATTACTAGCATCATACGGAACACCATACTTTTTAGCATATTCTTTAAAGGCATACGCAAATCCGTGTGACGTATCAATCTCTTCTGCTTCAAATATCTCTGCTAAACTCTTTGATGGTCGATTCGAATTATTAGCTGCTGTCAGGATTATCCCAAGATAGCTATTATCTAGCAAATTATCATCTATATTATCAACATTATTCCCATTACTATAATATAGATCTAGTGCAACATAATAATATAATTTTTCAATAAATTGCTCTTTAGTAATTTTCTCAGCAAAGAATTCATTAATATTATTCATTAAGTATTGCTGATCTTCATGGGCCATCCAGTTATATTTTGTTGCCTGTTGTGCAATTGCCTGTCCCGTTGTATTATCTACTACTAATTTACCTACAATGGCACTAGCTAATTTGTGAAGTTCTGGATTCTTAATTTTACCAAGTATACCTTGCAGAGATTCATTGGCAGCTGCACTGACAAAACCAGTTTTAAGACCTGTCCCAGCAACATCAGAAACAATCGCTCCTGTTACGCCATGTAGCGCTATTTTATAAATGCCCCCATCTTCCCATTTCTTAGCTTCTTGTCTATATCCATTTGCTTTTTTGATTAGGGTAGCAAAAAGGGGGTTGTCTCCATTTTTCAAAGTTGCATCAGCTTGTAGCATAGTTTCTACATATTTATCAATAAGTGCACGTTGCTTTTTCATCGCAATATCACCAACTAACTTAAACCCTTGTCTAGAAATGGCATTAGCAAGTGCCTGTTTTTCTTCTACTGCGGTCTTATCAAAAATTTCATGGAGTTCATTAAGAGCCTGTTTTGTATCTCTATTAATCGCTTCTACGCTACTGGTATCAGCAACACGAATAACGCCTTCCGCAATAGCTGCCTGTGTCGTACTACTATCCTCACCCGAAACAGGAATGTCAAATTGAGGTAAATTTTGCAAGTAGATTTAGTGTATATCTCTTACTAATTTACTTTAGTCGCACTAATCCTTACCGTAACTACATCATGTGTTTCATCCAATAGTAATATTAATTGATATCTATCTTTATATTTTTATTAAAATCCTAATGCCCTCACTTTATCTTGATTAGGATCTTTAGTTATATAAACCCTCCATTTATTAGTATTCTCAAAATTATAAAATGAAATCACATAGCCATTTTCTGAACCTTTACCAATATATTGTCTACCTTGAGAATCAGCTCGCCTCAAATAAGTTTCCCCAAAATACTTTTTCATATTTTCATTTACAGTATTACTCTCTACATTCACATCACAAATTACAATCAACTCATATGAAAATATAGGCCTTTTTATTTCATAGGAAATTATTCTGCATTGACTACTAATAGGTAATCGTAACCATATATCATTAATTTCTTGTTCTTGTGCAAGAGTACTTTGATTTACAGAATATAATAGGTAAAAGACATCAAAAACTATTATGCAAGCTAATATAAGATAAATAGATCTCTTTTTATTTGCAAAATAAGCCTTCATAAACTCTCCTTAATCACGTACCTCATGTATACGTTTTCCATTTCTTTTATCATCTTCTTGAGCTTCTTCTAGTGACATCACTTCATTTGTAATTGTTTCAGAAATATTTACACCTATATCAGATCCAACTGTAGTTGAGTACGATGGATAGCTAGCATATGTAAAAACTTCACCTAATCCTGTTGAAGCTCCTACTGATACACCGTAGCCAACTGTATTACTTGCAAAATCTTCTTTTGACCATTCAGTTGTATCAGAAAAATATTTAGTTACGCTAGCATAGGTACTGTCCATTTCACCTTTAGCGTTACTAAAACCAATATTCGTACCTATAGCTGTAAAGTCAGTAGACAGTTTCATGCCAGAATTATTCGACCAGTTTGTATACTTTTTGTATCTTGTAAGCTTGTAATATTCAAATCCTTGCCTACATTCACAGCAACCATATTCCCTTTTACTTTAGAACCAGTAATATTGGTATCTTGACCGCTTGCAATAGATACAGAGTCAGCACCGGTTATTGTTTTTCGGTAACTGAGAATTTAAAGAAGTTTACACAAGCTTTTTGACACTATCTAATTTATAGATATTGTCTCCATATATAATACAAAACTAAAAATGCAATTAAGATTTGTATAGTAGCAAAAGAATCATCATCACTTATAGCAAGTATTGAATAATGAAAAATTCCTGCCACTATAGACAAACACCCTATTAAAATAAAGAATCTATTATTAGAACTTTTTTTATTTTTTAAAAGATATCTAATAGGTTTTCTTATGAGTATAGGAAAGTATACATATAAACTAACGAAAATATTTTTTGTAGCTATTTTGTTGTTTGTTCTAGATTGTAACATCTTTAGTCCACCCATTATAGATATTGTATTAAATATAACTACCCCAAGCCCCCAAATTATATTACCTGGTATATTAGCAATATCCACCCTATTTAATTGTATAGCTCGAATTGTATTATAATCTAATCCTATAGTAGAAATACATATAAACAACCAAGGTAAAAACGGAATCCCATTAATTGTATTTTTTCTCATTTAATAAATTTACTAGTATATAAATACTATCCTTTCTTAAAAAATATATAATTAATTCATAAATCTATAGCCCGATAACTTTTTATTGTCTCCCTCTTTCTTTTCTGCTGTAATTTTTAGCTCTGCTCCTCCAGCAATACCAATAGGGGACGTTCCATAAACACCTACAGAAACATTATTCCCTTCCCAGGTAGCTTTAGTTCCGCCAGCAACTCCTATTCCAACTTCTCCATATTCTTCAATAGTAAAACGTCCAATTTTTTGTTTCATACTGCTATGTATCTCAGCTGCATAAAGTTTACCTATATTACTAAATCCATACTTTCCATTCTTACCAAAATATAAATCTCTACTCCCTTCAACCCGTAAAATACCTCCACCAATAGAGCCGTATTCCCCTTTGTAATCTACTGTTATATTTTCCCATGCACCTGTGGCACCGAGATTAAGACCTTTATCCCATGTAAACCCTCCGTGAACAGACATATCAACAGCAGCAGTCCGAACATCTGTAGAATATTTATCATTTGTCCAGCGGATGCCCATTGCTTCAAAACCTTTTTTTATAGAAACTTTATTTTCATCAAAGTTTCCTTCATTAATTGCTAAAAAATCAAGGCCTTTTATATGATTGTAATTCGTTTTTTTATCTTCCAGTTTAACCTTATTTCCAGAATATGCTGTTGAACCGTCAGTATAATAATATATTTCATTACCTGCTGTATCATATCCAGTTGCTTGTAAAAACACTCCACTTACAGCACGAGAAGATCCATCTTCCATATATTCAATCTTTGTCTTGGATTCAGATCCATAACCAACCCCCATAACATTAACTAAGTTGCCTGTATAACTACTTGTATTATCGGAAAAATATAGTATTTCATATCCATCAGAATCATATCCAGTTGCTATTAATGTAACGCCATCAACTGCTGTAATAGTTCCATCAGCCTCGTATAGGATCTTACGTCTTGATTCACCTTCATATCCTACTGTATTTTTTTCATTCCACTTAGTCCCACACTGTGCCACAGCCGCTCCTGCATTGACAGGTTTTCCAATCCCTTTGTTTACTAATCCACCAACAGTAGCACTTAACCACTGGGCTACGTCAGGATCTAGTTTAGCAATTTGTTTAATATTAAGCAGCATGGCTTCATTTGTCATACCTGCGGTAAATCCACTACCAGCTGAATTACCACCTATACGGGTCACTATTTCAGCCACTACCCCATGGGTAAGGGATTTTGCTAGCTTACCATCTTTAGAGGTTGGTTTCCAGTTATGTAACTGGGTATTCGCTTCTTTGGCTACTAGACGCGCCAATTCTTGACGCTCTTCTATTTTTTCTTTATCAAAGATTTCATCAAGTTTCTGTAGGCTATGTGTTGTATCCCGTTCTAGCTTAGCTATATCAAAGGCTTTATCTGCCACTTTCACAGTAGCCTCACCAATCGCAGATTTTGTTACCGAGGACGCACTGTCACTAGAGCCAGGCATTAATACCGGAATTAACCCCTTTTCATTATACACCTTATTCTTTTCAGCATCACTGCGTTCCTTATAATCGCCAAAGTAGTTATACGCCAAGCCTTTATTGGATGTTGAATATTCTGCTGTATTTTCCACATCTTTCATGACAAGCTTACTTGTTGTAAGGGTATTTTTATCGTTGGCTGCTTTTCCGGTAAGTGTACTATCTATAACAGCTCCTGTTAAGGTCGTTGTACCTTTGGTGTTTACCGTAAATCCACCGTTGCCTGCATAAATACCGGCTTGATCTGTTACGCTAGCATAAGTACTGTCCATTTCACCTTTAGCGTTACTAAAACCAATATTCGTACCTATAGCTGTAAAGTCAGTAGACAGTTTCATGCCAGAATTATTCGACCAGTTTGTATACTTTTTTGTATCTTGTAAGCTTGTCATATTCAAATCCTTGCCTACATTCACAGCAACCGTATTCCCTTTTACTTTGGAACCAGTAATATTGGTATCCTGACCACTTGAAATAGATACAGAATCAGCACCGGTTACGGTTGTTCCGGTATGTGTCGTCATATCCGTCACCCCATGTTCAGTCGCTTTATACGCAGACGCATCAAGGCCCATCAATGAACCGGAAGCGAGACCAATCGATGTGCCTACTGACCACCCGGTATTTTTGTTATCTTCGGTAATCTTAGTCGTATTTGTACCGGCTAGTAGGTTTACGTTATTATCGGCCTGCAAGGACACGTTTTTACCTTCTATGGTTTCGGCAATCGTCGTCAAATTACCTTTGACCGTATCCGTAGAAGTTGCAGATACCTGAATGCATTACCCGCCACTAATTTACCACCTTCATAGGTAATTTCTTGTACCTTTGTTTCGGACTTAGAAGAACTCGAGCCAATGCTTATAGATACATTAACAAGTTTATCTATTTCTGCTTTCTGTTTTGCCTTCAGTGCTTTCTTATCGCCATCTAAATCAGCTAATTGTTTATCTGCATGATCAATTTTCTGTTGTCCTAATTGTCGCTCACTTTCATCTTTTGAAGCAAGGAGTGTTTTACCATACTCTTTTTCAGCCTCTGCAGCTTTTCTCATATTCGCTTCCAAGGACCGATAGTCATTTATAGAACGACGTGCCCCTGCTAACTCTTGTTCTGCCTCTAAATACTCAAGAGCCGCTAAGCGTTTATCGGTTCTATCCTTTGCATGGTTTTTAAGGTCTATGGCTGTATTAACAGCAGACATAACGGTACCACCTAAGGCTACGGTTATGCCACTGGTCTTTACTTCATGTAACGTGGTAGAGGCCCGTGTATTCGTATCACCCGCTAAAGTCACATCGCTACCGGAAATAGCAATGTCATTCTTGGCAAGTACATTGGCTTTTTTAAGTTGTACCGTATCGTTAGCCTGGATCGTTACATTACCTTCTGTTGAACCAATGACAGAACCTACCGTTGTATTCGCATCTTCACTTGCCGCATCGGTCGTTTTCTTGGTCCCAATCATAAAGCCAATGCCACCAGCCGAAAGTAAACCAGATTTTTTCACCGACTTGTAGTCTTCTGCATAGTCTTGTTTAGCCGTTGTACTAGTTAAAATCTTGTTACCGGCAGCTACGGTTACATCACCGGTGCCTAAAATATTGGCAGATTGTGCGTGTATA
>Ga0129306_1003779_pt1 | contig 10779 bp, 6 predicted proteins | sample P827metagenome_FD_94438 | JGI IMG/M metagenome (GOLD analysis project Ga0129306, IMG submission 94438) | Capybara group fecal microbial communities from Wisconsin, USA - P827 metagenome | ecosystem: Host-associated > Mammals > Digestive system > Large intestine > Fecal | place: USA: Wisconsin...
CTACGTCTTCGCTAAGGATGAGTACGAGACCCTCCTCCCCAGCCTGACCGACTATCGTGACATGGCTCCCGGACTGGGTGCAGCTACCGATGCCGGCGAGGTTCCCCAATGGGTCTATCAGGCCGTCAACTACTTCCAGAACAACCTCTACAAGGTAGAGCTGCTCGTCGAGGTCGGCAGCGATGGCGAACTCACCATCGGCGTCAACAAGGACTTCGAGAACTTCCGCGACTGGGTGGTTGTTGACAACTTCCGCCTCATCTACTACAAGGAAGATCCGAGCCGCGTCCAGGAGGTCATCGCCGGCGAGCCCGCCCAGAGCAGCAAGCTCTACAACCTGCAGGGCATCGAGGTGGCTCAGCCCGTCCGCGGCATCTATGTCCGCGACGGCAAGAAGGTCATTGTGAAGTAAGCTCCGTAATCCCTTTCCCAAGCGGGGGCGCGCCAACCGCGTCCCCGCTTTTTTCCAATTTTTAGAACCACCCGACATCCTATGAAACGATTCAAGCTTCTGTTTTTCTTCAGTCTTCTCCTGCTGGCCACCGGTGTCTCGGCTCAGACAGACGACCTTTTTGAGCCCTACAAGCCCATCAGCCTCCGTCTGCCCTCTGTCCCGCTCATCCTCAACGACCCCTATCTCTCCATCTGGTCGCCCTACGACCGCCTTACCGACGGCACCACGCGCCATTGGTGCGATGCCGAGAAGGCCTGGGACGGCCTGCTGCGTGTCGATGGCACCACCTATCGCTGGATGGGCATCGAGCGCGAATGTCTGCTCTCGGCTGTTGCGCCCATGACCAACGAGACCAATTGGGAAGGGCGTGTCAGCTATACCACCCAGTCGGGTACCGCATGGGCTGCGGCTGACTTCGACGACAGCAGCTGGGCTGTTGAGGAGGCCGCCTGGGGTACCGCTAACGAATACCCGCGCGTCCGCCACTCGTGGACGGCCACCAACAGCGACATCTACATCCGCCGTACCGTCACCTTGACGGCCGACGACCTCGGCCGCGAGTTCTGGGTGATGTTCTCGCACGACGATGTCTTCGAACTCTTCATCAACGGCACCCGCGTCGTCCGCACAGGCGAGACCTGGCTGCAGGGCGAGAAGCAGCGGCTCACCAATGCCCAGCTGGCGCTCCTCCACGAGGGCGACAACATCATCGCCGCCCATTGCCACAACACCAACGGCGGCGCCTACGTCGATTTCGGACTCTACGCCAACACCTGGCAGAAGGTGGGCGATGTCGTCACAGCCCGGCAGAAGTCTGTCGACGTCCTCGCCACAAACACCTACTACACCTTTGTCTGCGGCCCCGTTGAGCTCGACGTCGTCTTCACGGCGCCTATGATCATCGACGACCTCGACCTCCTCTCCACCCCCATCAACTACATTTCCACGCGTGTGCGCAGCACCGACGGCCAGCCCCACAGCTGCCAGCTCTTCGTCGGCACCACGCCGCAGATGGTGGTCAACGAGATGACGCAGGCCACGGTCTCGTCCATCATCACCGAGGGCGACACCCCGTACATCAAGTCCGGTTCTGTCGACCAGCCTGTGCTGAAGCGTGCGGGCGACCAGATCAGCATCGACTGGGGCTATCTCTACATCCCCGCCTTCGAGGGTGCCGTCAGCATCGCCCCGCTGGGCGACACGGAGAACGCCTTCCTCGCCTCCGGCACGCTGCCCACGTCGCAGTCCGAGGTCACTTCGCTTAACGAGTCGCAATTCCCCTGTCTCGCCTACGTCCACGACTTCGGCTCCGCCGCCGAAGCGTCGTCCTTCATGATGGTCGGCTACGACGAAATCTACGACATCCAGTACATGCGCAAGAACTACAAAGGCTACTGGGCACGCAACGGCAAGACCATCTTCGAGGCCTTCGCCGAGCTTCGCGACGGCTATGCCGACATCATGGCCCGCTGCCGTGCCATGGACGCCCGCATCTACGACGACGGCCTTGCCTCGGCCAACGCCCACTATGCCGAGCTCCTCAGCGCCTCGTACCGGCAGGTCATCGCCGCCCACAAGCTCTTCGAAGACGATGGCGGACGCCTGCTCTTCTTCTCGAAAGAAAACAACTCCAATGGCTGCGTCAACACCGTCGACCTCACCTATCCCTCGGCGCCGCTCTTCCTTATCTATAATTACGAGCTGCAGAAGGCCATGATGACGAGCATCTTCGAGTATAGCGCCACGGGCAAGTGGAGCAAGCAGTTCGCTGCCCACGACCTCGGCACCTATCCCATTGCCAACGGCCAGGTCTATGGCGGCGACATGCCTCTCGAGGAAAGCGGCAATATGCTCACTCTCGCTGCCACCATCTGCCGCATCGAGGGCTATGGCGACTGGCTCAAGCGCTACTACCGCATCCTCAAGCGCTGGGCCGACTATCTGGTCCAGTATGGTCAGGATCCTGCCGAGCAGCTTTGTACCGACGACTTTGCCGGCCATTGGGCACACAACTGCAACCTCTCCGTAAAGGCCATCATGGGCATCGCTGGCTTTGCCGAGATCTGCCGCGCACGTGGCGACGAGGCTCTGGCCGCCACCTACATGCAGCGGGCTGCCGAGATGGCGGCCAAGTGGGAGGCCGACGCCAACGACGGCACTCACTACCGCCTCGCCTACGACCGCCAGGGCACCTGGAGCCAGAAGTACAACATGGTGTGGGATAAGCTTTGGGGCACCAACCTCTTCCCCAACGATGCCATGAGCACGGAAATCAAGTACTACCGCACCCGCCAGAACAACTACGGCCTGCCGCTCGACAGTCGTGCAGACTACACGAAGAGCGACTGGATCATGTGGACAGCAGCCATGGCCGACAACGACCGTACGTTCATACAGTTCCTCGAACCGCTCTACCGCTACGTCCACACCACCTCCACGCGCGTGCCCCTCAGCGACTGGTACGACACGAAGACCGGCCGCTGGGTCAGCTTCCGTGCCCGCTCCGTCATTGGCGGCCATTGGATGAAGGTGCTGATGGACAAGTTTGCCGACCTCACGTCCGTTGCCCCGCAGGAAGTGGCAAAGAGCGAATCGTCAAATACGAGCTGCTTCGACCTCACAGGCCGTGCTGTCGCCCCCGTTGCCCGCGGCCTCTACATCGTCGATGGCAGGAAGGTGCTCATCCGCTGACGCCTGCCGCGTGACGGGTGGGTGAACTCCCTCCGCTATAGTAAAAGAAGTGTCCGTTCTCGAGAGCGGGCACTTCTTTCTTTGCTACTTGGCGAAGGCGAAGGTGAAGAGGGTGAGGGGAGGGTTGGAGTCGCACGTTAGGGTGCCGCCGTGGAGTTCCATGATGCGGCGCGAGAGGGCGAGGCCGATGCCGGTGCCCTCTTTCTTTGTGCTGTAGAAGGGGAGGAAGATCTGCTCCGTCTGTGTCGGAGGGATGAGGGGCCCGTTGTTGCTGACGACGATGCGGACGCCGTCCACCGAGTCGGAGACCGTCAGGCTGATGCGGCCGTCGTCTTGCCCGTCGGTGGCGTGGATGGCGTTGCGCACAATGTTCAGCAGCGCCAGGCGGATGAGTTTCTCGTCGGCGTGGATGATGGGGTCGCCGTTCACGCTGAAGTGCATGCGCGCGGCGGCAGGCTCGCCGCTGAGCGTCGTGCGCAACCCGTCGAACAGCTCGTGTGCACGGAAGTCCTTCCATTGCGGCTCGGGCACGTGAGTCAGCTCCTGATAGTGCCCGAGGAAGCTGCGGATGCCCTCGGCCTGCTGGTGGATGATGTCCACAGACTCCTTGAGGTCCTCGGCAGAGATGGCGTCCTGTTTTTGCATCCAGTCTGTCAGCGAGATGATGGGGGTGATGGAGTTGCGCAGCTCGTGCGTCATCACGCGCAGGATGCGGTCGTAGTATTGCCGCTGCGACTCCATGGCGAAGCGGTCGGCGCAGTAAGCGCGCAGCACGCGGTTCATGTCGTCGAGCACGGGGCCGAGCGAGGGGTCGTTGGTGTCGGGAAAGCGCATGGTGGTGTCGCGGCTCTCCATCGCACCCACGAAGTAGCCCATCTGGCGCAAGGGCACTTGCACAAGCTTCCATAGCCGTCGGGCCATCGCCGCCCACACAATGACGAACGCCATTCCGATGACCACGCTGTTGCCGTGGTTGCCCAGCCATCGGAACGTCCCGCTGAAGCAGAGCGCAGCCCCGGCGGCGGCGAGCGTCATGCCCGCCACGCTGACGACGATGTGGCGCGTGAAGTGCCGGCTAAGGGATGAGGCCATAGCGTTTCATTTTGCTGTATAAGGTCGTACGGCTGATGCCCAGCTTCTTCGATGCTGCCGTCAGGTTGCCGCCACATTCGTCCAGCACCTTACGGATGTGCTCGCGCTCGAAGTCGGAAAGGTGGGCTGTGTCCCCCTTTCCCGTTTCCTCCTCCTTCAGGATGGGGTGGGGGAGGCTGTCCTCTTCTTTGGGATGGGCTGGGGCCTTGGGCCGCGAAAAGGCTACGCGGCGCTTTTCCGCGGCCTCCGTAATCTTCTGGATGAGCTCCGTGTTGTCCCAGGGCTTCTGGATGAAGTCGTCGCCTCCCTGCTTGAGGCTGTCGACGGCCAGCCCGATGTCGCCGAAGGCCGTGATGAGCACTACGGCGGGCGGACAGTCAAGGCCGCTGCGATGCTTGATGCGGTCGAGCCAGAAGAGGCCGTCCTTGCCGTCCATCTTCCCGCGGCCGAAGTTCATGTCAAGCAGCACCACGTCCACGTTCTCCTCTTTAATAAGAGCGGGTATGAGCTGCGGGTCGCTCAAGGCCACCACGGTGCTGAACGCACCCTTCAGCACGAGGTGCAGCGACTTCAGCACGGCCACGTTGTCGTCGATAATCAGGATGCGCGCTTGAATCATGGAAAGTTCATGGACTTTTTTCTAACGCTGCAAAGTAACGACGAAAACACGTCTTTTGCAAGCAAAAATCTCTTTTTTCAGGCAACGCCCCAAAAAAAGTGTTCAATTTCTGAACAATTTTTGCGAAAAAAAAAAAAAGTCCGTTTTTCTTGCATATGTCCCAAAAACTTACATATACCTTTGTGGAGCTTAAAACGAAAAGGTATGAAAAAACGACTATTTCAAAGCTCCATCCGCACAGTCCTGCTTGTGCTCGTTTCGGCTTTTGGCCTTGAAGCCCATAGCCTCCCCCCTGCCCATCCTGAAGGAGGGGAGATCATAAAGTCCTTCCCTTTAGGGGAGGATTTAGGAGAGGCTTTTTCCCTCGCCGATGTCATCCGTCTGGCGCAGCAGCAGTCGCCCTCGGCACAGGCTGCCCGCCACAGCTTCCAGTCGTCCTACTGGACGTGGCGCAACTATCGCGCCAGCCTGCTGCCCTCGCTCAGCGTCTCCACCTCGCCCTATCTGAACCGCAACACCGACTACGTCTCCCTGGGCGACGGCTCTGAGGTCTATGTCCGCCACAACAACCTCAAGACCGACCTCACGCTCGACCTCTCGCAGAACGTCTGGCTCACGGGCGGCACGCTCTCCGTCAAGAGCGCGGCCCGCCGTCTCGACCTCCTCGGCGGAGGCGGCACCACCTACAACCTCCAGCCCCTCACCGTGGTCTATTCCCACAGCCTCCTGGGCTACAACAGCGTGCGCTGGGACCGCCGCATCGAGCCGCTCCGCTATCGCGAGGCGCGCAAGCAGTATGCCGAGTCGATGGAGCTCGTCGCCTCGCAGGCGTGCAGCTATTTCTTCAACCTCGCCCAGGCGCAGACCAACCTCGAAATCGCCATCAGCAACCGTGCCGCCGCCGACACGCTCTACAGCATCGCGCGCGGGCGATATAATATAGGTACGATCACGGAGAACGAACTGCTGCAGCTCGAGCTGAACAAACTCAGCGAGGAGGCCAACGTGCTCTCCGCCCAGGCGTCGCGCGACGAAGCCGAGGACCTCCTGCGTACCTATTTAAATAGGAAGGACACGGAGCCGCTTAGCGTCGTCACCGACACCGTCGTCCCCTCGTTCACCGTCCCCCTTGAGGAGGCCATGACGCTTGCCCGCCAGAACAGCCCCGAGCCCGACAGCTGGGAGCGCCAGCGCCTGCAGAGCGAGGAGAACCTCGCCTATGCCCGTGCCAACGCAGGCCTGAAGGCGAGCGTCTATATGCAGTTCGGCCTCGCCCAGACGGGCGACAACCTCAGCGCCGCCACGCGCAACTTCATGGACGAGCAGTACGTCAGCGTGGGTGTCAGCCTGCCCATCCTCGACTGGGGCCGCGGACGAGGACAGGTGCAGCAGGCACGCTCGAACCTCGACCTCACCAACACCCGCATCGAGCAGTCGGCCATGAGCTTCGAGCAGAACGTCGTGAAGGTGGTCAAGCAGTTCAACCTGCAGAACCGCCGCGTCACTATCGCCCACAAGACCCTGCAGACGGCCGTGCAGCGCTACGACGTCGCCCGCCGCCTCTACATGCTCGGCAAGAGCACCATCCTCGACCTCAACAGCGCCATCAGCGAGAAGGACAGCGCCTACCGAGGCTACGTCGGCGCCCTCAGCACCTACTGGAGTCTCTTCTACGCCCTCCGCAGCCTCACCGCCTACGACTTCCAATGGAACCTCCCGATAGAATATGAATACTAACCGGAGATTCCGGAAAATCCGGATAATCCGGATAATCCGGAAAAACCGGACCACCCCCCCCAAAAAAACCTTAACCCCCAATAAACAATGGACATTCCCCTTCCCAAACGCCCCTGGTACGTCCGCCATCGCGGAAAGCTCCTTGCCGGAGCCGGTGCCGTCATCATCCTTGTAGCCCTTGTGCTGGTCTCCCTTCGCCCCAAGACGCTTCGGCTTGCCGCCGATGCCGTCACCATCAGCGAGGTCACACAGGCCGAGTTCACCGAGTACGTCAACGCCGACGGCGTCCTCCAGCCCATCCGCACCGTGCGCGTGGGTGCTGTTGAGGGCGGCACCGTCAGCGAAATCATTGCCGAGGAGGGCGCTATGGTGCGCCAGGGCGACACCCTCCTCGTCCTCACCAACCCCGAGCTGGAGCAGCAGATTGCCGACCAGCGTGCCGCCTACGCCCGCCTGCTCCGCTCGCAGCAGGAGAAACAGCTCGAGATGAAACAGAAACGCATCACCATCCGTCAGCAGACGCTCCAGACCACCTACGAGCTCTCGCGACTGGAGAAGCAGTACCGTCTCGACCAGGAGGAGTTCCGCATGGGCATCAAGAGCCGCGCCGAGCTGGACCTGGCCGAAGCCGAGTACAACTACCGCCACCGCAGCGCCGAGCTGCAGCTGGAGAGCCTGCGCAGCGACTCCGCCCTGGCCTCGCTGCACGCCGAGAGCACCCAGAGCGAGCTGGCCGACGAGCAGCAGCGTCTGCGCCGCACCGAAGCCCGCCTGCACGACCTCATCGTCCGCGCCCCCTGCGACGGACAGCTCAGCGCCATGAGCGCCGTCCCCGGTCAGAAGATAGGCAGCGGCTCGGAGGTGGGCGAGATCAAGATCATGGACCGCTTCCGCCTTGCCTCGTCGCTCAACGAATACTACATCGACAAGCTTTCCGTGGGCCAGACGGCCACCGTCACCTACGCCGACGCCCCCTACCCCCTGCGCATCAGCCGCATCGTGCCCGAGGTGCGCGACCACTCGTTTGCCATCGACCTCGTCTTCACCGACTCCATGCCTGCCAACGCCCGCATCGGCAAGGGCTATCAGGCAAAGATTGAGTTCTCGGCCGCCGAGCCCGCCGTCGTCATCCCCAAGGGCAACTTCTACTCGTTCACGGGCGGTAAATGGATTTTCCGCCTCTCCTCCGACGGCCACACCGCCCAGCGCGTGCCCATCACCGTCGGCCGCCAGAATCCCCTCTCCTACGAAGTCCTCGAAGGCCTCCAGCCCGGCGACCGCGTCATCACCTCAGGCTACGACACTTTCGGCGATGCCCGCGAGATAAAAATAAAATGACGCCTGACGGAAAAAACGTAGGACTAAATGTGTAAAAACCCACTAGTAAAAAAAAGTTTCAAGCGCTTGGAACTGCAAATCCAAGCGCCTGGAACTCCAAATCCAAGCGCTTGGAATTGTCTGAACTCCAAAATCCAGTCTTTTTTTCTTAACTCTTAACTCTTAATTCTTAACTACGAAAATGAAAATGTTTCGCCATTACATCACCATTGCCGTGCGCGGCATGGAGCGCTACAAGCTCCAGACCATCGTCTCCGTCGTCGGGCTGGCCGTGGGCTTCGTCTGCCTCTCGCTCTCGGCGCTCTGGCTGCGCTATGACAACACCTATAACACCGACCTCCCCATCGACGCCCCCGAGCGCACCTACGCCCTGGGCGGCGAGTGGCGCAGCGGCGAGTTCACCCTCACCGTCCCCGGCGGACTCCGTCAGGCCATGAACGAATGGCCCGAGGTGGAGGCCTGGTGCCTCAACCAGCAGTCAACTGTCGATTTGGAAATCGACGGCGTGAAGGAAGAGGTGCCGTTCATCGACATCGACAAGACCTTCGCCGCGTTCTTCCACTTCGACGTCATCTATGGCCCCGCCGACTTCTGGACGACCAACAAGGGCGGCGACGCCTATCACCTCGCCCTGAGCGAGTCGTTCGCCCGCCGCAAGTTCGGCGATGAGAATCCCGTAGGCCGAAAGGTCAAGATTCAAGGGAGTGCCGAGGCTGTCATCGAAGCCGTTGTCAAGGACTTCAGCCGCCACAGCTCGTTCACGTTCGACATCGCCTACATCATGCCCGACGACGCTACTCTCGACTCGCGCGGCAGCTGGCAGCCCACGCTCGTCCGCCTCGCGCCGGGCGACGACGTCCGCGCCTCGTTCGAGAAGAAGATTCACGAGCACGTCGAGTGGGAGGGCACCGAGCCTCTGCACGGCAAGATAGAGCCGATAACCAAGATGGGCCGCTGGAAGGCCAACGCCAAGCTCTCCTACGCCCACATGCGCGCGTTCCTTCTTATATCCATACTGCTTACCGCCTGCGCCCTCATCAATTTCCTCACCCTCTACCTAAACCGCCTGCGGGGCCGCAAGCGCGAGATGGCCTTGCGCCTAGTGCACGGCTCCAGCCATCGCGGCCTCATCAGCATGTTTGCCACCGAGCTGGGGGTGACGCTGGGCGCGGCCACGGCGCTGGGGGTGCTGCTGGTGTTCTGCCTGCGGGACGTGTTCGCCGCGTTCGCTGGCATCGAGATGGGCGGCGGCTACGTCACCCTCGGCGCCTTCGTCATCATGGTGGGCGTGCTGGCCGTCTGCCTCGTGCTGAGCCTCGGCGCCGTCGAGGTGGTGCGCCGCCGCACGCTCTCGTCGTCCATCAGCCCTGCGGCGGCACGACGCCACGTCTTCTCGTCGGTCAGCATCGGCGTGCAGCTCGCCGTCAGCCTCGCGTTCGTCTTCTGCGCCGTGGTAATGCTACGCCAGCTCTGGTTCATGCGCAACACCGACAACGGCGTCGCCATCAAGGACCGCGCCTACCTCACCATCGGCCCCGCCGACCGACTGAACTTCGACATGAAGCACCACATCGACGACAACGGCATCCCCGAGCGTCTCGCCGCCCTGCCCGCCATCGACCTCGTCAGCCGCGACTGGAACTTCTGGATGTTCGGCATGTCGAGCCGCGGCTACGAGGTCAGCCTCAGCGAAGACCCCGAGAGCGAGTTCATCGAGGTCGACAACTATCGCGGCCTCTACGACCCCGGCGACCCCATCTACGACTTCACCGTCGTCGAGGGCACGCTGCCCCGCTACGACACGTGGAACCCCTCGGAGGTCGTCATCGACGAGCAGACGCGCGACCGCCTCGGTCTCGCCGACGGAGCCGTCGGCAAGACCATTTGGTACAAGGGTCGCGGCGACAAGAGCAAGAAGACGGGCACCATCGGCGCCGTCATCCGCGACGTCACCGCCCGCAGCATCAGAAGCGACTCGCGCATCTTCCCCATCTTCATCTATCGCGTCGGCGAGGACGAGAGGAACTACTACCGCGATCACGCGCAGTTCGTCCAGTTCGCCTACCACCACGGCATGAAGAAGGAGATGGAGGCGCAGGTGGCGGAGCTGATGGACAGCTTCCCCGAGATACGATGGGACCTGAATTACGCCGACGAAATCATGAAAGAGTTGACCGAAAGCGACCAGAACCTCGGCCGTCTGCTCCTGCTCGTCACCCTCGTGGCTATGCTCATCGCCGTTTTTGGCGTCTATAGCATCATCACCCTTGCCTGCCGCCAGCGCCGCAAGGAGATCGCCCTGCGCAAGATTCACGGGGCGAAGCTGAAGGACATCCTCGGCATGTTCGTGAATGAGTACGGCCTCATCCTTGTCATCAGTGCCGTCGTGGCCTTTGCCGTCGGCTACCTCATCATGCACGGCTGGCTGGAGCAGTACGTCCGCCGCATCACCGTCGGCCCCCTGTTCTACATCGGCATATTCGTCGCCACCGCCCTCCTCATCGCCCTCAGCGTAGGCACACGCGTCTGGCGCACCGCCCGCGAAAACCCCGCCGACGTCATCAAGAGCGAATGAGGCGACTGCGCAATGAAAAATGAAAAATGAAGAATGAAAAATAAAATGTTCTTTCATTCCGCAAGTATGATAACCGCATTGGAAGGAACGCCCCGAAGGGGCAGAGAGCACACAGCCCAGGGCAACGCCCTGGGTACAAGCAGCAAAGGTAACTTTCGCCCTGAAAGGGCAAAAGCTCTACATGACAATGCTTTTGCCCTTTCAGGGCGACGGAATGTGTTGCCTACGGAACCCAGGGCGTTGCCCTGGGCTGGAAGCTTTCTGCCCCTTCAG
>Ga0129306_1003780_pt1 | contig 10779 bp, 13 predicted proteins | sample P827metagenome_FD_94438 | JGI IMG/M metagenome (GOLD analysis project Ga0129306, IMG submission 94438) | Capybara group fecal microbial communities from Wisconsin, USA - P827 metagenome | ecosystem: Host-associated > Mammals > Digestive system > Large intestine > Fecal | place: USA: Wisconsin...
CAAGAGTTTTAACTATTTCAGAAGCAGTTTTCTCACCTACACCTTTAAAAAGTCCACTAGATAAAAATTCTTCTATCGCATCAATTCCTTCTGGAACTACTCTTTCATAATTAGATACATTAAACTGGGTACCATACCTTTTATTTTCTACCATAGATCCTTCCATCTTATACTTTTCATCAATAGATAATTCATGAAAATAACCAGTAATAGTAATAGTCCTATTAATATATTCATATAATTCTGGATCATCAGTTTCTTTAACTCTAAATAATCCAATTATATAATTATTATTACCCTCATATATAAATTTTTTAAATGTTCCATTTATATAACTCATTTTATTTCACCTTCTTAATTATATCAAAAAAAGAGAAGAAAATCTTCTCTTAAAAATCACACATGTGGTTATCAATAATTCTTCTTAATCCTGAACCAACAAATCTACCTAAATCAGTAAATATATTAAGTCCTTTAAATAAGTAATTAATCATAGAAGCACTTATATTACCTCCATATAAACTTTTCATATCACTATTACTTAATTCTTTTAATGACATTTAAGAACCCTTACCCATCCATCAAAAATTCCGATTAAGAATGATATTCCTGATACAATTGCGGCATATCCAGCCGCAGTAATTCCACCTGCGTAACAATTCTTTGCTTGTTTTATACTTAATTCTTTCATAAAATTCCCCCTTATATAAGAACTCTTTTATTAAATAAATCTTTATTAGATAATCTATGTGATATTAAGATTAAAGTCTTACTCGTGTATTCAGCTTTTATATTTTCTATTATTTTTCTTTCAGACTCAATATCTATTTCAGATGTTGTTTCATCTAGAACTATATAATCTATATTTCTAATAAGAGTTCTCGCAAGCAATATTTTTTGTCTTTCACCACCACTTAAATTATGACCATTTTCTTCTAACATGTAATTAAGATTTATCTTTTTAGTCTTCAAAAATTTATCAATCATAGTAACTTTTAATACTTTATTTAATTCTTTATTATTAATACTCTTAAACATTAATATATTATTTTTAATAGTATCATTATAAATATATTCATCTTGCGATACATAACAAATATTATTTTTTAAACTATCTTCTTTTATATTATTAATATCTATATGGTTAATAAAAATTGATTTATCCGCTCCTATAAAATCTTTATTTAATAATTTAAATATACTTGATTTACCAATTCCACTTTTTCCAGAAACTAAAACATAATCACCTTTATTAATTAATAAATTAAAATTATTAATAATTTTTTTATTATTAATTATATAATTAACGTTATTAAAATCTATATTATTAATTTCTTTTAAAATGACATTACTATTATCTTTTTCATCATAATTTAATAAACTATTTAATCTATTTAATGATAATTTACTTTCTAAAAATTTTTTATATATATTATTAAGGTCGTTTATGGATGTGAAGTATGTAATTATTAGCGTGTAGTACATAAGTAAATTACCATTTAACATAGATTTATTCATAAATAACATAATTATTGGATAATAAGTAATTATTAATAAAACAATTGATTTTATATTTAATGATTTGTGATACTTATTATATGAATATATATACTTTTCAAATAACTTATTCTGTTTATCAATGATTTTAGATTCTATATTTAAATTTTTAATTGTATCAATTCCTAAAATATTTTCTATTAACAAAGAATTATTATCATCACTTTTATTTTTTAAATCTTCAAGTCTATTATTTTCTTCTTTTATATAATAGTAGTTAAATAAGAAATAAATAAATGAACAAATTAAAACGAAAATAAATAAATTAAAAGAAGAAAATAATAATATAAATAAAATAAAAATAACTGATAATAAACTTACTATTAACGAACTAGATACATAATATATAAGATCTTTAACTACATATAAATCATTAATCTTAGAAGTTATATCACCTACTGGTCTATTATGGTAATAAATATATGGAAGTGAAAATAATTTATTATAAACATTCTTAAATAAATCTATATCTACTTTATTATTAAGTATAAGCGAATAATTATTTCTTAAATAATATAATAAAATTTTTAATACTATTATTATAAAAAATAATATCTTATTAAAATTATTAAATATATTTTTCAAAGACAAAGAATATATCATATCTATAATAGTACTAGTTAAATATAAACCAAATAAAAATATAATTAATTTCTTCTTATTTATAAATAGCTCCTTCAAATAATTATAAAAATAAGTATTTTCTTTAATTACATTTTTAGGTTTAAAAGTAATTATAATATTTTGCCATTCTTTTATAAAATTATCAAAATTATATATTAATAATCCTCTTATAGGATCAAAGACTGTAATTTTATCTACATCAATATCATCAATAATAACAAAATGATAATAATTATTTAATTTGATATAAGCAATTATAGGAAATTCCAAGTTATTTAAATCGTTAATTTCACATTTATATGCCTTAGACTCAAAACCGATTTCATTAGCGCATTTTACTAAGTTATATATAGAGGTACCTTTTTCATCAGTATTTGTTAATTTTCTTAACTTTTCTATTGAAATATTACCTTTATGAAATTTAACAATATTATATAAACAAGCAACACCACAATCTTTTATACCTTCTTGTTTAATATATTTCATATTCACCTCCAATAGTTATATTCACTCCAAAATAAAAAAAATCCCCTAATTTGGGATTTTTTTATTTTAAAGATACAGTTTTAAGTATTTCATTTATTTCATTAGACATATTTTTATATTCAGCTTTTGGAACAACTTCAACTACATATACTAAATAATCTGGTTTATTATTAAATTGAATGATTGATATTTTATAAATACATATAGTTTTAACTATTTTTTCTTTAGTCTTTATTTCAGATTTACCACTATATTCAACAGTAGTTATTTTAGAATCTTTTAATTCAATAACTTCTTGTTTTTTATATTCTTCAAAATTTTCTTTGTCTTTTTTTAAATCTTCAATTCCTCTTTTAATATAATCATCAGGTGTTTTTTGTTCATATAAAGTTGTATCATATGTGAATGCACTAAATACTACATTCTTATCTAAATTAATAACATATAAATCATATTCTCCAACTTCTTTTTGTTTATAACCATGTCTAAAAGTAAAATTAACTACTCCATCTTTAGTTGTATAAACATTTCTTTCAGCCTCTATTGCTTTTTGTCTAGCAATTATTTCATCATTTAAATCCTTATATGTATTTAAACCATATAGAAGAATAAATATATAAAATAATAAAGCTAATATATATAATACTGAATCTATTATTAATCCTTTAGAATTCTTATCTATTTTCTTAATATAGTATATTGGAATAATAAATATATTAAATAATAATATTAATAAGATCCAAACAAATTTCATGATACCTTTTTCATTTTTAAGTATGAATCTAAATACATATATTATTTCAAGTAATAAAGCAATTACCAATAATATACTAATTAATAAATAAGCAATTACTCCAAAACTTAAATAAATACTTTCAATTTTTTTAATATTTATAAGTATTATAAACACAGGATAAACTGATGAGAATAAACCAATTAATATAGATAAAAGAATTACTAATGTTCTATTTAATTTCATATTTCCTCCTATAAAGTTATCTTAAATATATCAAATATAAATCCAATAATAATACCAATTAATAATAATATAATTATAGTTTTTATATTTTCTTTACTGTTTTTATTATATCTAATTAATATTAATAAACCAACACCAGAATTAACAAGTAATCCACCAATTAATTTACCTACTGATATTAAATCTTTTAAATATAATTCAGTTAATAATATAGATGTAGAACAGTTAGGTATTAAACCAATTATAGCAGTAATAACAATCGCAAATGGATTATTTTTCATTAATATATTTTCTAAGAAAGATTCTCCAAAATAATGAAGTATTATATTTAATATAAACGAAATAACTATTAAATATATAAATGTTTTTATAGTATGAATAATACTAGATTTTAATATACCATGTTCACAATCACAATCTTCAATATCACAAAAATCTTTAATATCTTCATGGTTTTTCTTTCTAAATATTAAATCTATTAAGAATCCAAAGAATATACCACATATTAATTTAATTAATAATAATTTAATTATTAAAATTGGATTTGCTTTTTCACTAATAAGAATTGGAAGCATTTCATCACTAGTTGATAAATAAACAGAAATTAATGTTCCATATGTTATTACTCTAGTAATATAAAAATTTGTAGCAGATGCGCTTATACCACATTGAGGAAGTATACCAAGTATACCACCTAATATTGGTCCAAATTTATTCACTTTAGATAATTTATTATTTAACTTATCACCAAATTTATGTTCAATTAATTCCATTAATAAGAATGTTATAAACAAGAATGGTAATAATTTCACTCCATCTATTAATGTATCTAAAATTATATCAATCATATATAACTCCTTTTGACTAAATAATTATAACATTTTTTATAAATAAAACAAGTATTAATTATCTATTAATAGCTTGCATGCATGTTAAAGCTATAGTACCAACTATATCTTCTACACTAGATCCTCTACTTAAATCATTAACTGGATTATTAATTCCTTGTAAAAGAGGACCATAAGCTTTAGCTTTAGCAAATCTATTAACTAATTTATACCCTATATTACCTGAATTTAAATCTGGGAATATAAGAACATTAGCATTACCAGAAACTCTTGAATTTGGGCCTTTAATCTTAGCTACAGATGTATCAATTGCAGTATCTAATTGCATTTCTCCATCTATAATTAAATTATTATTTAAACTCTTAGCTATTTTAACAGCTTCACTTACTTTATCAACTAATTCACCTTTAGCAGATGAAAAACTAGAATATGATAACATAGCAGTAATTGGTTCATTACCTACAAGCTTTTTATAAGTCTTACTAGACTCAATAGCAATATACGCAAGTTCTAAAGATGTAGGATTAGGATTTAATGCACAATCTCCAAATAAGAAAATATTATTATATCCTGGTATATCCATTAAAAATATAGCAGAAACTAATTTAGATTCTTCTTTAGCTTTAATTATTTGAAGTGCAGGTCTAATAGTATTAGCAGATGTATGAGCAGCACCACTAACTATTCCATCAGCTAATCCATTTTTAACCATCATACAAGCAAAATACATATTATCATTAATAAGTAAATTCCTAGCTTCTTCTAAAGTCATCCCTTTATCTTTTCTTAGTTCATATAAATCTTTAGTAAACTTATCTAAATTATTAGAATAAATAGGATTAATAGTAGTAGCACCCTCAACTACTTCACTACCTATAATTATCATATCAGCAAATCCTTCACTAACAACTTCTTTAACCGCATTTAAAACTCTCTCATCATAAGCTTCAGTAACAATTATTTTCTTTTTATTATTTTTTGCGATTTCCTTAACTTTATCTATAAAATTCATACAATCACCTACTATAATTATAACATTATAATTAAATATTATTATCTATTTTTTTATATATATGTAAACAAAAAGATATGTTGCAACCGCAACAAAAATAAAACAAATTTAAAAAATAATATTTTTTTAGTAGAAAAATTTTTTTAGATATTATATAATCCATAATAGAGGTGATATGTATGAGAGAAAGAACAGATATTGAAAAAATTCTTGATGCTATGAAAAAGCAAGCAGAATGGAAAAAAGACGGAAAAGAATTTATACCTTCCGAAAAAATAGAAGCTTGGAATAAAGCTGTAGAGGATGCTCCTTATAATAGATATTTTGGAGTAGACATTGCATGTTTATTAGCAATAGTTAAAGGAATAAAAAAGGGATTAACTGCTAAAGATGCACTATATATATCAAAACATTACTATAATGTAGATTCAACTCAAACTATAGGTTTAATTGGTGAATATACAGGTGAAACTAAGTTCTATAGTGATGCTGTTAAAGAAGAAAGAAAAGGTAAAGCTAAAAGATTACTATCACTAAAAAAAGAAGCTTAATTATTTAAGCTTCTTTTTTAATACTTTATATTCTTTATTCTTCTTTTTATAATCTTTTTTTAAGAAACTATAACTTCTTCTTAAACCTTCCATTCTTCTATCTCTAGAATTATTTAAAGAATAAACTAAAAGGCCAGCACTTGTAATACCTAATACAATTGCTCCACATCCAAAAACTAATTGGCCTTTATCAAAATTTTTATATAATTCGACAGAACATAAAGATCCTACAGCAGTTTGTAATGCAGGAATATAATCTCTAACAATTAAAAATCTAACACTTTTAATATCCATTTTTCTATATTGAAGATCTCTTTCTTTTCTCTCTAATGGTGTTTTTGTATTTGCATTTGCATAAATATCTTTGTAATTCATTCTCTTACTTCCCTCATGTACGATAATATTTTATTAGTATTTAATTACTTTGTCAATAAAATTATAATTATAAAACCAATAAAAAATAAGCATAAAGCTTATTTTTTAAATATATTTTTAATCTTTGTAATAAATATATATAATTTAATATTACTATAGAATAAATTATAATTTGATAATCCTTTTTTAGGCATTATATATTTATTCTTTTTATACATATCTTTATATATTTTATAACTCTTCATAAATGATTCACTATTATATAAATCAACTCTATCTTTTCTAATAGCAACGTCAATTATATCTTTTATAGTCTTTAAATAGTCAATTATTATTAACTGATTTAATTCAGGATATTCTTTCTTTAATAATTCATTTCTTTGCATAATTGCTTTTACCCAAGAAAACAAATATTCTGTTTCCATGATATCAGTAATTGACCCTTTTCTTGAAATATGATGAACTAGACAAGAATTAACATAAACTAATCTACCAGCTTTCATTACAGCTTTAGTAGTAAATAATATATCTTCTTGTTTTTCATCTTCAAATCTAATATCTTTAAGTAATTCAGCTTTATATAATCTATTCCAAATAAAACTATGGAAATTACCTAAATATATATTTTTAAAATATTTTAATGCATCAATTTTTTTAACTCTATTATCGATAGCAAGTGAACTATCAGTTCCATAAAAATTACACATTGCCATTTGACATCTATTTTTTACTAAAGCTAAATATAAAGTTTCTAAAATATCTCTAGTATAATAATCATCTTCATCAAGGAATGCTATATACTTTCCTTTAGCTTTATCTAATCCTACATTTCTTGCAAAAGATGCACCTTTATTTTTTTCATGAATTAATACTACTCTCTTATCATTTTTAGCATAATCTTCCATAATATTGATACATTTCTTAGTGGCACCATCATCTACTAATATTAATTCTATATTATCATATGTTTGATTTAGAACACTTTCAATAGCTTTTCTTAAGTAGTTATCACCATTATATACTGGAATAATAACACTAATTAAATCTTTGAATTTTTCCATAGATACCTCCTAATTTAACTATATTATATAACATATAGTTCAAAAAAACTAGTTAATCATTATTTTTTAAAATAATTTTTTTAGGTGGAGCTTTATAAACAAAACCTGGATCATAATCATCATGTCTTAATCTTTCAATAGTCTCATATCGTTTATCATAAGATTTCTCTACTCCAAACCCTTCTATTTCTGTAACATTTCTATCATATAATCTTTCTTCTAATCTATATAATAAATCTTGATAATCTTGACTTAAAATTGTATCTTGATATCTTCTAACTTCATCAAATAATCTAAAATCTTCACTAGAACAATCAAACATATAAATTTGACATACTAGATCAGCAGCTTTTGTATAACTTAAATTATGCTTCTTTCTAATGTAATCTATAACAAATCCCCATTCTTCACACCCATGACATTTAAACTTATTCGAAATATCAGAAACTCTAAATGTCTTTGTATCACCAGAATGAAATTCACAGTCAAATAATACACTATTGTTTCCATGTAATATATAATCACTTTTAGTATTAGAAAGTACTAATGGAAGCAAAAAAGCATTTTGTTTAATATATTGTAAATTATCATTAGAAAACTTATTAACTAAACCAGATTTAAATATTTTCCCGTTTAAACTACGTATATCCGCTAATAATTGATAAGCAGCTTTATCATCTTTATGATCTTTTAAATACTTAGTTAAAGATAATTCATCTCTCTTTAAAATAGTATAATCTTCCTTAGTAACACCAGTAGTATATGCTTTTTCTGTACAAGTAGATAATCTTCTATCTATTTTCTTTATGTCCATAATAGCCTCCTTTTATTTGAATATACTATAACATATTTTTTTAAAAAGTAAAGTTTTTTAAATAAAAAAATCAATTCTAATAAGAATTGATTTTCTTCTATATTGGTGCAGGTGAAGGGACTTGAACCCCCATGCCTTGCGGCGTCAGCTCCTAAGGCTGATGCGTCTGCCAATTTCGCCACACCTGCATATTAATAAAAAAGTGGTGGACCCTGTAGGACTCGAACCTACGACCGCCCGGTTATGAGCCGGATGCTCTAACCAACTGAGCTAAGGGTCCACGAAAGTAATCTTATCATAAATACATATTTTTTTCAATATAAAAAATAAATATTTTTTAAAAATAAATAAAAAAACTTATAGTTTTAAACTATAAGTTATTATTTTGTAGCTTTTTTAGTTGTAGCTTTTTTAGCTGGTGCTTTTTTAGCTGCAGTTTTAGTTGTAGCTTTAGTTGTAGCTTTAGTTGTTTTTGTTTCTTTCTTAGTTGTAGTTGTCTTTTTAGCAGCTACTTTCTTTTCTTCTTTTACTTCTTCTTTTTTAGTTTCAGCTTTAGCTTCTACTTTAGCTTCTTTAGGCATTTTTCCTTCTAAAGCATCTTTAGCTAATTTAACTAAATTACTAAACGCTTTTTTATCTTCAATAGCCATTTCAGAAAGCATTTTTCTATTAATGATTACTCCAGCTTTATTTAAACCATTAATGAATTTAGAATAACTAATTTCATTTGCTCTACATTCAGCATTAATTCTAGTAATCCATAATTTTCTAAAATCTCTTTTCTTTGCTCTTCTATCTCTAAAAGCATAAGCACCTGAATGCATTAATTGTTCTTTAGCTGTTTTATATAATCTATGTTTACTACCAAAATAACCTTTAGCAGCTTTTAATATTTTCTTATGTCTTTGTTTTGTTGTATATCCAGTCTTAACTCTCATTTTGATCCTCCTACTTCATTCTGTCAAGTAATCTCTTGATTCTCTTGTTATCAGCTAGAGATAATCCATGAGATGTTCTTAACTTTCTTAATCTTTTTGATGAATAAGAAACAGTATTGTGGTTTGCTCCTGCTCTTTTATATTTTACTGAACCACTATTTCTTATATTAAATTTCTTTGCAGTAGCTTTATGTGTTTTTTGTTTAATTTTAGCCATTGTTTTTACCTTCCTTCTTTATTGGAGCAACCATCATGTACATAAATCTTCCTTCCATGACAGCTTCTTTTTCGATAACTCCATATTCTTTTATTGCTTCCTCAATTCTCTTTAGAACATCAGCACCTAGTTCTGTATGTGCCATTTCTCTACCTCTAAATCTAATAGTAGCTTTGATCTTATGACCTTTTTCTAAATATTTAATCATTTGATTAACTTTAGTATTAAAATCATGCACATCAATACTAACTGAAAATCTAAATTCTTTTAATTCAGCATTTGTGCTCTTTTGTTTTTTGTAAGCTTCCTTTGCTTTCTTATTTTTTTCGTATTTAAACTTATTATAATCCATAAGTTTACATACTGGTTCTTCTGGTTTACCACCCATTAATACTAAATCAAATCCTGCTGCATTAGCAAGTGTTAATGCATCTTGTAAATTTTTAATTCCTAATTGTTCACCATTTGGACCAATTACCATAACTTGATTAGCACGTATTTGCTCATTTTTTAAGAGCTCCCTATCTTTAGCTATATTAAAGCACCTCCATTAAAAAAGTGAATACAAATCCTTGTACTCACCTTAAAAACCTTATTAATAATAAAACTAATCATGGCTTTTTACCTATCGCTTACATGCAATCAGGTGAGTTACAAAAACTTCTTTCCTTTTAAAATTCTTTTTGATTATATTATATTTTTATTAAATTGTAAATAGTTTTTTATAAATTTCTTCTATTTTTTAAGAAATCTGGAATATCAAATACATCATCACCTGATGAATCATCATCTGAATCATTATTCTCTACTCTTGTATCAGACATATCTATAACTTGTTCAATCATTTTATTATCTAAATTTTCTTTATTATCAAAACCAGTTGCTATTACAGTAACGATTATATCGTCTCCTAAGCTTTCATTAATAACAGCTCCGAAAATAGTATTAATATCAGTTCCAGAAGCTTCTCTAATAACTTCTACAGCATCTTCAACTTCAAATAAACTTAAATTAGTCCCACCTGTAATATTGATAATAGCATCTGTAGCACCTCTAATATCTGTTTCAAGAAGTGGACTACTAACAGATTGCTTAGCAGCTTCAATAGCTCTATTTTCACCTGTAGCAACACCTATACCAATTAAAGCATCACCTTTATTTGCCATAACAGTCTTAACATCTGCAAAATCTAGGTTTACAAGTCCAGTAACTGCTATTAAATCAGATATTGATTGAACACCTAATCTTAATACGTTATCTACTTCTTTAAATGCTTCTGTCATTGGTGTAGATTTATCTATTATTTCTCTTAATCTA
>Ga0129306_1003781_pt1 | contig 10773 bp, 8 predicted proteins | sample P827metagenome_FD_94438 | JGI IMG/M metagenome (GOLD analysis project Ga0129306, IMG submission 94438) | Capybara group fecal microbial communities from Wisconsin, USA - P827 metagenome | ecosystem: Host-associated > Mammals > Digestive system > Large intestine > Fecal | place: USA: Wisconsin...
AGACCTGAGATATTAAATTCATGGATAAGATGTAAAAATTATAATGTAGATACTAATAATGGACAAGGTAAAGAATTACCTAAAGAGGAATTTGAAAAAATACTATATGAAAAAAGAGATCTTATTCAAATAGCTATACCTGCTATGATTGATTTATACAATGTAGTAAAGGATACAAACTATTCCATTATTTTAGCGGATGAAAATGCAGTAATTCTTGAAGTTATAGGAAACGAAGAAATAATGAATAAAAATATGGAATTGCATTTTCTTAAAGGATGCAAATGGATGGAAAAGGATGTAGGTACTAATGCCATAGGAACTAGTATTTATTTAGACAAGCCAATACAGACAATAGGAGCGGAACATTATTGTAAAAGGCAACATGGATGGACTTGTTCTGCGGCACCTATACATGATGAAAAAGGAAAAATTATAGGTGTTATAGATTTATCTGGAGATTTTTATGATTATCAAATTCATACCCTTGGGATAGTAGTTGAGGCAGCAAAAACTATAGAAAAGCAATTTGCCATAGTTCAGCACAGAAAGTGGGTAGAGGTTGCATTTAGCTCTATTGAGGATGGTATTTTGGTTATAGACAAAGACTTTTATGTTAAAGATTTCAATAAAAAACTCTGTGAAATTCTACAGGTGTCAGAGGAAAAAGTTAATAGATTAGATATAAAATTACTTTTAAAAGATATCATAAAGGATGAAAATAACTTTAGTAATAATAGAATTAACTATAAAGAGGCTAATTTATATTTAGAAAATCGTAAATTAGAGTGCAATATAAATGTTTCTCCTGTAAAACTAGAAAGTAAGTATATTGGATATGTTATACTGGTTAAAAAAATTGATAGCATTAGAAATGTGGTTAGAAAAATAGCGGGCTTTTCATCTAAATATACCTTTGAAAGTATAATAACTAATAATAAAAGAATGTTATCCGTAATTGAGGAGGCTAAAAAAATTGCTGAGAATGAATGCTCAGTGTTAATTACTGGAGAGAGTGGAACTGGTAAAGAATTGTTTGCTCATTCAATTCATAACTCTAGTAATCGATGTAAAGGTCCCTTTATAGCAATAAACTGTGCGGCTCTTCCAAAGGACTTAGTTGAAAGCGAACTTTTTGGATATGAAAAATCTGCTTTTACAGGAGCATCAAAGGAGGGAAATCCTGGAAAGTTTGAATTGGCAAATAGAGGTACAATTTTTCTAGATGAGATTGGGGAATTGCCCTTAGAAATTCAATCTAAGCTTTTAAGAGTTTTAGATAACCATACAATAACAAGAATAGGTGGAAATTTTGAAAGAAAATTAGATGTAAGGGTTATAGCTGCAACAAATAGAAATTTAAATGAAGAAATTAATAAAAATAATTTTAGAAGTGATTTATATTATAGATTAAATGTATTTAATGTAAGATTAATTCCCTTAAGGGAAAGACCGGAAGACATTGAATTATGTGCAGACTATTTTCTTCAAAGATTAAATGATAAAAACCAGAGAATGAATAAATCCTTTGACAAAGAGTTTATAAATTTAATTAAAGACTACAATTGGCCAGGAAATGTGAGAGAGCTTGAAAATGTAATTCAAAGAGCTTATTATTTATCCAAGGATGAAGTTATTAATTATTCCTTTATTCCAGAATATATAAATGGCAATATAAAAGGGGAAGAAATTAAAGATAAGGAAGAAAAATCTAAACCACCAACCCTTGAAGAAATGGAAAGAAAGCTTATTATACAAGCTTTAAAGTATTGTAATGGAAACGTTATTAATGCCAGCAAGATTATAGGAGTTGGTAAATCAACTTTATATAGAAAAATAGAAAAGTATAGATTAGAGGAAGTTTCAAAATGGGAAAAATAATTAATAATTCCCATTTTGAAATAAGTATTTTCCCAAAATGAAACTTTAAAAATAAATAATCTTTAGAAGCCTTGCAAATGCAAGGCTTTTTCTTTTGGCATAATAGTTGCTTTTATAATAATTGAAAGAAAAAAATAAATATTCACACTATATTGAAAAATTCTCGTATTGGGGGTGAAGCTTATTAAAAGATATATTATTGAATTTGGGCTAGGTATGGATTTTCATGGTCAAGATGTAAATAAAGCTGCCCATAAGGCAGTACTTGATGCTATATCCAAAAGTTGTTTATGTGGTTTAAAAGAAGTCCTTGGCATTAAGGATATGAAGAATGATATTGTGGTGAATGTAATCCTTTCCACAACCCAGTCAGAAAAAATAGACAAAGAAAAGATAAAAACTTATTTGCCCGTAGGAGAAGTAAAGGTTCAGTCCGTAAGTGGTGGGCTTAATGTGCCAGGAATTTTTATTCCTGAATTTGGAGACTCGGATAATAGTATTGAAGTGGCGATTGCTTGTATTGAAGTATACATTAAATAAAAAACAGGAGGGAAAAATTGTGAAAAAATTAAATGAAAATTCTATTGTTGAAATGTATAAAACTATGCTAAAAATAAGAAAGTTTGAACAGGTGGCAATGAATACCTTTGCAGAAGGAAAAATTCCTGGCTTTGTTCATCTTTATATAGGAGAAGAAGCAGTGGCTACAGGAGTGTGTGCTAATTTAAAGGATAGTGATTATATAACAAGTACTCACAGGGGTCATGGACATATACTTGCAAAGGGTGGAGATTTGAAATTTATGATGGCAGAGCTTTTTGGAAAGGCTACAGGATATTGCAAAGGAAAAGGAGGTTCTATGCATATTGCAGATGCAACTAAAGGCATTTTAGGGGCAAATGGTATAGTAGGTGCCGGTCATAATATTGCAGTTGGAGCTGGATTAAGTGCACAATACAGAGGAACTGATCAAGTGTGTGTATGCTTCTTTGGAGATGCGTCAACTAATCAAGGTACATTTCATGAATCTTTAAATATGGCAAGTGTATGGAAACTACCAGTGGTTTTTGTATGCGAAAATAACCTTTATGGAATATCTATGAGTCAAAATAGACATCAAGCAATAAAGGATGTTGCAGATAGAGGTGTTGCTTATAATGTACCAGGTATTGTAGTAGATGGTAATGATGTATTTGCTGTGTATGAAGCAGCTAAAGAAGCTATTAAAAGAGCACGAGAAGGCAAGGGACCAACACTCATAGAATGCAAAACTTATCGACATAGAGGACATTTTGAAGGAGATCCTTGTGTTTACAAACCAACAGAGGAACAGGAAGAATGGCTAGCTAAAGATCCTATACCAAGATTTGAAAAATATTTAGTAGAAAATGAAATTTTGACAGAAGAAAAGCTTAAGGAAGTTCAAAATAAGGTAGAGAGTCAAATTGATGAAGCAGTAGATTTTGCAAATAATAGTCCATATCCAGAATTAGAGTCAGTATTAGAAGATGTTTATACTGACATTAAAGAGGAGGTTAGATAACTATGAAAAAGTTAACATACGCAGAAGCAATAAGAGAAGCAATGAGAACTAAAATGAGTGAAGATGATAAGGTATTAATTTTTGGGGAAGATGTAGGAGCTTTTGGAGGATGCTTTGGAGTAACTGGAGATTTATATGCAGAATTTGGAGATAAAAGAGTAAGAGATACTCCTATATCTGAAGGTGCAATTGCAGGATGTGCTGTTGGAGCAGCAGCTACAGGTCTAAGACCAATTGCAGAGATAATGTTTGGGGACTTTTTAACGGTGTCAATGGATATGATCGTAAATCAAGCTGCAAAAATGAGATTTATGTTTGGGGGAAAGATAAGTTTACCTATGGTGGTTAGATTACCAGAGGGAGCAGGTGTACAAGCAGCTGCACAGCATTCTCAATCCCTTGAAGCTTGGCTTACACATGTGCCAGGTCTTAAAGTGGTATATCCATCCACACCACAGGATGCATATGGACTTATGGTAGCAGCTATAGAGGATGATAACCCAGTTATGTTTATGGAACACAAATTTTTATATGGCATGAAGGGTGAAGTTTCAGATGAAATAAAAAGAATACCTTTAGGTGTGGCAGATATTAAAAGAGAAGGAAAGGATGTTACTATTATAGCCACAGGTAAAATGGTACACGAATCTTTAAAAGCAGCAGAGGCACTTTCAAAGGATGGAATTGAAGCAGAAGTAGTAGATCCAAGAACTTTATATCCACTAGATAAGGAAACTATATTTAATTCTATAAAGAAAACAAATAGAGCTGTAATTGTAACAGAGGAAAATAAAAGAGGAGCTTATAGTGGAGAAATATCTTCCTTAATAAATGAGGAGATTTTTGATTATTTGGATGCACCTGTAGGAAGAATTGGAGCCCTTAATACCCCTATACCATTTTCACCTACATTAGAAAGTTATGTTATTCCTGATTCTAAAGATATAGTTAAAAAAGTAAAAGAGCTATTCTAATGCAAAGAAACATAAAGGGGATTTTTCCCTTTAATTAATAGGGTGATAATTATGAATAAAATAGGTATAATTGCAAACCCAGCCTCAGGTAAAGATATAAGACGATTAGTATCCCATGCAACCACTATAGACAACAACGAAAAAGTAAATATAGTGGAGAGAATAGTTTTAGCTGCAGAAGCTTTTGGAGTGAAGAACATATTTATTATGCCAGATACATTTCAAATAGGCTATAAAGTATTGGATAATTTAAATACTTTAGGAGAGTTATCTACAAATCTAAAAACAATTAATATGAAAATTACAGGAAGTATAAAAGATACTATAAATGCTGCAAAATTAATGGAAGAGTATGAAGTTGATTGTTTAGTAGTATTAGGTGGAGATGGAACAAGCAGAGCGGCAGCAAAGTCTATTAATAAAACACCAATAATTTCAATATCTACAGGAACAAATAATGTATACCCAGAAATGCTTGAGGGCACTGTAGTTGGAATGGCTGCAGCCTTTGTTGCATCTGAAAAATTTGGTTTAAATAATATATATCATAGAGACAAAAGAATAGAAATTTTTAAAGATGGGACTTTAGTGGACATAGCTCTTGTAGATGCAGTTATCTCAAAAAACTTATTTGTAGGAGCAAAAGCAATCTGGGACGTAGAGGATATGGAAAAGGTAATAGTTACAAGGGCTCATCCAGGTACTATAGGCTTTTCTTCCCTTGTGGGATGTAGAAAAATAATAGAAATAGAAGATGACTTTGGAGCAGTTATTGATTTAACAGAAAATAAATATAAAATAATAGCTCCAATAGCTGCAGGAACTATTGAAAAAGTTCATATGGGAGATATAAAAATAATTAAACTTAATGAGGAATATAAGTTTACATCAAAGGAAAAAGGGGTAATTGCGTTGGACGGAGAAAGAGAAATATCCTTTAAAAAAGGAGAAACTTTTATTTTTAAAATAACAAGAAAAGGACCTATTAGGGTTAATATAAAATCCGCATTAGAATTAGCACAAGCTCAGGGATTTTTTAATATATAACAATATTATTCACAATAGTTAAAGGAGGATTGTTTATGGGTAAGTTAGAGGTTATGCCAAAGCTGGGATTAACTATGACAGAGGGTGAATTAGTTAAATGGCATAAAAAAGAAGGAGATACTATAAAGGTAGGAGAGACCTTATTTGATGTAACAACGGATAAATTGACTAATAATGTGGAAGCAAAGGCTGATGGAATTGTAAGAAAGATTTTAGTAGAGGAAGGTACAGTAGTTGAATGTTTGAAACCAGTAGCCATAATTGGAGATAAAGATGAGGATATATCAAATCTATTAAAGGAATCTTTGCAAGATAGTAAGGGAAATGAGGTAGAAAAAGAAGTTAAAGAATCTAAGGAAGAGATAAAAGATAATAGGAAAATTAAAAAAGGAGAAAGAACAAAGATATCCCCAATAGCAAAAAGACTTGCAAAGGAAAATGATGTGGATATTCAACTATTAGATGGAACAGGTCCTGAAGGAAGAATAGTTTTAAAAGATGTAGAATCATATATAGAAAATAATAAGAATAATATTAAAACTTCTCCAGTAGCAGAGAAGATGGCTAAAGATTTAGGCGTTAATTTAGAAGATATAAAGAAAGACGGAAGAATAATGAAAGATGATATATTAGAATTTATCCAAAAATCTATTCCTTCTGTAGGAGAAGATTTAATGGATAGAAGAGTAAAAATGAGCACTATGAGAAAAGTAATTGCCTCAAGAATGAGCCAAAGTTCAAAAATTTCTCCTACTGTAACTTATGACATTGAAGTGGACATGACTAATTTAAAAAGGTTAAAGGAACAAATTAAAGATGAATGGAAAGTTACTTATACAGATTTATTAGTAAAAATAGTTTCTAAAGTACTCATTCAATATCCTTTAGTTAATTGCTCAATAGAAGGAGATGAAATGATTTTTAGAAATTATGCAAATATTGGAGTAGCAGTGGCTTTAGAGGAAGGCCTTGTGGTACCAGTGGTTAAATATGCAAACCAAAAGGGATTAAAGGATATTTCTATAGAAGTGAAAGAATTAGCCCAAAAAGCAAAAAATAATGGACTTACTGAAGAAAATAGTACTGGGGGAACCTTTACTATAACTAATCTTGGTATGTTTGGTATAAAGTCTTTTTCTCCAATTATAAATCAGCCTGAAGTAGCTATATTAGGTGTGAATATGATAACTAATACTCCAGTGGTAGAGAATGGAGAAATAGTGATAAAACCTCTTATGAATTTATCTCTTACTGCAGACCATAGAGCGGTAGATGGTGCTGTAGCGGCTCAGTTTTTAAATTCAATTAAAAAATATATGGAAAAGCCAGAGTTACTTATATTATAGGGGGGGAAATAAAAATGAAGCTAGTAGTTATTGGAGGAGGACCAGGAGGATATGTAGCGGCTATTCGTGGAGCTCAGCTAGGAGCAGAGGTTACTCTTATTGAAAAAAAAAAGCTAGGAGGTACTTGTTTAAATATGGGTTGCATACCTACTAAGGTTTTATTACATTCTTCAGAATTATTAAATGAAATAAAAGAAGCCAAAATTTTAGGAATAGAGGTGAATAATGAAGTAAAAGTTAATTGGCCTCAGCTTCAAAATAGAAAAAATACTGTAGTAAATACCTTAGTTTCAGGGGTTTCAACATTACTTGAACATAATAAAGTTAAAGTAATTAATGGAACTGCAGCCTTTGAAGGAAAAAGTAGTATAAAAGTAACAAAGGATCAGGGAGAAAGTGAAAATATCCAATTTGATAATGTGATAATTTCATCTGGTTCCGTTCCATTTATACCTCCTATAAAAGGAAAAGAATTAGAGGGAGTAATTGATAGTACTGGAGCCTTAAGCTTAGATTCTATTCCTAAAAGTATGGTGATAATTGGTGGAGGCGTTATAGGAATAGAATTTGCAAATATTTTTAATTCCCTTGGATGTAAGGTAACTGTTATTGAAATGCTACCATTTATATTGCCACCAGTGGATAGAGAAATTTCTGAGATTCTTAAGGAAAAGCTTAAAAAGGACGGAATTGATATATATAATAACTGTAAGGTAACTAAAATTGAAAATAACAATGAAAATTTAAAGGTAAGTTTTGAAGAAGATAATAGTAAGTTAAATATAGAGGCACAAAAAGTTTTAATAGCAGTAGGAAGAAGAGCAAATATAAGTAATCTAAATTTAGAAAGTACTGGAGTATATATAGAAAAAGGATACATTTGGGTAAATGATAATATGGAAACAAATATAAAAGGAATTTATGCTATAGGTGACTGTACAGGAAAAAATATGCTTGCCCATGTAGCTTCAGATCAAGGAATAATAGCTGTAGAAAATATTATGGGTAAAAATAAAAAAATGGATTATAAAACTGTACCAGCTTGCGTATATACTAAGCCAGAATTAGCCTCTGTGGGATTAACAGAAGAACAAGCAAAGGAAAAGGGCATTGATTATAAAGTAGGAAAGTTCCCTCTAATTTATAATGGAAAATCTCTTATAATGAATGATACAGAGGGATTTATAAAAATAATAGCGGATAAAAAATATGAAGAGGTATTAGGAGTTCATATACTTGGACCTAGGGCAACGGATTTAATAACAGAGGCAGCCTTAGCTCTAAGACTGGAAGCTACTCTAGAGGAAATAATTACAACAGTACATGCTCATCCAACAATAGGAGAAGCGATGAAGGAGGCATCTCTTGCAGTAAACAAAGAAGCAATTCATATGGTGAATAAATAAAATCAAGTTATGGAGGTAAAAATAATGCAGTTTTTAGTAAATAAATCAACAAATCCTTTTTTCAATTTGGCTTTAGAAGAATATCTTTTAAAAAATGTAGATATTAAGAAAGACTATTTTATTCTCTGGCAAAATGAGCCTACAATTGTAATAGGAAAGCATCAAAATACATTAAAGGAAATTAATATGAATTTTGTAAAAGATAATAATATAAATGTAGTTAGAAGGAATTCTGGAGGAGGAGCTGTATATCACGATTTAGGTAATATAAATTTTACCTTCATAACTAAATATGATGAAAAACATTTGCTTGATTTTAAAACCTTTACCAATCCTGTAGTTTATTCTTTAGGTAAACTCAATGTAAAAGCAGAGTTATCAGGAAGAAATGATATTTTGATAGATGGAAGAAAAATATCAGGAAATTCTCAACACATATATAAAGATAGATTTCTTCATCATGGTACTTTATTGTTTAACTCTGAATTAGAAAACTTAGTAAAAGCCTTAAATGTAGACAATGATAAAATACTATCTAAGGGTATTGAATCAATAAAAAGTAGAGTAACAAACATTAAAGAACATGTAAAAGAAGATATTTTTATGGAGGAATTTAAAGAAATCCTTATAGAAAATATTTTTATATGGAATAAAAGTTCCCTTAAAGAGTACAATTTGACTAGTGAACATATTAGTGCAATAGAAAAATTAATGAAAGAAAAGTACATGACCTGGCAGTGGAACTATGGCGAGTCACCAGAATTTAATTACAGAAATTATAAAAGATTTCAAGGTGGTAAGCTCGAAGTATTATTGAATATTGTAGAGGGACATATTAATGAATGCAAAATATATGGCGATTTTTTAGGGGTAATGGATGTATCAGAAATAGAGAAAAAAATTATTGGGATAAAATATGGAGAAGAATATATAGATGAATTTTTAAAATCCATTGATATAAAGAAGTATTTTGGTACCATATATTTTGATGAAATAAAATCCTGTTTGGTAGAACTTTAAAAGCCTATTTATTTAGTTAATTTTTAAATGTTATTTCGAAAAGCACAGAATATATATTTATACGACAAATATAATATAATACATTGTTACAAAACATTAATATAAAAATTAGAAAGTTTATTTTAAAGTAAATAAGAAAGAGTATTTCGCTAAAAGTGAGATGCTCTTTTCTTTCTTATTTAGACAAAATATTTGTATTTTTTATATATAAAAATAAGTAATTAAAATAACAGTAATTATATATTCATATAAAGAAATATGTTATTAAAACTTGATAGCTATGATTTTTTGTGTTAGCATTAAAGGTACAACCTCTTGCTAAAATAAGTTGTTAGTATACAAAAAGTGTAATTTTAAACTAAAGAGAGGAAGGAGAGTGAAATATTTATGAAAAATACTATAATTGAATTTAAAAATATCAAAAAAAATTATAAAGATATTGTTGTAATAGAAAAATTTAATTTAGAAATAGAAAAAGGTAACTTAGTTGTATTAATAGGATCAAGTGGTTCTGGAAAGACTACATTGTTAAAAATGATAAATAGGCTAATAGAATCTACAGCAGGAGAAATATTGGTTAATGGAAAAAACATAAAGGAAATGGATCCAATAAAATTAAGACGAAGTATAGGATATGTAATTCAGCAAACAGGGCTTTTTCCACATCTTACAGTTAAAGAAAATATAGAAATAATACCAAAGCTTATGGGAAAATCTAAGGAAGAAATTGATAAAAAAACAAATGAATTATTAAATATGGTTGGATTAGATCCAGAAAAATATATGGATAGATATCCGGTTGAATTAAGTGGGGGGCAGCAACAGAGAGTTGGAGTTGCAAGAGCTTTTGCAGCGAATGCTGAAATAATTTTAATGGACGAGCCTTTTAGTGCGCTAGATCCTATAACAAGAACAGAACTTCAAGAGGAATTATTTAATATCCAGAAAGAATATAGAAAAACTATAGTTTTTGTTACACATGATATGGATGAGGCTTTAAATTTAGCAGATAAAATTTGTATATTGAAGGATGGAAAACTACTTCAATATGATACTCCAGAAAACATATTAAAAAATCCAGCAGGAGAATATGTTGAGGAATTTGTAGGTAAAAATAAAATATGGACTAAGCCGGAAATGATAAAAGCAGAGGATGTTATGATAACAAATCCAGTGACGGTTACTCCTAAGAGAAATCTACTTCAAGCAAGAGAGATAATGCGAGATAAAAAAGTGGACAGTTTACTAGTAATAGATAAAGAAAGAAATTTACTTGGTTATATAAAATTAGAATATATTCGAAAAATAAAAGAAAAAGATAAATTAGTTGAAGAAGTAATGAATAAAGAGCCAAAATGTGTTTTGGGAGACACTAATTTACCAGAACTTTTAGATAAATTCAATAGTTTGAAGATGGGATATTTGCCTGTAAGTAATAATGAAGGAAAACTTTTAGGCTTAATAACAAGAAGTAGTTTAATAGCAGTTTTAAGTAGTCAGTATATAGATATGGAGGGGATAATTGATGAATAATTTTATACAACAATTAATACTAA
>Ga0129306_1003784_pt1 | contig 10764 bp, 8 predicted proteins | sample P827metagenome_FD_94438 | JGI IMG/M metagenome (GOLD analysis project Ga0129306, IMG submission 94438) | Capybara group fecal microbial communities from Wisconsin, USA - P827 metagenome | ecosystem: Host-associated > Mammals > Digestive system > Large intestine > Fecal | place: USA: Wisconsin...
ATCGAAAGGAACCTGTATCTTACCATGCAGCTTCTTGAGATGGACACGCCTGTTGTTGTGGCGCTTAACATGATGGATGAACTGACCGCAAACGGCGGTGTCATCGACGTAAACAGAATGGAGCAGCTTCTCGGAGTTCCTGTGGTTCCAATCTCTGCAGCCAAGAACTTCGGTATTGAAGAACTCATAAGCCACGCCATGCATATAGCAAAATATTGCGAAAAGCCCGAACACAGGGATTTTTGCGATGAGAACGAAAGCGGCGGCGCGGTTCACAGAAGCATCCACGGCATCACCCATCTTATCGGCGACCATGCCTCCGAAAACGGTCTTCCTATTCGTTTTGCGGCAAGCAAGGTTATCGAAGGGGACGAGCGCATAATCGCAAAGCTCGGTCTTGACCCCAATGAGCGAGAGACCATGGAGCACATCGTTCTTCAGATGGAAAAGGAACGGGGACTTGACAGAAGCGCGGCCATCGCAGACATGAGATTTGCTTACATAGGAAAAATCTGTGCGCTTGCGGTGAAGAAGCCAAAAGAGAGCCGCGAAAGAGTCAGAAGTGAGAAGATAGACAGGATTCTTACCGGAAAGTTTACCGCTATACCTGTGTTTATATTGATAATGGGCGTGGTTTTCTGGCTTACGTTCAATGTGATAGGAGCATGGCTTCAGGGCCTGCTGGAACTTGGGATCGGGGAATTGACCGAACTGGTCAGCACCGCTCTCTCCGCAGCTCACGTCAACAAAACCCTGCACGGACTGGTGGTGGACGGCATATTTGCGGGTGTCGGAAGCGTGTTGAGTTTCCTCCCGATTATAGTTACGCTTTTCTTCTTCTTATCGATAATGGAAGACAGCGGTTACATAGCCAGAGTGGCCTTTGTAATGGATAAGCTTTTAAGAAAGATCGGCCTTTCCGGCAGAAGTATCGTGCCCATGCTGATCGGTTTCGGCTGCACGGTTCCTGCCGTAATGGCTACCAGAACCCTTCCCAGCGAAAGAGACCGAAGGATGACGATCCTTCTTACGCCCTTCATGAGCTGTTCTGCCAAACTTCCGATCTACGCTTTCTTCGTAAGCATATTTTTTAAGGGTCACGGCGGACTTATCATGACGGGTTTGTATTTGCTTGGGATCGCTGTGGGGATCCTCGTGGCGCTTTTGTACAGAAAGACCGTATTTAAGGGCGAAGCGGTGCCCTTTGTAATGGAACTTCCCAATTACAGGCTTCCGGGTATAGGAAACGTTTTAAAACTTCTTTGGGAAAAAGCAAGGGACTTCCTTCAGAGGGCATTCACGGTTATTATGCTTGCAACGATTATAATCTGGGTATTGCAAAGCTTTGACCCGTATTTAAACCTCGTTACGGATTCAAAAGACAGTATTCTTGCGATAATTGCGGGGATCTTTGTGCCGATCATGAAACCTCTCGGCCTTGCCGACTGGCGGATCTGTACTTCACTGATTTCGGGATTTCTGGCAAAAGAAAGTGTGGTTTCTACCATGCAGGTGCTGTTCGGAGACAATGTTTCCTCAGTACTGTCCCCGACAGCAGCCGCATCTTTACTGGTATTTTCGCTTCTTTATACGCCCTGTGTTGCGGCAGTTGCCGCAATAAGACGAGAGTTGGGACGCAAGCGTGCACTTGCCGTTGTGGTATGGCAATGCTTAATCGCCTGGCTTGCCGCTCTGATTGTGAATCTTGTGGGAATGTTGTTTTAATTAAAAGGACAATTCGTCTATAGCCTTGAGTTCGGCTGCGGAAAACTCCGTGTTTTCCGTGGCCTTTATATTGTCAAGGATCTGAGAAGCCTTTGATGCACCAATAAGGACTGTGGTGATCTCGTTGTCCTTAAGGTTCCATGCGAGTGCCATTTCCGCAAGGGTCTGGCCGCGCTTTGCGGCAATCTCGTTAAGCTTTTTAAGTCTGTCGATCTTTTCTTCGGAAATCTGATCTTCATGAAGGAATCTTCCGTCGGTACGAACCCTGCTGTCAGCGGGAATTCCGTTAAAGTACCTGTCGGTGAGCATGCCCTGAGCCAGAGGCGAGAAGCATATAATGCCCTTGCCGAGGCGGTATGAGGTTGATTTAAGACCGTTCTTTTCGATGGTACGGTCCAGAATGTTATAGCGGTTCTGGTTGATGATAAAAGGAACGTGACGCTCATCCAGAATTTTGGCGGCCTTCTCCAGACGCTCACCGTCATAATTGGAAAGACCCACATAAAGAGCTTTTCCGCTTCTGACGATCTGTTCGAGAGCACCCATGGTTTCCTCAAGAGGAGTGTCGTAGTCGGGCCTGTGGTGATAGAAAATGTCCACATATTCAAGCCCCATGCGCTTTAAGGACTGATCGAGACTTGCAATGAGATATTTGCGGCTGCCGTGATCACCGTAAGGGCCGGGCCACATTTCGTAGCCTGCCTTGGTGGAAATGATCATTTCATCTCTGTAGGGAGAGAAGTGTTCCTTCATCAGTCTTCCGAAATTTTCCTCCGCACTGCCGGGCTTGGGGCCGTAATTGTTGGCAAGATCAAAGTGTGTGATACCGTTGTCGAAAGCGGTAAAGCACATTTCTTCCATATTTGCATAGACACCCGTGTCACCGAAATTGTGCCAAAGCCCCAGAGAAACGGCAGGGAGCATGAGCCCCGAATTTCCGCAGCGGTTGTATTTCATTTTATCGTATCGGTTATCGCTTGCTTTGTACATATAGAACCTCCTTTTTATAAATATATCCTGTATATAGGATAATCCCGACGGCATACCCTGCGTCAAGGAAAAAATTTATAATATAATTTGAAGAATTGTTTATTGATTTTTCTTTTAACGCGTGTTAAACTCCCGATTGAAATGTTTATGTTGGGAGAAGAAATATGACTGAAACGACTTTCGAAAAGAAGAAAACAGGCACCGAATATGCGGTGCGTCTTCTCGGGTTCCTGTGCCCGCTCATATATTTTGCAAGCTATCTTACCAGAAAAGACTACTCCATAGTCATGGATGCGGTGATTTCTGCGGAAGGGATCACGGAAAAAGCAGCCGGTCTGGTGGAGACCATGGGTGTCATTTCCTACTGCGTCGGTCAGATCGTAAGCGGTATCCTGGGAGACAGGTTTAAGCCCCAGAAACTCATAATGTGCGGGCTTTCCGTGACTGTTCTTTGTAATATCGCAATGCCCTTTGCACCAGCGGATCTTCGTGGAGCTATATGGTTTGTAAACGGCTTTGCACAAAGCATGCTTTGGCCTCCTCTTGTTCGCATCATGGCCTCCGTCATGGACAAAAAGAAATATAACACCGTCGCCGCAAACGTAAACGCGGCGGGAATTACGGGAACGATTTTTATCTACATCACTTCGTCCCTCATCTGGCTAAAGATTTTTAATTCCTGGAAGTACACCTTCTTTACGTCGGCAGCGATCACGGCTGTAATCCTTTGCTGCTGGATCTTCGGATTCAGACGCATCGATAAAGGGGTTGTTTCAGGTTTTGACAACAAGAAAAAAGGCGGCGAAACCAAGGCTAAGGGAAAACTCACACCGAAGCTTCTGCTTGGGTCCGGATTTGTTTTCATAGCGCTGGCGATTATCGCCCAGGGTGCTTTAAGAGACGGCATTACCGACTGGGTTCCCACCCTTTTGAGAAACACCTTTGAGATCCCCAGCAATTACGCGATTCTTTATGCTGTGGCAATTCCGATTCTTGGTGTCATAAGCATGAAACTTGTGGGTTTTGCTTCAAATAAGTGGGTCAAAGAAGAACTTAACGGATCTATAGTGATCTTTATATTTGCGGCGGCTCTTTGCGGCGGGCTCTGGATGATCTACAAAAACAACCAATATCTTACGGTTATTATCGCCGCCCTGATAGTGGGATGCATGCATGCGGTCAATTTCTTTCTGGTATGCGTGGTTCCCGCCAAATTCGAAAAGTACGGCATAGTTGCCACCATGAGCGGCATCATCAATTCCCTTACATACATCGGAACTTCGGTTGCGGTTTCCGGTTTTCCGAGCCTTATTAAGGACGGTGACTGGGGAAGCTGTATCTTTGTATGGGCTGTTCTTTCCGTCATCGGTGCGGTGCTTTGTCTGGCGGCGGTTAAAAACTGGAAGAAATTTAAAGAATGAAAATGTAATATTGAGAAAGCATGTAATATGACATGCGTTGGCGGTTGGCATATTCCTAAAGACAGATAATCAAATATCTGTCTTTTTCATTTCAAAGGTCCTCAGCAGAATAATTCTATGGTACCATAAGGTAGAATGATCTGGTTTTAACGTGTTATATTTCTATATTTACAAATCCTAAAGGGCTATTTTATGTTGTTTACCCTTTGTATTTTTTTATTGAATTATATATAGATTGCGTTATTTGGGAATGTAGACAACGAAGAATCATTTGATTGAGGGATTATACAGATGTATACAATAGGGCAGCAACTTAAACTGTTAATCGACGAAAAAATCAATGATGGAAGCATCACATTAAGAAAATTATCCAGAGGTATTTGTTCAAAGTCTAATTTGAGTAAAATGATTTCCGGGAGTTGCGTAGCTGAACCCAGATTTCTGAAAATATTAATGCAACGTCTCGGAAAGTCACCGAATAAACTCGAATGTATAGTTTCTAAGCCATTTCTGGATATAGTAAGGTTGCAAAATGATTTTGACGACTCCATAGATAAACGTAATCGAGAGCAATCTATAAAATATATGGAAGAATTGGATTGTATTCAAGACTACACGGATTACACGAACGTGAAGTTAATGTTCCGATGGCGAAATAAAGCAGCTTATGAATTCTATATAAATAATAATCCATCTTTAGCACTTGAATATATTGGTGAGGCAATCGACCTAACAATTCCTGGATTAGTTTCACAACATATTAATGCATATGCACTTTCCTCTGTGGAAATAGAAAATCTACTTTTTGCCATTTTAATGCAAATCCGATTAATTGATATGTCAGAACACAGATGGAAATTGTTTGATATAAGAACACGTTTGAATGAGATTATTCAATTTATAACAGATAATATATCTGACACAGAAGAGTTGGCAGCGATAATGCCAAAGGCAAAGTGGATAAGTGCTCTTTTAAATATTCAAATTGGAAATTATGAAATTGCTGTACGTGAATGTGATGAGGGAATTGAATATTTGAGAAATTGCGGGTTACTGCAAATGTTGATTCCATTGCTTGGAATAATTAAAGAGTTTGGATGTAATTATGAGCTTTCGGATCAATATAATAACTACCTAGATTATTTGAAAACGCTTGAAAACCTAAATAGTTCGTATATGCATTCGGAAATAAGATTTGACTCACTTTTTTGTGATGTGGATCGTGCGATATACCATTACGAATCAGAAATCTATCGAGGTCAGCGTCAGATACTCGGTTTTACACAGGAAACAACAGCCGAGTTTGCGGATACTAGCCCAGATGCAATATCCAGATACGAAAAAGGGCAACGTTCTCCCAGAAAAGCCCAATACTCTAGATTGATGGAGACCCTAGATATTGATTATGCTAAGCAAGGCACTTTCTTTATATGTGAAGATTTTAAAGTATTGGAAGCGGAACGCGAGTTTAACACGTTATTGCTTCGGGGCGATTATGACTTCGCAAGCATCAAACTTCAAGAATTATGCAAAAGAACTGGTGAGAAATATAACAGTAACAATGCAATGTTGACAATGTATAAAAATCAAATCGAACTATGCGTGGCCCAAAATAATCCCAAGTCAGTTTTGGAAAAAGACCTATTGCTATTAGACAAAATATATCCTTGCATCAAAAATCAGATTAAAAGACCTCCATTTCTTGCAGAAAGCGGTATTATTGCACAGATATGTTTGTGCTATCGAATGTTGGGACAAGAGGAGGAGGCATATGAATTGTGCAATTTGATTGTAAAAATATTTAGTGGTTCTTATGTCGATAAAAGGATGATGCAGAGAACATACGGGCTACATCTGACAAATTTATCGCAAATGTCAGGGGATGTTGCAATTTCGGAAGAAGCAATCGTTTATAAATTACTATGTCGGAGTGCTTCTGGCCTTGAAAGAATTTTATCGAGTCATGCAACCAAGATCTACGAAAGCGACAAGGCGCAAAGCAAAAATATTGCTTCTATGGCTTGGAGTGTAGCTAAATTACTCAAAAATGGTAATGCCGATAGGATAGCCCGCTTTATTGAGGATTATTTCATAGATTAGTATTCTGATATTTCGATTGGACAGGGCTGAGGCGGATTTTCGCAGGTGCCATAAGTTCCTATACTTATTTCAGAAGTATATCCATTATTTGTCGGATTGTTAGGTAAAGCAAATGTAAAGGCAGTGGAAATAGCGGAAACTAATATCATAAACTTTATAATTACTTTTTGCATTTGTCAGAAATCCTTTCTACGGTTTGCTGGCTTGGATATTATCACGCATTTTTGCATAGCAACATGGCGTTTTGGTGACCAAATAAATGGTCACCAAAACGCCATGTTGCTATGCAAAAGAATTTTATACATTAAAAATATCTGAAGCGAAAGTGGAACTTCAGAAATCTTAACCATAGGAGGGAAAACCTGATGTTAAACTTTGAGGACCTGATAAGTGAAGAAGTGGTGTTTGCTTGTGCATGCACTGCCGGGACTTGTTGCAGTTGGGTTGTTCATGGATTGATTTGTATTTAATCATTAGTGGCTTTACCGAAGCAAAATGATGGGTAACCGGAACGGGTTACCCATCAGTATGCTTTTATTTTTGGTTGGGGGGACGGCATGGAGAAGGATAAAGAACTGCATATTTGCATTAACAGCGACTGTTATATTCATTATTATCTTGACAAAGTACAGATTAGAGTAGGTTTGTATGATTTTATGGGAGTAAACTCTTTTCAAGCAAAGATTTTAGAATCATGTCAAGAGTCGCCTACCGTTGAGCGATTAATGAAAAACATTTTTGATACATACATGGTTGAAGATAATGAACGGAATAGGGAACTAATCCGAAGCTTTCTCAACCTTCTTGAGAAGCGAGGAATAATTTATTACAACACAGGAGGAGTTCAGACTAAGCTGAAGCATTATGGAGAGCCTCAAAAGGCTTATCCAGCATGGATAATACTTGAGTTAACATCAAAATGCAATTTAGAGTGTGGTTTTTGCTATAAATCTGCGTCAACTTGTGGTAGTAATATATCCATGAAATATGTTGATATGATTATTGACCATTTTGGCGGAAAAAGTAAAAACCTGGTGCTGACGGGAGGAGAAGCTTTATTACACCCTCAATTTGGGGAAATACTCGAAAAAGTAGCCACATGTTTTGATGTTTCTTTACTGACAAATGGTTTGCTTTTGTCCAAAATAAGTGAAGTACTATTGGATAAGCTCACCCATATTCAGGTATCAATGTACGGTTATGATAACAGTTCTTATGAAAAAAACGTGGGCATGAAAGAGGGATTTGATTTGCTAAAAAAATCATATTCCAATGTGCCTAAAAACAAAAAAACAACGTCGGTTGTCACAGTTGTTCTTGGTAGGCATAACGTGGGTTTTATTGAGCAGTATATAAAAGCAGCGTGTGCGCTTGGAGCACCTGAAATCCACTTCGGATTGATGCTTCCGATTGGTAGAGGAGCGAGGGCAGAATCGAGTAATGAAATTCTTGACGATTCGGAAATTTTCTTTGCAGCGAAGAAAATTGATGAGCTATCTCGCGCATATCGTGGGTCGATATATGTGTCTAAATTGGAAATGGTAAGGGAAGCTATTCCACTGAATGGATCCGAATTTGCTTGTCAAGCGGGGAAAACCAATATAGTGATTAATCAGTTAGGGGATGTCAGGGCATGTAACTTGTTGCCTGAAAGTGTCTTCGAACGATATAGTTTAGAGGCGTATTTGGCTGATGTAGAGAGCGGCAGGAGTAAGTGTTATTCTGGAGATATAGAAAGATTTAAAGAGTATTTACAGCAAAATGGGCACAATGTGAGTGATATGAAATGCGTTGGATTTTGTGAATTGAAGGGGTGAGTCATACGAAAAAATACATCGTTGCTTTTCCAGGTTACTTTTATTTATCAATTATTACTGCTGTTTTGTACTGCACGATGGGTACGTTATTCTCTCTTATTATCGGTGGTATTGTTGATGCGGCTAATCTTGGGTTATCAAATCTGGTTTATATGACCTTGAATGGAGTGTTGTATGTCGTTTTGTATGTGATTGCAACAATTATATATGGTAAACTTAAGTGCAGTCTGATAGGAAAAAGCAGAGAAGCGCTCAAAAATGATCTATTTAAGGCAGTTATAGAAGATGCACCGATAGCGGATGATTTTAGTTTAAATACAGCAGAATATATAACCGATCTAACAAACAACATATCTATCTTTGAAACGTCATATATTAAAAATGTATACTTGATAGTTACAACTATAGCCATGTTTGTCTCGGCGTCTGTTGTAACTATCATTGTTGAGCCGCTAATGCTGCTTATAATGGTTTTTCTTGCGGTAGTTACTGCTTTTACATCAGCTAAAGTGGGAAAACCTGTTGAAAAAAGGACTAATGAATTTATCAAATCTCAATCAGATTATGTAGCTGAACTCAAGGATGATTTTTCAGCTTTTCATTTGATTAAAACATTTTATATTTCAAACAGAATTATATCCAAGCACAAAAACAAAAACTATATTGTCGAGAAAAAGAAAATGTCAATAGGAATATGGCAGGTTTTATGCCAAACAGTCGGGCAATTTGTTGGGCTGATTTCTACAGTCATAGTAATGGCGGTTGCAACGTATTTTGTTATTAAAGGGCATTTTTCGGTTGGCATGATAATAGCTTTCGGAAATCTGATTGGACAAATAGTTTCTCCGATTACCAGTATTCCGGAAATAATAGCCAATATAGCTGTTTCACGTCCGATTGTATCGCGATTTAAGAGTATTCTCGCTGCCGAGTCAGTTGACGGAGAAGAAACTAAGACAGAGTTCAAAAGTCGATTAGAATTAAAGAATGTCTCTTTCTCATATAATGAGAAAGAAATATTACGTGATATTACCTTCACAGTAGAAAAAGGGAAAAAGTATGCGCTTATAGGTAATAACGGAAGCGGAAAGACAACGCTGATTCGTATTATGACTGGACTGATTCGAGACTATAAGGGAGAAGTTTTATATGATGATTTGGCACTTCCATGTATCTCGAGAGAATCGGTATCTAAATTAGTATCTGTTGTTTCGCAAGATGTTTTTTTGTTTAACGACACGGTCAGAAATAATGTAACACTTTTCGATCAGTCATATTCGGAAAAACAGATAAAACGTGCATTAGCTGAAGCAGGTTTATTGGAAATAGCCGAATCACTTCCAAATGGCCTCGATACAATTGTTGAGGAAAACGGAAAGAATTTCTCAGGTGGGGAGAAACAGCGGATATCGCTTGCAAGGGCCTTTTTGTTGAAAAGACCCATTTTGATACTTGATGAAGGCACCAGTGCAATAGATTCGATTTCTGGGGCCAATATAGAAGATGAATTGCTGCGTGACAGCGAACTCACGCTGGTAGTGATAACACATGATGTATCTGCGGAACATCTAAGATTGTTCGACGCGGTGCTATCCCTTGATAAATAATGTTGAATAGACTTTGAAGTACAATTAGCAACATGTAGGTATAAAAATATATACATGCGAGAAGGAGAGGTTCATTTATGACCTCTCTTTTTTGCATACTTTTTTGCGTTGTCAATTTTTGTACAGGGTCATTAAGGCTAAAAACCGACACTTGCTAAAAAAGACCCCGAAGTTACAATGATGGTGAAAATGATATTGTTGGAGGTAAGTATGGCTAAGAAATATGTTAAGATCATGAGTTCGAATCTCCTGACTACCACAAGATTTCCCATTGTTATGGATGAAGGAAAATATGACAGAGGTTCCATGTTTAAGGAAATGATGAAGGATTCCCTTCCCGATTCCGCAGGACTTTGCGAGGTAACGCAGGACTGGCTTGATTATCTGGAAGACGCCTGCAAGGAACTCGGTAATTTCAGAATCACCGGAGTTAAGCAGTCGGAGAAGCTCGGAAGGAATGTTCTTCGAAGCGGAAGCGGCGAATATGTTCCGATAATGTACAGAAGTGATATCTATGATCTTGTTGATGACGGCGGCTGGTGGTTTTCAAAAACACCCGATGTTCCTTCAAAGTATGAGCTTGAGGGCCACGACGCCATGAAGTACGACAGAGTGTTCTCTTATGCGGTTTTACGCGAAAAAGAAGGAGGCAGGGGTTACATTCATATCAACGTTCATTACGATCACAAATGCGACCAGTATACCAATGCGGTATGCTCCGCGCTTTTGGAGGAAAAAGCAAATGAACTGAGTGCCGCAAACGGAAATATCCCGGTTGTCATTACGGGTGATTTCAACTGCGAAGAAGACAGCCCAGCATACACTTATCTGGCTAATTCCGAACACGGATTTTATGACTCCAAATACGCGGTGAAGGATAACGACCTCTCCGCAACCTTTACGGCTTCTCTTGCAAACGGCGCACTTCCCGGCGGAACGGGAAAGATCATAGACTTCGTATTTGCAAGTCTTAACGGCTTTAAGGCGGTAAAGGCCGAAGTCCTTAAGAAGCCTCATTTTTCGGATCACTTCGCCATCACTTCGGACTTTGAATATTAATTAAAATATATTTCAGAAAGGATATGACCATGATCAAATTCGGAA
>Ga0129306_1003785_pt1 | contig 10763 bp, 13 predicted proteins | sample P827metagenome_FD_94438 | JGI IMG/M metagenome (GOLD analysis project Ga0129306, IMG submission 94438) | Capybara group fecal microbial communities from Wisconsin, USA - P827 metagenome | ecosystem: Host-associated > Mammals > Digestive system > Large intestine > Fecal | place: USA: Wisconsin...
GAGTCCTTCAATTGTAAAATCAAGTCCTTCCGTGCTCAACTAAGAGGAGTATCAGATATAAACTACTTCCTCTTCAGGCTACAAAACATATATGCCTAAACACATACTTTTGGACGTGATCCATTTTTATTGGTTTGTGAGCCCGGAGCAGGACAATGATGGTCGATATATTTTTGACGGCTCTTATACATTGAGAGCTTTCGCCCAGGACGATTTATTCTTCCGTGTCAAAGAACCAGGATTCCAAATGCGTTCACCTTTCATTTATCAACACTGGGAGGCAGATAACTTTTTGGCGTATAAATGGTATTTTGTGAAAGAATCAGACGGCTCATATACTATGCGCTCGCCAAAATTCACGGATTACGCTGTTAGGACACATGTCGGTGATGATTTGGAACTTGGCACATATGATCCTAATTATTATGCCGACAACTTCAAGTTTAGGCTTGAGAGAGTAGAATTAGAGCAGCCTATAGAAGATGGCGTGTATTTCATTAGGCTCAATGCCGGCGCTTTATATCTAAGGCCGGCAAATAATACAATACAGGAAAATCAAGAAGTGAAGATAGAGGTTATGAATAAACTTCAACGAGGTTTCTATTGGCGGTTTAAAAAGAATGACGATGGAACTTATTTTATTAGTCCAGCAGATGATTCAAAATTATTTCTTGGAACTCAAGACTATTATGCACAGGCCGGCAAGAAATTAACTTTACTACCATATAACGCTAGGGAGTCAGCGCGTATCAAATGGGTAATTTCCACAACAGAAATGACCGGCGATTTTGCGGGCTCATTAAATTTTAGGTTGGCTGCTTATCCGGACAAGTTGTTTATGCAGTCATATCAGGATAAAAATGCATCAAGCACTATCGTAGAGGTAAACAAGCTATCTTTGGTCGCTGGCAGTACTGGCTTTTGGGAAGTTCAAAAGGCGGAATAATAAACTGTTTGTAAAACCGCAAACTGTAATTAAAACAACCTTGTAATCAATCAATTACAAGGTTGTTTTTTCAGAAGGAAGTTTTTTCAACTGAAATAAAACACAATCCTATTGACTTTCAATTCAACCTCCTCGCCCCATTCACGTCTCCGGCCGTAAGCGTCAACACAAAGTTTCTCGCCCCTCCCTTTTCATAGAAGTACACCCGGAACACCTGCCCCCTTGTCAGTGCAATCTTGTCAAAGGTAAAGACCATCTTCCCCACATCACCAGGCGCGGTAACACCTAGCCCGTATGACTGCTTGGGAAAAACAGCCTTCTCATACTGGAGCCCACGCTTGGTGCGCCGCTTGCTCTCCACGGCAAACCTCGGTGCCGACAGCTCATAACTCACCGCTGATCCGTTCTTGAGCGAGATCAGCAGGAAAAGGACATCGTCCTTCACAAAGATGTTCTCACAGAGGATGTCTATCCCGTATCCTCGCGTGCCTATATGGTAGAGTTCCTGTTTCATATTGGAGATTTCTTCAAAGTTGAAAGAGGCCGACGGCCCGCCGTCGGCATTGGAAGTTGAAAAAGAAGGTAAGGACTTGGCGCTCCGCGTATCAATTTCCAGCCGGGACGGATGTTCCCGATAGGCTACAATGAAGGTATGCATCGCACCGCTGGCCTCCAGGCACGACATCGAGGTACATTCCCCGAATGCCTCCCGGGCCTTGACGGCCACGAAATCCTTGCTTCCGTCCACAATCTTGGCTACGATGTCCCGGGAGCCGAGATTCACGTACTTCAGCTCGGAGGCGAAGCGCAGATGCACAACCTGCGAGGTGGAGATAAAAAGCGTGTCCGGGGCCTGTGCAAGGCCGATTCCGGAGCATGCCCACCCAAGGGCAAGAGTAAAAAGCAATCGTCTCATTTTCTTTCAGATTTAACAAGGTAAAACTCATAGCCGGACACGACCGATACCGACACTTCGCCGGAGGCGCTCCGGGCAATGGAAGCGCCGGTACGCAGCACCGTGGAAGCCAAATCTCCAACCAGGCCGCCGAAGGTGGTGCCGGCCGCAGATATCGCATCATTGGATGCCTGACGAGAGTTTTTTGAGGCCGATGTCTCCGGACAGTAGATGCCCTGCAGGCCATCTGTATCGTACGCATCCAGTGCCAGAGGAACGATGCGTCCGTTCATCTCCAACGACCGCACGGACAGCTCCAGCCGGTCTCCAAGCTTGCAGATGGCCGCCAGGTGCGTATTCGCTGGAATCCGTACGCTTCCATCCACATAATCCTCCAGCAGGCGCAGCGTTACCCGCTGGCCGCTTTTGAGTTTCTGGTCTCGCACGAACATACAGCGGAACGGCCGCTTGGCTCCTTCATACTGCACCGCCGCGTCGGAAAAGTCATCATCCAGCGTGGAAATAATCCCTTCGGATGATCCAACAGCCGAAAGGTCGATAGATGCCGGTTCCGTAGCAGCGTCACCCCCGACCTGATCCGGGGTCTCCTCGGCGGCTCCGCCTGTCAGCACATCCCGAACCATCTCGGCGCGCCTACGGTCATAATCCAGCTTCTCATCCGTGCTCATCGGCCGGGACGCTGCACCACTAGAAGACCGGCGTGGCGCTGCTGCAGGCGTAGAAGGAGCCGGGCCGAAAACCCTTTCAGCCGCTCCTTCCGAAACGGAGGCTGTAGCGCTGGAAGAAGCCCTCGTAGCTTCCGGAGCATTAGACACCAGCGAGATGTCCTCATCGGCCGCTCCAGCCTTATGCCCCAGACCGTCGAAATACTCTTCCGTGGAGACCTTTCCCCGGAAGGCCTCGGACTTCCGGTCCGCGATTTCCTGGGCCACTCCATCCGGAATCCCCACTTCAACGGAAGCACGTTCCGCCTGCTCTCCGCCCGAAGGACGGAACTGCGTGACCAGCGCGAACACCACCAGCCCCACGACCACCACTACAAGGGCCACAAAGCCCCAGAGCAGTTTCTTGTTATTTTTATCAAATGCCATATTATCAAAGTTTTAGAGAATCATTTTCAGTGCCCTGTACAGATACCATATCCCAGCGCACACCATCAACGCAACGCCTGCGTATGTGATAATTCTCACCAGGCGGGAATCATTCTTTATCTCTTTCATCGCTTGCGGGTTTCTACGAGATTATTCTCCACCACCTTGAATTTCTCGATGATGAGTCCGTGCGGATTCACATCCGAGCGACCCGCATCAATCAGTTGGCAGGTGGACACAAAGGAATACTGGGACACGGTACTCTCCCTCACCACATATTGCCTGGCGTAGGTCTTCACTTGATACGGATACCCGGCCGCGACAAACTTCACGCTGTCAACAATCATCTGCTGGGAGATGTTGGCCGATACCAGGCGCGCGTAGTAGCCCTTTTCGGCAAGGTCCTGGGAGTATTCCCACGCGCTCCGGTCCGCAAGGTTGAAGGCACGGTCCAGATTCTCCTGGATGGTCTGCTTCTGTGGCGAAAGGTTAAACATGAGTTCGTGAAAGCGCGTCACGTGGTCTCGAATCTCCACATCCTTCGAAAGAATGGCATCCGTCTGGAGTGCCAGCAGCAGGCTCTTGCCCTGGTCCAGCACATAGATCTTCTGCCGCTGTTTCTCTGCAAAAGAGAGCGAGTACAGCCCTATGATGAGGGCGAAAAGGAGCGAGCCGCCAACGGCAACCAATGTCAGCCTGCTTTGGCTCCGGAAGGACTTTTCGATGTCCTTGGTCATAGATAGTATCTTATTCATATTCTGAGGTTTTATTATTTTCCGGCAAGCATGGCCGCCTTCTGGGCAGTCTGCGCGATATTACGGTTCACGTCCGATGCGCCGGCACTGGTAATCACCCACGAAGCCAGACTGGGAACGCCCAGCAGGCACACCAGCGTCACCACATCGAAGACAATCAGGTGGATGGGATATGCGAAGCGCTCGATAAAGGCCGCATTCCACATCGCACTCACCATGGCGCCCTTGATTTTGATATTGACCATATCCACGAAGGCCGTTACCGGTATCCAGAACGAAATCTGGATATACCTCGCCAGCCAAGTGCGGATATTGTTCTGGAATCCCGGCATCAGCGACAACGCAAAGGCAAACGGGCCGATGAGTCCGAGGATGATGAGATAGACGCTGCTCACCGCATACAGCACGTACTGCACCAGCTTGACGATGATGGAAAGAAGCGCCGACAGGATGCTGCCGAGGTTATTGACAGCCTGCCCGATCTTGGCACTCACAAAACCCTTCACACCGGACCAGAGCCGCTTGAAGAAACCCGGCTTTTCGCCCTTCTCGATGGCCGACTCCACGATGGACTCAGCGATGGCCGATGTCTCATAAGAGAGGCCGTCCAAGTCTGTGGACGAAGACTCCCGGCCCATCTCTTCCTCGAACTGCCCGGTCAGGGATTCTTTGTCGTGCTCCTCGACAGCGGCATACAACTCATTGATTTTGCCGAATACGCCGTCCCGGTCACTGTCAACGGATGCGGTGATGGCCTTTGCTACAGTGTGCGTAATGCCGTCCAGCGGCATCAGGACAAAGGAATAGAAGTTACACGTGAGGAACAGGACAAAGACCGTCCGCACCACGGACCGCACATCCAGACGGCCGAATGGGTCGTTCATCATCTTGTTGTACCAGGTAATCAGCGAGAAACTGGCGGCGATGCACGCCACGGCACAGGCCAGACTGTAGATACCGGAATGGTCTCCGCTGAAAATGCTCATCTTGATGTCCTGGAGCATTTCAGGATAGTTCAGTTGTATCATAGCGCGTCAGTATTTGATTTTGAAGGCCTCATCCAGACTCCCGACGGCCGCTGCCATATCAGCCCCGGCGTCGATGTCCGCGTAAGTGTTCCGGATGTGATAATACAGTGCCGCATTGGCCCGGCTCAGCCGCCGGTCGCACTCGGCAAGCTGCGCGATCCTTTCCTCTTCGCTTACCTGCGACTTGCTGTCCAGATACTCCCGGGCCCGCTTCACCTCCCGGGAAGCGTAGAGAAGGTACTGAAAACCCTCGTTCACCATCGAACGCCCCTGGTAATAGGTAATCTGCTGCCCGTTCATATCCTTTACCCGCGTCACATAGCGCGTGAACATCCGGGCCATCTGCTCGTAGTTCTTGGCCATCCGGACAACGGACTGGGCTTTATAGAGGTCACTCCGGACCTCGCGATAGCGTTTGTCCATCTCCTGCAGGAACTCCAGTTGCTCCTTGGCAACGCCCAGGTTCTGAAGGAACTGCTCCGTATTGAGCACCATATTGTCCCCGTCTTGCAGGAAGGACAGGATGGCCTGTGCCAGATTCGACGCATCAAAGGTCGCAAACTGGGCCGATGCCCGCTGCTGCGAGCCAAACATGAAAGCCACGGCCAGAAATGTCATTCTGAGCGCAGCGAAGAATCTCTTTCTCATATCTCCTCCCTCTTTACCAGTTTCTTGATGGCTTTGATGTAACTGCCGCCGGATTTCTCCACGGCAGCGGCCAGCCGGATCTTGTCTTTCTTGGCCGATGAAAACGCGATGCGCTCTTCCGGAGACACCTCCAGCCGCATCACAAAACTCTTTTTGTTGCCAAGGTTGAAGAACACCTCGCGCCCAGCGTCATGCCCGGCCCGGCCGGGCATCTTGAACCGGTTAAGCGACAACACCATTGCCTTGTCATCATCTGACAGCGACAACTGCCCGGCCAATTCCTCGAATCGGTTCACATACTTGGTCTGGTCCAGCAGAATCTTCACGCCGGAATTCTCCACAATGGAGTCCTTGATGATGGGCGAAGACGTGATATCCTTGAGTTCCTGCGTGACTACCATCGCCGCCGTGCGGTGCTTTCTGGCCGTCTTCCAGAGCTCCAACATATAAGTGGCCATCTGGGTGCCCATAATGGCCTTCCATGCCTCTTCAATGCACATCACCTTGAATTCCGTCGAAGAAGTCATCTTTTCCATGAAGGCATCCATTATCACCAGCGTAGTGATGGGATAAATCACGGGATCTCCCTTGATATGGTCAATCTCAAATACCACAAAGCGGTCCTCCAGAATATTGACGCTTTCACGTGAGTTCAGCAGGTAATCGTATGGCCCACCCGTGTAGAACTGCTCCAGCGAGATGAGATAATCCTTCAGGTCGAAGTACTCCTTCCCGGCATCCTCGGCTGCCAGCAAGTCCCAGAACACATCCCGGACATACTCAAAGTAGTCGTTGAACACCGGGTCTCTGCCGTCATGCTCGACCGCACCGTCATGCCCGACCTGATCGGGCATCTCCCACTGCCGCAAGAATTGCGTAATGCTCTCCCTGACATACTTCTCGGCAGAACTCGATATCTCTACCTTCCCATTCTTCCACAGCGTCACCATCAGCGTGAACAGGAAGTTCATCGCCTCGCTGTCCGCCTGGCTGAACCGCCGGACATTCCGGAAAGGATTGAACGAAATCGGCTTCCCTTTCTCGAAGGTGTAGTAGGTCCCATCCCTCCCGCCGGATTCCTCCTTGATGATGTGGCACAGCGCCCTATACGAGTCTCCCACATCAATGAGGAAGCAATGTTGCCCAGCCACATAGCAGCTGCGCAGGTATTTGTTCATGAAGAACGACTTGCCGGATCCGGAAGGCCCCAGCAGGAAGACATTGTAGTTCTCAATCAGCCCCGCATCCAAGGCCTTCTCCTGGATATCGAAGCGCTGCGGAATCAGGCGCAGCCTGTCACTCATTTTCAGGACGCCGTCGGCAATGCCAACGTCGAAGCCGTCATACAGGTTCAGGCACAAGGCCGACTGTAATTCCATCGTCATATACTCGCTGAACGCCAGGCCGCTTTCATTGCCCGGGATGGAAGTCCAGAACTGGGCGGGAGCGTTGGACGTATCGGCCACAGGCGTGATGCCCAGTTTGGAAATGGCCGTCACCGTCCTGTCCCTTTCCGTCGTGAAAATGTTGACGTGGCAGCGCACCGTGTACATCTGCTGCGTAGCCGCCGTCTCCAGATAGTCATTGATTTCCTCGGCATATTTGCGGTTCTCGGCGCTTCGGGCGCTCATACTCTGCATCTGCCTGCGTTTGCTGTCCAGACTGCCGTGGATGTCCTTGAGCGGTTCCTTCACGATGAAGGTATTCACCACATGCTCGCAGTCCAGGTCTTGCCCGATGTCGTTCAGGAAAGACAGCGACACCACGGAATTCTCCGTACTCAGTGCGCTCACGCGGCGGCAGGAAGCCACCTCTCCGGGCAACTGGTCCAGATCCGCGAACAGATAGCAGAACACTTCCTTTTCACCGGTCCGGAGTCGGTCGGGCGCCACCTGAATATCACTCAGTACATCCGCCCCGCCATCCGTGAAGTTCAGATAGTCCTGAAGGATATGCCCGAAGATATCCTCCTCCGTCAGCCTTCTCAGCGACAGTAGCCCGTTCCCGGCGAGCATCGCCCCGAACTGGTCGGCCGATGCCTGCATCCTGGCAATCTCGGCCCCTTTCGGCAGCCCTGGAGAGGACAGCCCCAGAAGTCCGGAACTGCCGCCCCGCACATTCTTCCTGGATGAAAAAGAAAGCCACAGGAAACACCGGTGGTCCAGGTACTCCCGTCCGTCAAAATGCTCCTCATAAGCCTTCTCCAGAAAGCCTTGTTTAGTCATGCCCGGCTTGACCGGGCATCTCTCCGCCTCATACCACTTCCGCATAAACACATCCTGCTTATGCACGATGGTATAGTCCGGTAGCAGCTGGATGGCCGCCGAGAGCGTTCCCACCAGCGAATCGTACTTCTCTTCATTGCAGCGGAAAGCCGGAGGCAGCTGAAGCTCCCAGCCCACGCAGATGTCACCTCGCTTGGACAGGATGACCCCGTCCCCGCCGTTCATCACAGGGAAATTGTCCCTGATATCTATCTGCTCCATACCTTACTCCTTACAAGAATGAACTTCGGAAGGCGCAACCCGGCAATCTTCCTCGACAGCACCTTCTCGCCAAACTTCTGCTGAATCTCCGTCAATGCCAGGTATCCGCCGGCCACCAGCGCCAGCGCTGTGGCCAGTCCTGAAAAGGTTCCGAGGATGGAACCCACAATCAGGGCAAAGATGATAATGGCTACCAAGCCTGCTCCGGCCACGGGGATGTATTTCCCCTTGACTCCCAGCAGCGTGAACGGCCGGTCCAGATTACGATACACCCTGCACTTCATAGGCCGATAAAGTTTTTCAGCACGAGGGCTGCAATGATACAGAACACCATACCGCCGCACCAGCCGAGGGCCTTCTGGGCGCTCTCCTGGTCTCCGCTGTACAGTTTGATGCCAACCGTAATCAGCGACACGATGGCAATGATAGCCAGAACGGCTATGACAACCTGGTAGATGATCGAGCCGGCAGAACGTATCTGCGTGTTGGCTTCGTTCAAAAACGAAATGGCATCCTGGGCAGATGCCGAGATACTCACGGCAAGCGCCAGGACGCCCGTAACCGCATATCTCACTCCACAATTCTTCATCACATTATGCGTTATTCATTATTTCACTTGCAAGCCGTCCGGCTTCCAAGTCTGTATTGTAACCGCTTGCAACGGCGGTTCTTTCCTCCCGTTCCCGCTCCAGTGCCGCCCGGGACTCTTCCTCCTCGATGCGCGGCTCCAGGAACCTCGAAATATTGGTGCGGGACGCTGTCTCTTCCTTGCTCTCCACCTCCGGGGCATGGTCTGCCAGCCTTTCCGGAAGCTTTATCTTCTCAAGCCGGACAAGAGGGATAATCTCCGACAGGTCGATATCCTCGTCCGGAGGCGGCCCGGCTCTATCCGGCGGCTGTCTCTTCTTCCTTCCCCACATAGTCCAGAACCTCATTGAAAAGCTTCACAATCTCCGGATTCACCGCTCGAATCTCCTTGCCGGGAAAACAGATGCTGCTGCGTACAAAGCCTGTCACGGCATCGGAATCCCGGCGCATCTTCACCGTATTCTTGACACGGCAGTCCGATAGCGGAATCCCGCCCTTGGCAAAGAAATCAGCAAACTGTTCATACATTTTGGGATTCTCCCGGCCGACAACCCGATTGAAGAACACCAGCATCCGCTGGCCAAGCTGGTGGAAGATGTTCCCCAGCGAGTAGCAGGAAGCGATGCTCATCCCGTCAAGTTCCACCGGCACCACAACAAGATCCAGGCACTTCTCCACAACCATCTGGAATACGGCGTCCGTCTTTAGGAAAGAGCCCTTGAAGTCCATTATCAGATAGTCGAACCTTTCTGCAAGGCCGGCAAGATTTCTGGCGAGCTGGCGCAGTTCGTCTATCGAAAGCACTTCGATGGACTCGATGGGATAGAGGGTGGCTTCATCGATTTCCCTGCCAGCCCGGCGGGCGGCATCCAGCTCACGCCTGCGCGTAACGGTCAGGTTGTATTCCGGAGCGTCAAAGTCCAGCACGATAACCCTCTTTCCTTGCTCGTATTGCAGGAAAGAGGCTAGCAGCATATTGAATGTCGACTTGCCGGTGCCACCTTTGGCTGTGAAGAATGAGATGACTCGCATAACACTTCGTTGCTACAATTTACTGCACAAAGGTAAGGGATACTATATCAAAAACAAATTATTTTGCAAGCATCGCCCTTCTACGCACCTCAGAGGCCGATTAAAAAAGAAACCGGGCACAGGAAACCCCGTACCCGATTTTCAAAACCCTGTATGATTGTGCTATTTATTTCTGGAGGAATTCCTGTCCGCATTCGGCGCAGGCCCACTGCGGATCCGCTCCGCTGAGGCAGCAGCCGCCCAATTTAACCTCTCCTTTTTCAGCCTTTTCAAAGGTTTCATCGCTGGGTTCCCCATAGATGATAGGGATAATCCTTCCACCGCAGAAAGGGCATGTCGCGGGCTTGGCCGCCACTTCGTTCACATCCAGTGCAGCAAATTCCTGCTGCTCTTCCATCGAATAACGGTCAAATAGCGCGTCACTCCAAACCTCTACAACAAACTCGGCAATTTCATCATCGGTGGGGAGTTCGTTCAGATTTACCTCGGCAGGGATATCTTCATCCTCGTCAACTTGCTCGCTCTGCTCAATATAGAAGCAGGCCAGTGCAAATCTCTCGGCTGACGACAGGGCACCCAGGCCGTTCTTAACCATCTCCACAGCGCGGGAATACACCGTTCCTACATTCTCCAGGCCGCAGTATTCAACCTTGCGTGCCAGAAAATCCGTATAGCCCTGACAGGCGGACTTCATCTTGTCCGAGACCGCCATCTCCGAGAACTTCTTTTCAAGAGAGGAAACAAACCGGTCGATAATCTGGCTAACTGCAGCCTCGCAGAGTTCATACAGTTTGGGATTCACTTCGTCAAGCATAAGTCTTCGCGTTTTAAAGGTTAAACGTCTGTTCCTGCCAGCACAGGATCAGAAATACAGGGAACAAAAACAAGGCAAGCATCAGCCTTCCGGGTGTCATTTTCTTCGCTCTCATAACATCGTTTTTATTTGACTACCCAAAGTTAGGAAATCCTTGTCAATATTCCTACAAATTTTCAAACTAATTGCTTGAAAATCAATCAACTATTACTTCTCCTAAAGGAGTACGAGTAGTTAAGTTTTCCTGATTTCCGGCTGCAAAGATAGTCACAGGAAGTGACAGTTTCTGACACACGGACTTGTTCATCTGCAAGAATTTGAATAACTTCGCATAAATGGGACACTTGCAAACTTCCGTGGCATAATGTGACATAAACATATACTTGAAGGTAGGTTTGTGTATCAAAAGACCTTACCTTTGAAGTATGGAAGACAACACATCTGCAAAGTTTGAGTTCC
>Ga0129306_1003786_pt1 | contig 10753 bp, 6 predicted proteins | sample P827metagenome_FD_94438 | JGI IMG/M metagenome (GOLD analysis project Ga0129306, IMG submission 94438) | Capybara group fecal microbial communities from Wisconsin, USA - P827 metagenome | ecosystem: Host-associated > Mammals > Digestive system > Large intestine > Fecal | place: USA: Wisconsin...
AGCTTTAAAAAGTCGAGCGTCGTTCCGGCCATGACGCCGACGGTGCTTCCCGCGTGCAGCGTCAGGTCGTCGCTGGCGGCCACGGTGGCGCCGCTTTCGATGACGATCTCGGCCTCCGCTTTCAGATCGGAGTATGAGGCGTCGAATTTATCATTGCTGACGGCGGGGAGAATATTTTTGTCGATGCTGATGATTCCAGCGGTAAATGTGGCGTCCGCGCGGAGGTTCCACACGTCGGCGCTGACGACGATGTTGTTGTCGGAGCTGACTGTCGCGCCCTTTTTGACGTGAACTTTGGCCTTGGCTGCCACTTTCGGTTTCACGTCGGTCGGCGTGAACGGGGGCAGATCGTTCGAATCGTTTTCGACGCTGTAGGCGCTGCCAAGTGCCCGCGCGCGCATGACAACATTGCCAGCCGCGTGAATCGCGCCGGCGTGTTCGATCAGGGCCTCGCTTTTGTCGCCGCTGGGAACGGCGATGGCTTCAAGACGAACTGTGCCGTCGTCACCATCGCCGCTCGTGAGCACCAGCGACGAGGCATCCACGTCGACACTTGAGCCGGAAATGTCACTAACGTTGACGATCGACGAGAAATCAAGCGTTTTCGTGTCAAGCTTTGCGCCAGCTTCAGTCGTGATTTGCGCCGCTTTCAGGGTGATGCCGCCGGGCGCGGTGACGCGGCCTTTGACGACGATGCTGCCCTCCGGGTTGAGCGCGACGTAGCCGGCTTCCATGCGCTGGAATTCGGTGCGATCCCAGGGCGCGTCACCGCTGGTGATCGATTTGTAAGTCTTTTCGTCGGCGATGATGGCCGAGAACTTGCCGGCGTTGATGGCGCCCTGCGGGCCGATGATCATGCCGTTGGGCGAGATGAAGATCAAGTGTCCGCCGATTTTTTTGGCTTGCTCCTGAAGTGCGTTGACGGTGCCCTGGATATCGATCTTGTCGGGACCATCGACAAAGTTGTACAGCTTGGTGGTGCTGCCTGGCAGCACCATGTTGGCGATGTGGTCCTTGTCAAGCTTAAATTTGGAAAAGCGGTTGAAGGCGCTGTTGCCGTTCGTTTTGTTGGTCGTGACAGTAAATTTTTTGCCGTCAGCGCTCGGTGTAACCTTCGTCTTGCCGTTATACGACTCGTGTACGGTAAGTTCAGTGGCAACCGCCGAGATGGGCGACAGGATGGTGCTGGCTGCCAGGGTCGCGGCGATGATCTTGTCGGCTGCGTTTAGCCGGCGGTCTTTGATTCGTTCTCTTTTTTTCTGTGCCACTATGGCCACCTCATCATAAAAATCAAAAGAATTCTCGTAATGCGCCTGAAGCGCGCTTCTATTCGCAACAGGAACGCCTATGCCGATGGTGCCGGCCTTATCGTTCCGGGATCGTCACTGTTACCGTTGTTCCGCCCTCGCTCCGGGGGGTGACGGTCAGCTTGCCGCCGCACATCATTTCCAGCCGGGCGCGTATGTTCGTCAGCGCGATGTGCGGTTCGCCCTCATCGGGCGGCGCCAGGCCGGGGCCATTGTCTTCGACGACGATCTCGCTGCCGCTCTCCGTTGCCCGCGTGCGTATGCTGATGCACAGCGGCGCGGCATCGGGGTCCATACCGTGCTTGACGGCATTTTCCACGATGGGCTGCAATGTCAGCGGCGGCACGCGGAAGCGGGTATGGGGCGTGTCGTAGTGGACGGAAAGGGCGTTCTCGAACTGGGCCTGCTCAACGGCCAGATAGGCGCGCGTGTGCTCCAGTTCATCGGTAAAAGGAACGGGCGCTTCGCTGGCGATGGCGGTGAAGTTCTTGCGCAGGTAGGTGGTGAAATCCATCGTGACCTGCTGAGCCTTTTTCGGGGCCTGTTCGCAGAGGTAATAAATGCTCATCATCGTGTTGTAGATGAAATGCGGCCGCATCTGCAGCACCATGATGCTGGCGCGCTGTTGGGCGATCTGGCGCTGCTGGCGCAGATTCAGCTCGATTTGCTCGGACAGGACGCGGCTGTACATGGACAGAGCGGAGAGAACAAGGCAGATGTCGATAAGCGGGAAAACATCGATAAACATCTGCACGAGCAGCGCGACCGCTATGGGCAGTGTGGCGATAAGGAATCCGATAAAGTTTTTCCGGGAAAAACGCTTTCGGCGTCGTATCGTGCCGGCGAGGTTGAACAGCACGATCGCGGTTATCGGCAGCAGCAGAAGAGGATATAAGGGCCCGCGGCACCATTGCTTGTCAGGTGTGACATAAGAGAATCCGTCTAAGAATGGAGCGCTTGTCAGCAGGACGCAATAGGCTGTCCACAGACAAAGCACGCAGCGAAGGAGCCTGCTGGAGCGCATATCTTCTCCGCAATAGTGCAGCAGATAAATCGTCATCATAGGCAGCGGCAGCGAAAGAAGCAGGGATTCCAGAAACAGCACGAAATACATGGCCGCGGCCGGGACGGGACAGTAAAGGAGGATCACTTCGACGAGACTGGCAAGGCAGCATACCATGAGAACGCCGAAATAGACCTGGAAGAAGCGCCTGTTCCAGCGGTCGATGCCGGGCATGATAACGATGAACCACAATCCCAGCACGCTCAACAGCAGCGCTGCGCCGCCTATGAAAAAGTAGAAGAGATCGATCGGGTTGTTCATCCTTCCGCACCTCCCAACGGGAAAGGGAACTTCAGTTTTTTAAGTTGAGCGCGGGTGCTCTCGGTCGTGATCGGCTTGAGGAGAAAACCGCAGGCTCCGGTGCTCCACGCGTCAAAGGCATAATCAACATAAGCGGTCAGAAACACCACATTCGTGCGGGGATTGATCTCAAGCATGGTACGGCACAAATCAAGACCACTCGTTTTGCGGCCCAGTTCGATATCCAGAAAGGCGAGCGCGATCCGGTTCGTGCGGGCATACTCAACGGCTTCCGCCGGCCGGGTGAAGCCCGTGATCACAGCATTCGGCATTACAGCCTCAAGCACGGGCAAGGCGCCCGAGAGGAAAATTTTGCTGTCGTCCACCAGGATGACATGCGGCGCATCGTCGCTTTCGGCCGCAACGTTCAGCAGCACGGCGACATCCTTGCCGAGACAGAGGGAAAGCCGGGAGATCATCATGGCGTCGGGCAGGCGGCTGCCGTTCTCTCACCGGGCAACCGTAGAACGGGTGACAAACACCCGCTCCGCTAATTCCCGCTGCGAAAGCCCCTTTTCAGTTCTCAGTTGTTTCAGGGTTTCTGCAAAAAGTTTGCTCATTCCGGCTTGGCTCCATTCTTGTTCGCTTTTTGGAACGTTTATTGGTGCAAAAATGAAAAAACACTGTGGCGACGTGTGCCCGCAAATATATGAGGACAGATTTTCTCGTAGTTTATCCTTAATAGCACAACAATATCAAGAAGCTTTCCGTAAAAAGGGTGTGACGTTCTGGAACCCCCTTTGGGCGCAAAACAACAATGTTTTCATATGCATCTTGAACAACGTTGGAGTGTATTCAAATGCTGTTCGAAACGTCGCCGAATTATTTGTAACAAACAGCCAGCAGCGCGAAGTTGCCAGTTTCGCTCTGCTGGCTGTTTGTGACAGGCCCTCATAGGGGGATTGAAAAACTCCGCAAAGGACACTGTTTGGGGATAATATCGTATTGCTTTCGCATTGAACTGATAAAACTGCCTTGCATTTCTATACAGAAACAGTATCAAATCTTCAGCGTGCCGATCGCGATGCGGTCATGAGTTTTGCCGTCAAACAGGACGATCTTTTCACCGACAACGTCGAACTTCACAGGGCTGTCAACAGCGTAGTCAACGCTTCCAAATACAACAGAGGACAGCTTCAACTCCTCCACGGAAATTTTTACGGTCGTTTCCATTCCGCTGGGGAGCGTTGAATACGCAACGCCGCTCAGCACCCCGTTTTCGCTGATCGGGAGAAATTCCGGTCTGATCCCGACGATGACCGACGCGCCGCTCTGTTTGACAGAGCCCGTCTTTGGCGTGAAGACGCACTTTTTTCCAAGAAGATCGAGCTTCAGCGAATCGCCGGCGGCGCTTTGGACGCGGGCGGGGATGAAATTCATCGTGGGATTGCCAACAAATTCGGCAACGAACTGATTGGCCGGCGCGTTGTACACCTCCAGCGGCGGCGCGTACTGCTGGAGGATCCCTTCCTTCATCAGGCAGACATGCGTTGAGAGCGTCATGGCCTCCAACTGATCGTGAGTCACATAGATGAACGTGCTGCTCGTGTCGGTATGGAGACGCTTCAGCTCGGTGCGCATCTCCTGACGGAGCTTGGCGTCCAGATTCGAGAGCGGTTCGTCCATGAAAAGGACTTTTGGCGAAGGCGCCAGCGTGCGGGCTATGGCAACACGCTGCTGCTGCCCGCCGGACAGTTCGGACGGGTAACGCTTTTCAAACCCCTGAATCTTCAAAAGAGCAAGAAGCTCGTTTACACGTTCGCGGATCGCCGCAGGTTTCCATTTCAGGTTTTCAAGCCCGAAAGAAATGTTTTGTTCCACGGTCATGTGCGGCCACAGCGCGTAGTTCTGGAACAGGAAGCCGATGTCGCGCTTCACCGGCGGAAGGTTTATCCCCTCCTCCGCATCAAAAACGACCGTGTCACCGATCGTGATCCGTCCTTCCGTGGGCGTTTCCAGGCCGGCGATCATGCGAAGAGTGGTCGTCTTGCCGCAGCCGGACGGACCGAGGAGCGTCACAAAGCCGCGGTCGCTGATCTCAAGATTCAGATCTTCGACGGCTGTAAAATTTGAAAAGCGTTTTGTCACGTGTTTTAAGCTGATGTGCGGCATGTATTAACCTCCAATCCCCTTGTCAAGAGATGCTCCCGTCAGCTTGTTCGTCAGCGTATTGATCAGGATGACGATAACGACGATAAGCAGCGTCACGGCGCTACCATACTGGGAATACCCTGTTTCGTTAAACGAGAAGAGCATCGTCGTCAGCAGATATCGTGCGAATGGCACAAGCAGAGTGAAAAGCGCCACTTCACGCATGACCGAGATCACCGGCAGCAGGTAACCGGAAAGGATGCTGCTCTTCTGGATCGGGAACATGATCCGAGTCATCCGTTTCCACCACGGGACGCCGACGACCATCGCAGCTTCTTCGATCTCCTTCGAGATCTGGAGCATACTGTTGATGCCGCTTCGCGAGGCAAAGGGCAGGAACTTGACCGACGCCACCAGCAGAAGGATGCTGAACGTGCCGTACAAAAAGCTGAAACTTTTGCTCGTCGCGACAGCCAGATAGATCGTGCCGAAGGCCATAGCGGGCATCAGATACGGGAAGAAGGCCATGCTTTCGACGGCACGCGCCAGCCATGTGCCGCGGCTGCGGGCGCAGGAGTAGCCGATCAGCATCCCGCATGTTCCGACGATACCGCCGACAACAAGCGCCAGAAGGACCTGACGCCCCAGCGCCTTCCACATGGTCGGATTCAGCAGGATGCCGGAGATCATGCCTGTTTCGTAGGCGGAGCTTTCTGTGCCGATCCAGAAATAGAGCGTCATATTAGAAAGCGAATAGTTCCCCGGCTGGCGGATGACCGACTCTAAAGCGAACGAGATCAGCGGCGCGATGGCAAAAAACAGCACATAGACGCACAAAAACAGCGAGATCGGCAAATTGGCCTTTTTCAGATCGACAAGCGAGACCTGGCCGCTCTTGCCTGTCACGGTCGTGTAGCTCTTGCGCTTGCCTGTGAACCACTGATTCAGACCAAGGATGAACGTACCAAGTACGATTGAGACAAAGGCGATGATGTAGCCCTGCCCCTGATAGCCGCCGTTGATCAGCGCGCGCATCTTTGTCGAAAGCGTGAAGCATTTCACTGACGAGCCGAGGAACACCGGTACCGTGTACGAGCTGAACCCGCTTGAGAAGATCAGCAGCATGGTGGAAAGCACGGCCGGCATGACGATGGGGAGCGTTATTCGCCTGATGATCTTCCAGCGGCTGGCTCTGAGCAGCGTGGCGCTTTCTTCGAGCGTGGCGTCCATGTTCTTGAGGATGCCGCCGATCAGAAGATAGGCAAACGGCGAATAGTGCAGCGCGATGACGATGATCATCGGGAACAGGCCGAAAACGAACCATTCGGGCATACAAACGCCGAACAGCGATTCAAACATGCCCACGTTGCCGCCGCCGACCTTGCTGTTCTGAAACAGATTCACCCAGAACAGAGCCAGAGTCCACGCCGGCATGATGTAGGGAAACAGGAACACAGCGCTGATAAATTTCTTGAATTTCATGTTCGACCGCGTGATGAACCAGGCCACCGTGCCGCCGAAGAGGATACCCAGCAGGGCGGCGCCGGTCGCGACGATAAACGAGTTCTTCAGCGGGATCCAGAAGTTGACCGTACTCCATTCACTCACCGGGAAGATGCGTGTGAAATGACTCCATGTAAATGAACCGACCGCCAGACGGAGAAGCTTCTTTTCTGTGCCCTGATGGATAGTGAACATGTTGGAAAGCATCGTCACCAGCGGCAGCACCGACAGACAGAACAGGACGATCAGGAACGCAAGCAGAAGCACATTGGAAGGTTTTGAGAACCATGCCCGCCATTTATGCACAAGCGAGTCACGCTTCATAAAATATCCTCCTTTCTATAAGGAAACGCTGATTAATTCGCTCGCGCCCCGCCGGGCCTTTCGCCGATTGGCTGCTCGCGAAGCTCATCAACATAGTCCCGCTATGCCTCTTCGCTTCGTTCGCGCCAATCGACGAAATCCCCTGGCGGCTCATCGGGCTCATTTAATCAGTGTTTCCTAAACAAAAACTGCCGCAGCAGGACTCCCCGAAGGAAATGCCCTCTGCGGCAGTGGAGCGTCTCATAGATTCACGGGCAGGCGGTTATTTCCCCACGCGGACGGCGATGAATTCGTAGACTTTGGCGTAATTGTCGTAGATGTAGTTCAGGTCCTCGACAACAAGGCGGGGCGCCCAGTAGGCATAGGCCTTGTCTTCGATGCCTTCCGGCTTCTCGATCGTCGTGTTGGGCGAGTAATAGCCCTGGCTGGAGTTCCACGATTTGGGGCCGGCAAAACCTTCTTTGCTCAGCAGGTAGTTCGTGAACAGTGCGCAGGTGTAGGGGCAGTCCGTGTCTTTGCAGATCGTGGCGTAGACGGAATACATAAATCCCGAGAAGCCGTTCACTTCGTTCTCAAACTGGACGACCGTCATATTGCCGCGGTCAGCCTTGTCCACCTTGCGGAGCTTGGAGAAGACGAACAGCCCGAGATTGCCGCCGGCTCCGGAGGAGATGCCCTTCGCGATCTTCGAAGCCGACGTATAGGTGTAGTTCACATTGCCAAGGAAACGTGAGATCCACTCATACGAGGCGTTCTCAAAGTCCTTCGACGCCCAGTCCTTCCCGTAGAAATCCTTGTAAGCCTTCGTCATGCGCTCGACCCATGCGGGACTGGTCAGCATGATCAGGAAGTTGATGTTGACCGTTTCGTTGGTCGGATCCTTGAAGAAGATCTTTCCCTTCCACTCGGGTTCGACAAGCTGCCACACGTTCTTCAGACCGATCGAGCCGGTTTTGTTGTTGTAGATGAACAGCGAGTTGATGAACGTCACCACGCCGGGATTCTGGTACTCAGCGGGAACGACCGCTTTGAGCGCATCGGGGAAATAACTGAACGAAAGCCCTTCATCGAGGAGATTCGTCTTCAGATCGGCGCCGTTCTGGACGAGCGCCATATCGGCCGAGCCGGAAACGCCGGAGCCGATCGTGTGCGAAAGGATCGTGTAGGTCTCGCCGTCGTCGATCTCGGCATAGACGACCTTGCCCGCCAGCTCGGGATAATCCTTCATGAAGTTGGCGGCAGCCTTTTCAGCAAAGCTTGTGGTGGAATAGAAATTCAGCACCGCGCCGGCTTTGACTTCCTCTTTTGCCTTCGCGTACAGCTCTTCCATGCTCATCGACTGAGCGGCGGCAAGCGCGCCCTTCACATCGGCAGCCTGCGCGGCCGCGCCGATCGACAGCGCCATTGCTGCCAGCAGCATTGCGGCGATACGTTTCTTCATTCTTTTCAGCCTCCCTGTAAAAGTTCGTGCAGTAAAAAAGCAAACACGCCATTATTATTTCCAATGACATTAAATAAATTTTACATCCTCAGAAATTTCCCGTCAAGGAAAAACGTTTGCGCACATCACCCTGCAGCCGTTGACAGAAAAGGGGCGGCGTGCTAGTATTCCAGTCACGGGCTACATTCGTACTCCTCGATAGCTCAGTCGGCAGAGCGGGTGACTGTTAATCACTAGGTCGCAGGTTCAAGTCCTGCTCGAGGAGCCAGTCAATCAAGCCTCGGTGCTGAACCGAGGCTTTTTTGTACAAATCTGCCGCGGCCCGCGCGGATTACAGGCGGCCGCACAAAGGAGATCGTGAGAATGGAACGAGAGAGTTTCAAGTCGCGGGCAGGGTTCCTGCTCGTCAGCGCCGGATGCGCTATCGGCATCGGCAACGTGTGGAAGTTCCCCTGGCTGGTCGGACAGAACGGCGGCGGCCTCTTTGTGCTGATCTATCTGCTGTTCCTTGTCGTCCTGGGACTGCCCGTGCTGACGATGGAGCTTGCCGTAGGACGTGCCAGCCGCAAGAGCGTGGTGGGAGCCTACAAGGTCCTCAAGCCTGAAAGCTCTGTTTGGCAGCTGCACGGCTGGGCCAGCATGGTCGGCAACTATGTGCTGATGATGTTTTACACCACCGTTTCCGGCTGGATGCTGTCATATTTTGTCAAGTTCGTCCGCGGCACGTTCGTCGGCATGCCCGTCGAGCAGGTCGACGGCGTTTTCGGCGCGATGGTCGCCGATCCCGCTGAAATGGGCGTGATGATGGCCATCACCGTCGTGGGCGGTTTCCTGGTCTGTGCCGCCGGTGTGAGAAAAGGGCTTGAAAACATCACCAAGGTGATGATGACCGGCCTGCTTCTGCTCATCATCGTGCTGGCCGTTCACAGCCTTATGCTGCCCAATGCGGGCAAGGGATTTGAGTTCTATCTCAAGCCCAGCTTTGAGCGCCTGACCTCTTCCGGCATCGGCAGCGTCATCGTCGCTGCGATGAATCAGGCGTTTTTCACCCTCAGCCTGGGTATCGGCTCGATGGAGATCTTCGGCACCTACATGTCGGACGATCACACGCTCGTCAGTGAATCGGTGCGCATCGTCGCGCTCGATACGTTTGTCGCCCTCGTTTCCGGCCTCATCATCTTCCCCGCCTGCTTCAGCTTTGGCGTGGACGCCGGCGCCGGCCCCGGACTGATCTTCATGACCCTGCCGCGCGTGTTCATCTCGATGGAAGGCGGACGCCTGTGGGGCACTCTGTTCTTCCTGTTCATGACCTTTGCCAGCTTCTCCACCGTCATCGCCGTGTTCGAAAACATCCTCTCCTTCGGCATGGACAACTGGGGCTGGAGCCGCAAAAAGTCGGTATGGATCAACTGCATCTTCATGCTCGTCGCGTCCATGCCTTGCGTGCTGGGCTTCAACGTGTGGAAGGATCTGACCGTCATCGGCAGCCGCGGCGTGCTCGACAGCGAAGACTTTGTCGTCAGCAACCTGCTGCTTCCCATCGGCTCGCTCACGTTCCTGCTCTTCTGCGTCACCAAGTGGGGCTGGGGCTTTGACAAGTACATGGCAGAGTGCAACAAGGGCACAGGCATGCAGCTGCCCCGCGCCCTCAAGCCGTTCTTCCAGTTCGTCCTGCCCCTGCTTATCCTCGTCATCCTCGTGGAGGGGCTGCGGTAATACAGGAACAAAACTGTGCAAATGGCGCAGTCCGCCGTCCGAATCTTTTCGGGCGGCGGACTGCGTTTATGTTTTTTTCGTGGGTTTTGTATACGAAAGCAAATTGTAAAGTTCTCTTGACAAAACAAAATATAAGTGGTAAATTGTTCGCCAACTTAATAGGATAAACCGTTGAAGCGGAGATAACGGCAATGATGCCCTCACAGAGAGCCTGCGGTGCTGAGAATCAGGCAGGAGACACGTTGTCAAATGGACCGCTGAGGGCGCGGGGAAAGGGCGAATGCCTGAGTATTCCGCGACGTGGGGCGCGCGTCAGCCGCCGGGGATATGATGGTATCCCGACAAGAGCACGGGTCATGCCGTGAATCAAGGTGGCACCGCGGAACAACCGCCGTACTGCATGTACGCACGTTTATTTCGTCCTTGACAGAGTCTTTCTGTCAGGGTTTTTTTATGCCGAAAAACTCCCCTGGCCGAAAGGTCGGCACGGGGAGTTTTTCGGCATAAATCATTTTTTGGAGGTCTTATGATGATCAAAGAAGCGATCGTCAAGATCGTGAACAAGGGCGATCTTACGTACAGCGAAGCGTACGCGGTGATGAACGAGATCATGAGCGGCGAGACGAGCGCGACGCAGAACGCGGCGTTTTTGTCGGCGCTGTCGACCAAGAGCGCCCGGGCCGAGACGACGGACGAGATCGCCGGCTGCGCGGCGGCGATGCGCGCTCATGCCACGAAGGTGGAAACGGGCATGGACCTGTTCGAGATCGTCGGCACGGGAGGAGACGGCGCGCACAGCTTCAACATCTCTACATCATCGGCGCTGGTCGCCGCGGCCGGCGGCATGAAGGTGGCCAAGCACGGCAACCGCGCGGCTTCGTCGCAGTGCGGCACGGCTGACTGTCTCGAAGCGCTGGGCGTGAACATCAGCCAGAGTCCGAAGCGCTGCGTGGAGCTGCTGAACGAAGTGGGCATGTGTTTCTTCTTCGCTCAGAAGTACCACACCTC
>Ga0129306_1003788_pt1 | contig 10747 bp, 21 predicted proteins | sample P827metagenome_FD_94438 | JGI IMG/M metagenome (GOLD analysis project Ga0129306, IMG submission 94438) | Capybara group fecal microbial communities from Wisconsin, USA - P827 metagenome | ecosystem: Host-associated > Mammals > Digestive system > Large intestine > Fecal | place: USA: Wisconsin...
ATTCCGATTTAATTCAATAGCAGCCCTTAACGTTGACCCGCTTCCTGCGCAAGGGTCAATAACGACATCGCCCTCATCCGTGAAAATCTCAATCAGTCGTTTCAAAACTGGAATAGGCTTTTGCGTTGGGTGAATGACAGGATAACTGCTATCCTTTTCCCAAGGAAGATGATTTAAAATCATTAAACCATCATTGTTAAATTTTGGGAGTTTATCACGATATAAAACCGTTGCTTCTTCCGTCGCACCTACAATCTTCATATTCGCTTTTAATACTTGCGGACTTGATTTTTTTGTAAAATACAATGGATAAGCATTGTTAAAGCCGTGTTTTTTCCCGCACTGAATAACCATTTCTCGTTGTTGCCAACTATGAAACACAATCATGGCGGGCGCTTGCCCTTTTTGCTTCGGTTCTTTCTTTAACAGCCGTGCGCAAAAATCAAAGAAATTATTAATTTTAAAATCGTTATCTGTGTCAAAGAAAGATTTGCCTGCAAGTTTACTTTCTCCGTTCTTGTTATCGCCATCCTCGTACCAGCGAGGGTCGCTAGCATAAGCATTATTTCCAAGATTATAAGGAATATCAGCGATAATCAATTGAGCTCTAGGAATTTGATAGCGTTTGGCATTTTCGAAGTGGTCGTTGTACAACTCACATTTAATTTTAGCTTCCAACTGCCAGACCTCCTGCTAAGAATTTGTTGATAAAATACTGCTGCCCTTTGCCAGTCACTTTTGGCGTTTTGCTAATGGTGCTGTGTCCGTCTGAATGACTAATGCTAGTCTCTTTAATCTCAAACAGTCCTAACTCCATGCTTTTTTGCGTTGGCATATTCCAATCAGTACCACGACGACTAATCAAATAGCCGTTTTTGCGCAACCAAGCAAATAATCGTTTAGCGCCGATGTCATATCCGTTTTGTTTGATAAGTTTTGCGAGTTCACCCACTAAAATAGATGTATGACTAGCGCTAACAGCATCCGCAAAGATAACTTTTGGTTTCTGCTCTTCAAGCTGTGTTTCAAGCTTTAAAATGTTTTGGTTTGCATACAATAGAGCACGTTGCATGAGCTTTTCTGGACTGTTGAACTCTTTTTCAATCTGGATGAAATATTGACGGACTTCTTTGCCTTTCTCAGTACGTTGAATCATTGCTATTTCTTTTGCCATGTCTAATTTTAAAACGTGGTCTTTAAAGGTTGTTTCATTTTGTTGAGCTGTTAGTCTTTTTTGACTAATAGCTAGATAGTCTTGATTTTCGGCAAAGCCGTATTCTGTCATACGTTCAAACCATTTAGTATATTGAGTTTTAACTCCTAAAACTTGATGGAGTTGACGTCCTGAAACTATTGGTTCTTGATTGTCGTTTAAAGTTACATTAATTAATTCATTCATTCGCTTCACTCCTCCTTGAACACATCTTCAAACGCTCTGTTAATAGCTCTTAATTTAAACGGTTCATATGCTTTAAAATAATTACCGTGTTCGTCCACTTCACCTCTGACACCAGTCGCATACCTCAAAAACACAAGTTGTTTGCACGACGGACAATACACACGGCTTGAAATCGTGATAGGAACTTTTAAAATCTGGCAAAATCCACAATACGGACACATTAAATCTACTTTCACTTGTCTCATATCACACCTCTAAAATGGTAAGCCGTCTTCATCAATCATTGCTGGATTGCCATTGTGGCTAAAATCTGGATTGGCTTGTGTCGTTTGACCTTGGAAAAAGCTTGTTTGTTGTCCTTGATTTTGCCCAAAGTTGCCATTACTTGAATTTTGAAAGCCATTATTGGTATTTCTTGGCTGTGAATTTTGAAAATTCCCTCGATTTTGGAAATTGCCTTGTTGTTGTGAACGTTGATTATTTCCAAAATTGTCATTGTTACCGTTATTTTGATTTTGAGCTGGCGCATAACCGTTAATAGCAGTTACGACAACCCGTGCATATTTTTGTCCCTCGTGCTCGCCTTGACGATAATAACCAGAAATCGTTACCAGGTTATCAGCGTTATCGTATAAAACATGTCCAAGTTCACCATATGCAATCACTTTGATGTAGCCGTGCTTATATTTCCCGTCTTCGTCTTTACCATTCGCAAAACTCATGCTTGCTGTTGTATAGTCTTGCGTATGCTTATTGTACTCATTATTAAAATTGATATAACCTCTATTCGTCACTTCCATTTGCATCACCTTTTTTCTCTAAATTTAAATCTTTCACAAACAGCAATCCTAGTAGCATCCACCAAGCTGACTTAAAGTAGATGCTGATAAACACGCATGCTGCAACTGCTCCTAAATTATAGAGCGCCCACCCTAACCACATCATTGGACTTCTTCAACCTCCGTGATTTCTAGCTCATCTAATCCAAAACAATCTTCGATTTCAGAATACAACTTATGAAATTCAATAGCTGCTTGATATTTATTTTTAGCTTCGATTTCTGAACCAACATCCAAATTTGCAACTTTACCGCTAACATAATACTTTTTCATTGTTTTACCTCTTCTTTCAATTCTTGATATTTGATACCGTTCATATCTAGGAAATCTTTAAACATTTTGGCTTGCTTATTGCCATTCGGAAAAATCAATCGTAAATCATATACTAATGGTTTATTCTCAAATTCTGCCCCATTTTCGGCTTCGTTTTGTGTTTCAGGTATAATTACATCGCTTTCCAAAACTTCGCCAGTTTCAGCGTTATATGCCTTGATTTGAGCATTGGCATTTTCTTGCGCTAAACGTTCAATCTCTGCTTTACGTTCAGCTTCCGCTTTCGCTCGTGCTTCTTCTTGCTCTTTACGCAAGATAGCAGCATCTTTGTCGGCTTTCATGACTTTAAGAACATCAACCAGTGTCTTACCATCTTCAAGCGCTCTGATGTACATTTCTGGTAACAAGCCATATTCTTTCGCTTGCTCTTCGACGGTCTCTTTGCTTGCTTTAAATTCTTCAACAGCTTTAAATTCAGCTAAGACTAGATTGTCAATTTCATCAATTGTTGATTGTTTAAGTTCAAATTTGCCAGCTTTAAAATATTTCTTCAAGCTGTAATCGTTGTAGCTAGTTTCAAATGTTGACTTGTCTAACTGTGCCAACTCGCATTTTTCTTCAAAAGTAGCACGTACGACGTCGACTCTTAGTAGTCGTTCTTGTTCGTCAACTGCGTTGAGACCTTGTGTGATACTGTCGATCACTTCATCAAGCGGTTTGACAATCTTGTCATATTGCTTTTTGAATTCTTTGTAAGGCTCACTGATGACTGCGTTAATTTCCTTGCGTCGTGCTTCAAGCGCTTGTTTTAGCTTGTTCAAGCGTGTACGCTCTTCATAGTCTACTTTGTAAGTATCTGCGGTTACTTCATAATTTGAGTATTGAGCAACAATTGCGTTTAGTTGCTTTTCAATACTTTCATAATCAACGTCAATTTTTGCTGGTGTGAAATCAACATTGATTTCAGTTAGTGTGTTATTTGTTACATCTTTCATTGTTTAGCTCCTATAAGTCGTTAAAATTAGTTTGGTTTTGTTGTGGCATTAGTGATTTGATGTAGTTCACTACTTCGTTAAAAAATTCGCTAGGTACAGCGTGGAAATCATTGATATTGTAGTTTTGCATGATGCCATTCGCCACGTAATTCGGGTCTTGATTAGTCATCTGTGCAAGTTGATTGATGCCATTGTAAATTTGCTGAATCTGTGCATCATTAATGTACTGTGTTTGTTGATTTGCGTTTTGATTTTGCTCTTTATGATACTCATTACTATCAGCATCTTTAGCATCATCAATTAGAAATAGACCGTTTAGGGCATATTTTCTAGCATAACTTGATGCTCCTCCTGTGATTTGTGAGCCGTCCATTCCTTTTTTCTTTTCCTCTTCTCTGGCTCTTGCTTCAACTTTTATCATTTCAGAAGTGTTTACATCAACGAGTTTAAATGTCGCTACTAAGTAATAACGCTCTCCAACTTGTTCAATAACATCCTTTTCAAAAAACGCTGTGCAATCTTGTTCAGCAAGTAAAGGTTTCAGGGCGTTTTGAATATCTTCTGCATTTCTGTAATAATAACCTCCAAATTTATTAAACTGATTTTTAGGGACATTCAGTTTAGTTTGGATTTCTAGCAGCTTTTTATAAATTGTCACCTTTTCCATTCCTCGTCCTCCAACTGTTCATCTTTCCAACGGTCATAAGCTTCATCTTCGTCACCTTGAAATATTTCTTCGTGGTCTTCGTGAGTGCTTAGCCAATCATCATAATCAAAATCACCAAATAATCCATATTGCATCAATAGACCTTTCTAGCTTCTAGCAAGTAATAGCAAGTCTTAGCGCCGTAATCAATGCGAATGCTGTTTCCGCTCATTGACTTTCTAAAACGTGGTTCTGAAATAGCTGAATAAGCATATACATGATTTTTGAGCGCTTTAATCGCTTGGTGCATATCGTCATAAAAACCAAGATGAAACTTACGATAACCGTTGATAACATGTAATAACTCAATTTTCATCACTTTTCGTCCTCATCTGGAAATAATGTATTACCTACTGCCTCTGCTACATCTTTACCATCCAACACATCTTCAAGAACATACGAGAAAGCAAGCATCGCTAGAAAAAAGGGGATTTTTTCTTCTGGCTGTTCAATAATGCCAGCTTCGTCAAGGTTAAGCGCTAGCTTTGATGTTCCGTGCATAAACTCTTGTAGTTCTTCAATACGTTTCAAAGTTTTGTGTTGGTTTAAAATTGTTTCTTTTACGTTCATGGTTAGTCCTCCATTAGTGATTTTTTGAGTTCGTTAAGCTTCGCTTGTTCTTCCGCTGTTGCTTCGTGTTTGTAATCTTCATCTACCCAATCAGGTACGTTGCTTTTGGCTGGTTGCTGATTAGAATAAGTACGCTGTGCTTTTTTGACATCAAAATTGCGTTGTTCTTCGTCTTGTTGAACAATTGTCTTGATACCGTTTTGAGCCCAATTCTTAAGAATTGAATTGACATAGCCAAAATTACGTTTAGAATTGTCAGCCGCTCTGTCAATTGCTCGTTTAACCAATTCGGGAGATAAATTATCTATGTAGATATAATCGTTTAGCTTTTGCGATTGATAACCGTCAAGAACTCCAATTCTAGATTGATAGTATTCAAAAATATTAAAATCAGATTTTTTATCAGTAGCAGCAGATTGATTTTCTCTAGTATCTACTTCTGACTTTATATCTATATTTATATCTTTCTTTATTTCTTTCTCTTTCTCTATCTCTATCTCTGGTGGAGAAATCTCTGGAGATTTCTCCGACATTTGTCCGAGCTGTTTTGCCTTCTTATAATTAGCTCTTTTTCTGTCGGCATCAGAGCTTGATTTACCAACGAAATTTTGAATATTTGTCATGTATAACGCACCGTTGTCTAATACTTCAATCAGCTTCAATTGCTGAAAAATTTGGATAGCTTTTTCAACAGTACCAACTTGATGACGTGTAATGGTTGCTAACATTTGAGTGTTGTATGGAATTAAGTTATTAAACATCAACAATCCATTGTTTTTTAGACTTCTAAGATAGAGCTTTAAAAGGATATTGCTGTAAATGTAGCCGTCTGGCATGCTTTCCAAAATGATAGCTTCATCACTCTCAAAAAAGTTTTCTTTGAGCTTTAAGTAATAGTATTTCTTATTGTCTGCCACTTAATCACCTACTTAGCTAACATTTCACGCAAACATTGATTTTCACGTTCTAAGTCATGAACACGTTGTTTTAAATGATTGCAATCTCTTGTGAGGACTAATAAAGCCTCATGGTTTTCTACAGCGATTTCTCTGTAGCGTTCTGCTTCATTTGGAAAAGTTGGAATTTGATGTGTCCCTTCTTTGTCTTCGGGAAAAAAGAAATCGTGGACTTTACCGAAAAACTTCATCATGTTACTTCTCCTTATCTGTGTAGCAACCGATAAACGGTAAAATAGTGATTTCTGTTAATACTAAAATAATTGTTGTGATAATTACGTATGTCATGCTGTTTGTACCTCTGCTTGTTTTTCATTGATAGATTTTAAAATGTTATAGACTTGATGACCTGCTGGAATGACATAACCTGTGATGTCGTCTAGTTCCGTACCATCAGCCATGACGTGTGTTACTTTGTAAAGTTTTTTAGCCATAACTTTTCCTTTCTTGCTTGTGCCAGGACATTTAATGTGTCTGTAGTTGTTAAACCAACTAAACTTGTAATCAATACATCGCTTAGTTGATAATACTTGCGTTGCCAATTGTTGATTAGCAATTGTTGTGTACTGTTAAGTTCGTTCATTTTGTGTTATAATTTAATTAGTTTTATTTGTTAAGTGCACTTTTGGTCTGTCAACCAAAGGTGCTTTTTTTGATATAATTGACTTATCCTAACGGAAAGGAGATAAGTCAATGAACGACCACGTTATCAAGATGATTCTTGATGAGTACGGTATCGAAAATTCTGAAAATCTTTCAAAAGCACTCACCAAAGTCCTTGAAGAGTTTTCACAAGATAGCCGTACTACTGCCAATCTATCTAAATCTATCAATGAATACGATAGACGTATGGATAGACTGCGCGGGATTATTCGTTAATCTCGTTTAATCTTTGAGCATAGCTACGAAAAGCTTCGATTTCGCTAGAGTCTAGCGCTAAGCCTTTTGTTAGCTTATGCTTTTTTTCAAATAGCAAATGCTCGTATAAACCGTTTAAGTCATCCCATTCTTTTGGGGATAGTCCTTTCCGTAATTGTATATACACTTCAATGTGTTTATTTTTTTCTTTAGATTGTGTTTCTTTCTTTGCGATTTCAGAAACATACTCTAAATAAGGTGTAGCAATTTCCACCACTACTTCACGATTGCTTCTTTTTGGTTTTTTGTTATATGGATAACGATTTGGTCTCATGCTTTACTCCTTTTAAAATTTGTTATAATAAACCATAGAGGTACTACATTATGGAAACTGTTTCAAAACAAGCTAGAAAACTTTTAAAATCATTGATGAAAGTTAAAAATAAACATGATTATGTTATTTATGAAAATCATCAACAGCTAATTGATAGCGACGAATTAGCTATTACTGAACTAATAGAACTATCATTCTTAAAAGGCGACCATGCCGGAAATTACAGAATTACAGACAAAGGTTTAATTTTCCTACGTCAATATAAAACTTTTAACCGTCAAACACAGCTGACCTCTCTTTGGTTCCCAGCGATTGTTTCGATTGCTACAACGCTTCTTACGTTGTTCATTAATTCTTTAATTTCTAAATAAGAACCAAAAAATCAATGTTCCCAAAAATACCCCTATAAGACTTCCGATAATTGCAAGCGCAACATCGTATCCGTCTAAGTTGTCCTCAAAGATTTCTTTGAGGTCTTTTAGTTTTCTCATGCTTGCTCCTTTCGTTGTTTGTTTGAACGAATTTTCGTTTATGATGATAAAAAATTTAAGCTGGTGTAGCAGCTTCGCTAAACAAAAATTTCAAATCATACTCTGGAAAAAATTTTTGTTGAACTTTTACAGCTTCGTCAAATTTAAATGGATATGTTCCGTTGATTTTGTCGCGTACAGTTTGCGCTTTGATACCCAGAAAATCAGCAATATCAACGAGTGCTACCTCTTTTTCAATTCTGACCGCTTCAATATTTAACATTTAGACTCTCCTTTCCTTTGAGCGAATTTTCGTTTAAAATGATATTTTTTAAAGCTAATTGCTTAGCTTTGATTATATAATAAACCAATTTTCGTTCATTGTCAACAAAAAATAAATATTTTTTCGTTTATTTTTTGATAGACAACCGAAAAATCGTGTGTTATAATTACTTTATAAGGAGTGTAAGATAAATAATGAACGAAAAAGAACTACGAGAACTTATAGAACGACGCTATGGAAGTGTTAGACAATTTTCTATAGAAATTGGTATGCCAGCATCTACTATTAACTCTATTTTAAAAAGAGGTATTGCAAACTCAAATGTTGAAAATGTGTTAAAAATTTGTTCGGCATTAGGGATTAGACCTGAAATATTCTCTTCCCTTATAGAAAATACAGATGATAAATACAAAGAAATTGTTTCAATTTATAAGAAACTTGAGCAGCCAAGACAAGAAAGAGTTTTAGATTTCGCTAACAATCAGCTCGTTGAACAGGAACAGGAAAACAATATTACTTCTATCTTTACCAAAAGAGAAGATGATGACGAATATATCGACGACCACGTACAAGGTTTAGTTGCTGCTGGACGAGGAGTGTTCCAAGAAGATAACTTGTATATGGAAGTTCGACTAAGAGCTTCTGATGTACCAGATGAATACGACACTATTGCTAAAGTAGCTGGTGACTCGATGGAACCATTGATACACGATAACGACTTGTTATTTATTAAAATAACAAGTCAAATTGAACCAAATGATATTGGAATTTTCCAAGTTAACAACAAGAATTTTGTTAAGAAACTAAAACGTGACTATGATGGTAGATGGTATTTACAAAGTCTAAATGATAAATACGAAGAAATCTACCTATCAGAAAATGACGACATTCGCACAATTGGTGAGGTCGTTGATATTTATAGAGAAAATTAAAAAACTACGTGCAAAAGACTGAACCACGTTAAAAGCTGAATAGGAGAAAATTTAATGAAAAAGAGCGGAGCAGGAAAAATCATTCTGATTATCCTAGTAATTGCTTTAGTCATCGCTGTTGCTGCACTTTTAATGCCAGTAGCTCTTATTGGTGGTATTGGTGCAATTTGGTACTTTACTAAGAAAAAACCAGATACTAAAAAGAGAAATATTTCTGTTGCTGTTGCCGTAGTTGGTTTATTAGGAACAATTTTTATTACACCAGCTGTTTTTAAAGGCAACAACAACACTTCAACAACTACTACCTCTTCAACTATTGCAACATCTTCTAGTTCATCTAAAATCAAAGAAAGCTCATCAACCTCAAGTAGCAAATTAGAAACAACTACAGAAAGTTCTTCTAAAACAGAGGAATCAACCGAGCCAACAACTCAAAATGATGGACCAGAATACACCGAAGAATCTAATGCAGCATTTGCAACAGCATTCATGAATGCACTAAATCAATCTCTTGCAGATAACGGCGCAAATGTTAGTGTTACTGTACAATACTACGGCGATAACCTAATTTATGTTATTGTTCCGCAAGATTTCAGATACGAAACGAATGTAAATCTTCAAAAACTAGCTGATACAGTTCTTGATGCCAAAGAAAATTATTTCAATAATTGGGCAATCGAAAACGGTTATGATTTAAGCTATACAAACTCACCAAATCTCTACCTAAAATCCGAAGATGATACTACTTTAGCCGAAGAAAGTGGTGTTCTCAACAAAAAAATGAAATTAAAAGTAGATAATAGCTAACGTATTTAGAAACGAAAAAATCCCCATGTTCGTGGTCGCCAAACTTTGAACATGAGGAAAAGAAAGAAATACAAGAAAATAGCCATTAAATGGGCAGTTTTCTTGTACCTATTTTATCATTTTTTAACGAATTTTGAAAGGGTACAATGATGAATACAATCAACAAAGTTGCTATTTATGTGCGTGTATCAACCACTAACCAAGCGGAAGAGGGATACTCTATCGAAGAACAAACAGCAAAATTAAAAGCGTATTGTTCGATTAAAGATTGGAATGTCTATGATGTCTATGTAGATGCTGGTTTTTCTGGTTCTAACACTCAAAGACCAGCCTTGCAAAAACTTATTAAAGATGTTCCTAAGAAAAAGTTTGATACCGTACTAGTCTATAAACTAGACCGATTGAGTCGAAGTCAAAAAGACACACTTTACTTGATTGAGGAAGTTTTTAACAGGAACGATATAGCGTTTTTAAGTTTGCTTGAAAACTTTGATACTTCTACACCGTTTGGAAAAGCAATGATTGGGATATTGAGTGTATTTGCCCAGCTTGAAAGAGAACAAATAAAAGAGCGTATGCAATTAGGCAAAATCGGACGCGCTAAGTCTGGTAAGTCTATGATGTGGGCTAAAGTTGCTTACGGCTATACTTATCACGTTGGAACAGGGGAAATGACGGTTAACCAATCGGAAGCTGTTGTTGTGCGAAAAGTGTTTATCTCGTATTTGAACGGACGCTCAATCACTAAAATAAGAGATGACCTAAATCAAAAATACCCAAAAACACCCGCTTGGAGTTATCGTACTATCAGACAAATGCTTGATAATCCAGTTTATTGTGGTTACAACAAATATAAAGGTGTAATATATCTTGGAAACCACGAAGCTATTATTTCAGAGGATGTTTACAATCAAGTTCAAGGGGAAATAAAGATTAGACAGATAAAAGCATACGCTCAAAATAAGAACCCTAGACCATTCCAAAGTAAATATATGCTATCTGGCATAGGTCAATGCGGTTATTGCAAAGCCCCTTTAAAATCTCTTTTGAGAAATACAAAAAAAGATGGCACTAGAACTGTTCGCTACGAATGCCACCAAAGACGACCTAAGAAAATAAGAGGTGTCACCACCTATAACGATAACAAGAAATGTAATTCTGGTATTTACTCAAAAGACGACTTGGAAGCGTATGTTTTAGAGTCGATTTCAAAGCTACAGACAGACTCTGACTACATAGATGAACTATTTGATAATGAACCAGAAAAACTTGACAGAGAGGCTATAAACAAGGAAATAGAGACCCTCTCAAACAAAATTAGCAAA
>Ga0129306_1003792_pt1 | contig 10728 bp, 10 predicted proteins | sample P827metagenome_FD_94438 | JGI IMG/M metagenome (GOLD analysis project Ga0129306, IMG submission 94438) | Capybara group fecal microbial communities from Wisconsin, USA - P827 metagenome | ecosystem: Host-associated > Mammals > Digestive system > Large intestine > Fecal | place: USA: Wisconsin...
CCTGGATGCAAGCACTCCGATTTGGCTCATAGTCATTGCAATGATTTTCCAAGGTATCGGTATGGGACTCTTTACAACACCAAATACTAATGCAATCATGAGTTCAGTGCCTCCAAAGGAGACCCCAAATGCTTCAGCAGCACAATCTGCCATGAGAACAATCGGACAGACAATGAGTTTAGGGCTTTTAACCCTTGTATTTGCATGGATTATGGGAAACTTGAAGCTTTCCTCCCAATATGCAGGTATGGTTGTTCAAGCTTCTCAAATAGTTTGTATAATTTGTACAATAATTTGTATAGTGGCGATATTTGCTTCACTTGTAGGAATAAGATCTAAAGATGAATTCAATACAAATGCAAGTTAAATTTATTTTATTATTAATATAATGTTTTAAAGGTGAAAAATAAAATTTGATTTAGAAATATTTCAATTTAAATTTATGAATTTTTATATTATAGATGGATTTATATTATAGAGGGATTGTTATGAAATTTGATTTAGAAACTGTGGTAATAGCGGTATCGTTCATTACTTCATTCTTTGCAGTATTCTTATCCAATGGAATCATTATAGGTGTTCCAGCTATTGCACAGGAATTTGCAATGAATAACGTTATTCAGAATTGGGTGCCTACCATATTTTTCCTTGTGGTTGCTGTATTTACAGTTCCTGCAGGACAGATATCAGGTAAGTTCGGTGTTAAGAAGTCTTTGCTTGGCGGAGTATTATTATACCTATTCGCTTCAATAGGTGCTGTGCTTTCATTTTCAACAGAATCATTCTTGATTTTCCGTATGCTTCAAGGTGCAGGTGTGGCATTCTTGAATGTGTCCGCTATGGCAATGGTAGTTCAAGCTGTTAAACCTCAAAACAGAGGTAAGGCTTTAGGGTTTACTGTAACTGGTGTTTACTTGGCAACTTCATTGTCTCCTGTAATTTGTGGATTCTTAGTACATAATCTTGGTTGGAGAAGTATGTTTTACTTTGTAATTCCATTCCTAGTGCTTTGTATTGCACTTATGATTTGGAAAATTACAGATGAATGGAAAACATATGAAAACGATAAAATCGATACAATAGGTTCCATCTTATATGGAATAGGAATTTTATTGTTCATTTATGGATTTACTACTTTAACAACAAGCACTGGTCTTCTCTTGACTGTTCTTGGACTTATCATATTGGTTGTATTTGGAGCTTATGAGCTTAGGCAAAAGTCTCCTGTATTCAACATGAATCTCTTCAAGAACAAGAAGTTCACCTCATCCAATATTGCAGCTTTATGCAGTTACATTGCAGTTATGGTAGTTACAACAATATTGAATTACCACTTCCAGTATGTAAGGGGATGGGATGCTCAAATGGCTGGTATGATCTTGATTATCACCCCGATCATCATGGCAATCATGGCTCCTAATTCAGGTAAGCTTTCAGATAGGATACATCCTCAAAAGTTGGCAGCTATTGGTATGGGAATTGCAACCGTAGCGCTGTTGATTTTGACATTCTTGAATGGGGACACTCCAATCTACTTGGTCATTTTAGCCATGGTGCTTCAAGGTATAGGTATGGGATTATTCTCAAGTCCAAACATGAATGCAATCATGAGTTCAGTTCCACCAAAAGATGCTCCAACAGCTTCAGCATCACAAGCAACTATGAGAACAATAGGTCAAACCATGAGTTTGGGTCTTCTTACCCTTGTCTTTGCATGGGTCATGGGAACCTTGCCTCTTGCAACCAAATATGCTGGCATGGTCGTACAAGCATCTCAAATCATTTGTGGAATATGTGCAGTAGCTTGTATCCTTGCCGTATTTGCTTCATTGGTTGGTGTAAGATCCAAAGATAAGTTCAATACAGATAGACCAACTTAGAGAGAATATAATTATTTTAATTATATTCCCTTTTTTCTTTTTTTCATTTACTGTATTTCTTTTGTATTTCTTTTTTATTTATTTTTTCAAACATTTTTTGGTTTTTAGCATTTCTTTAAACTTTCTTTACTTTTTTTAAAACTTTATTAAATATATTCACTAAAATAATATTATGAATAATTTGACAGACGGATTTTTAAACTTTTTCAAAAAGGAAACAATATTCTCCATTTCTTTGATATTAGCTATTGTTTCATGCTTTTTTGTTTTACCAAATAAGGATTATTTGAATTACATCAATTGGGAAACAATCATTCTTCTTTTTGCAATAATGCTTATAGTGGAGATCTTAAAGAATCTGTCTGTATTTGAGATATTGGTTCGTAAGCTATTGGATAAAGTTAAAAACACTCGTGGACTTGTTTTGTTCTTGGTTTTCACTTGCTTCTTCAGTTCCATTTTTATTACAAATGACGTTTCACTGATTATTTTTGTGCCATTTACATTATTGGCATTAAAGAAAGTGGAAAGGCTTGATTTGATAATATTTGCAGTTAGCTTAGAAACCATTGCAGCTAATGTGGGATGTATGGTTCTTCCAATTGGTGCTCCGCACAATATTGTAATGTATACTGTGTCCCATATTCCATTTCAATCATTTTTCCTTCTGCTTCTGCCTTATATAATCGTATCAGTGATATTCTTGATTATTTTGTCATTCTTTATTCCAAGTGATGAGGTCAGTTTGCCAAGGTTTGGAAAGATTGAAGTTGAGTGGGAAGGATTCTTGAAAAGGGTGTTTTTAGGTGTGGACTATTACTTGCTTTTAACATTTATTGCATTGTTTGTTTTGATAGGAAATCTGCAATGCATTCCTTTCTTCAATTCCCTATTTAAGCAATGGATTATAGGTAATGAGGTTATATTCGGCGTTCTTTCATCTCAAATCATTTCCAATGTTCCTGCTGCAATATTGCTTAGTGGATTCAGTACAAATTATGAGGCTATTATTGTAGGAATCAATATTGGGGGCTTAGGTACTCTAATTGCATCTATGGCTAACTTAATTTCCTATAAGATACTTGCTAGAGAGTTCAATGATTTTAAAATCAGATATTTGATAGTATTCACAGTTCTGAATATAGCTTTGCTCTTAATTTTATTAGCAGTATATTTTTTAACTAATTGATCTTGAAAAAATAGAAATAAATTATTATTTTTAGGAAATTTTATATTGAAAAAAAGTATTTTATAAATAGAATTACTGTAGTGATCCACATCATAGATGCAGAAACACTTTAACAGTAATTAAAGGTTGATAAAAAAATTAAACAAATTTTTTAATTTTTTACGAATTTCTAAAGGTCTATATATGAATTCTTTTTTTGGATATAGTGTGATTATAGCTCACACTAGTATATTTAAAAACCTTATTATATAAAGATTTTCGAATGTAAGTGCTTACTTGCATGTTAAAATGCCAAAAACAACGATAAATAGTCGTTATTTGATTAATAAGTAGTAATTTAGTCTTTAATTAAGGTTTTATTCCATTAAAGATGATATCGAGATAGTCATCAGCGAAAATGTCTGAATCAATATCTGCATTGTTTCCGTATATCTGCCATAAAATAGTGGATTGGAATATTATGCTAAAGCACATTACGGATATTGCTTTGGAGTTAACATTTTTTATAACGCTTTTTTCCAATTGCAATTTAAAGAATTCTTCCATTTTATTGATAATTGTATCAGTGATGTGGGAAATTAAAAGTTTTTTATCTGTTTCTCCTGTAATTTCTTGCATAGCAACTCGGATAATGCTAATATCCTCTTGTGAAAAATCTAAAATTCCATGAAAACAGTGTTTAAGATAATCTTCGATGTTTTCATCCTCATCATAATCGAAGGTTTCTTCCAGTCTGGAAAGAAGCTTTGACATATAGTAATCTTTAGTAGCCTCTATGAGATTTTTTTTATTTTCAAATTTCCTAAAGATAGTTACCTCATTCACTCCAGCTTCAGCAGCTATTTTCTTAGTGGTTGCTTTTTGGACTCCTTCTTTTTGCACAATATTAAAAGTAGCGGTTATGATTTTTTCTTCGGTGTTTTCCTTTTCAAATAACATAATTATTAATATGATTTTATATTATTTAATGTTGTTTAAAAATTTTTTAAAAAAAGACGAGAAATAATGAGATAAATTGTTTAGAAAAATTAAAAAAAGGGAATGAAGTTAATATTGATTTTTGGATGGTTCAAATATTAAAAAAGAAAAAAAGTTTATTAAATAATAAACTTTTTAAAATTTTTTATTACATTATCATTATTATCCACTGCTTGTTGGAATGAATGGGATGATTGCTTCAGCTAATTTGCTGATAGGCATGGTTTGAATCCAAACTTTTCCTGGGCCTTGTATTTTAGCGAAGAAGAGTCCTTCACCGAATAATATGTTTTTAGCACCTTTGACTCTTTCAATCTCATATCCAACAGTTTCTTCCATTGCAGCGAGATGTCCCGGATCTAAAAGTAAGGTTTCTCCTTCTTGGAGGTCATGTTCAATTACTTCACCATCAATTTCCAAGAATACTAATCCTTCTCCAGAGAACTTTTGAAGGATAAATCCTTCACCACCGAATATTCCGGTTCCAAGTTTGTTTTTAAAGTATATCTCAATTTCAACAGAGTCTTCTGCAGCCAAGAATGCATTTTTCTGACCGATTATGGTATTGGTACCATCCAATTTGAAAGGTATGATTTTTCCTGGGCTGCGTGTTGAGAACCCTATTTGCTGTGTGCCGTTCTCTGCAGTAAAGAAGTTTAAGAATAAGCTATCTCCAGACAATGCTCTTCCAAGTCCTTTTAAAAGGCCTCCTCCAGTATTGGTTTCCATTTTCATTCCAGAGGTCATAAAGGACATTGCCCCCGTTTCATTTTTAATGGTTTCCCCTTCATGCAATGTGCATATTACAATAGGGAAAGCTCCTCCACGTATTTCATATTCCATATTTTCACCTTTATTATTTTTATTTAATTTTGTATTAATTTTAATAATATATAATTGTTTTTATAAATAAATTTTTTCTTCGAGCTGAAATTTTTTAGAAAGTTTTATAAACTGCAAAGCATATAAAATAATCATTCATTAAAGGAGGGTGATTAATGGCAAGATGTCCAAGATGTGGTTCTGAAGCTATTGAAGAGATCAACTACAATACATACAAATGTCATGAATGCGGATATATGATTAGAAATCCTGATGATTTGGATTTAGCCGATGAAGAGTATGGCTATTGATTTTGATTTCTTATTAATTTTTTTAATTTTTATTTAATTTTTATCTTCTTTTTTTCATTTTTTCTCTTCTATTTTTTCATTTTTATAGTATTGTAATGTTTTTAAAAAAAGTTTTTATTTAAATAATGCATGAAAAAATCTTAAAAAAAAGAATAAGTAGCAGTTAAAAACTGCTTTAATTTTTAATCTAACCTTGTACGGTCACTTTTAACATTTTATCCCCAGCACGAATGGAATTTACAACATCCATCCCTTCGATAACTTGTCCGAATACGGTGTGAACCCCATCTAAGTGAGGTTGTGGACTGTGGGTAATGAAGAATTGGCTTCCACCAGTGTCTTTACCTGCGTGAGCCATGGATAATGCTCCAGTTCCATGTTTGTGTGGGTTTCCTTCAGTTTCACATTTGATGGTCCAGCCAGGTCCGCCAGTACCGTTTCCGATAGGGCAACCACCTTGAATAACAAAGTTAGGGATTACTCTGTGGAAAGTTAGTCCGTCATAAAATCCACTGTTTGCTAATTTTTCAAAGTTTGCTACAGTTCCAGGAGCTTCATTAGGGAATAATTCCAATACGATATCTCCTTTTTCAGTTTCAATAATTGCTTTTTTCATTATAATCACGTTTCAATTGTTTAATGATAGTTATTTTTTATTTAGTTTAAAACATATTTTTAAAACATATTTTTAAGACATATTTTAAAAAATACTATTTATAATTTATTTTACTTAATATTTAAACTATTTTAAATTAAAATTAATCTACTTTTATCTCACCAGACAAGATTTTTTTGTAGTCTTCATAGTTTTTCTTTAAGAGTTCTGGGATGTCCAATTCGTAAGGGCATCTGCTTACGCATTGCCTGCATTCAGTGCACTCTTCAATCTTTTTCATCTTTTCTTGAGACTCTGGAGTGAGACTTGGAGCTGATGGGAATCTTCTAATCCATAAGGACATTCTTGCGCATTGGAATATTTCAATTCCTTCAGGACAAGGCATGCAGTATCCACAGCCTCTGCAGAAATCTCCTTGCAATTCCTCTCTTTCATTTTTGATAATTTCCTCCAATTCATTATCAAGGGCTGGTTCATCTTTCATATAAGATAGGAACTCATCAAGTTCAGACATTCTTTGAACTCCCCAAATAGGCACTACATTATCAAAGCTATTTATGTAAGCGTAAGCTGCTTTAGAGCTCCCAATCAATCCTCCACTCATTGCTTTCATTGCAATGAATCCCACATTATTTGCTCTTGCCATTTCAACAATAGCAAGTTCCTTTGGACCTGTAAGGTAAGAGAATGGGAATTGGATGGTTTCATATAATCCGCTTTCAATAGCTTCCATAGCAAGCTCTGCCTTATGGGAGGTAAAACCAATGTGTCTTATGATTCCTTCATCATAGAGATCAAATAAGGCATCATATGCTCCGCTTCCATCACCTTCAGTAGGGCAGAATGATGGGTTGTGGATTTGATAAAGGTCAATGTAATCAGTGCCAAGATTGTCAAGGCTTACTTTAATGTCCTTTTCAATATCCTTCCTGTTTTCCCCTTGGGTTTTTGTAGCTATTATGATGCTTTCCCTTGGGTATTTTTCATTGAATCCTTCAAAAGCATAGTTTAGCTTTTCTTCACTATCGGTGTATGCTCTTGCAGTATCATAAAAGTTAATTCCATTTGCATAAGCCTTTTGAACGATTTCTTTGGTTTCATCAAATGAAGCCCTTTGAATAGGGAGAGCTCCAAAACCGTTCTTTTCTATCTTTAGTCCAGTTTTGCCTAATATTATCTGTGCCATATAATCAATCCGAATATTATCTATCACTTATTTTGAAATATTTCTTTAATCCAATCATTGTCTTAAATTTAATTAATCTTTAATTATTTTTTTATATTATAAACTATAAATATAATTGTGTTAAATTATTTATAACTTTTACAATTGATTCATTAATCGATTATTTAAAAAATTTCAATTTTACTAAATAATTTTAAGAATTAGGAGTTTTTATTTATGAATACACAAGAAATCATTGATATTGAAGATAAATATTTCATTAATACATTCAACAGAGTTCCAATCGTTCTTGACCATGGAGAAGGGGTTAAGGTTTGGGATATTGACGGTAACGAGTATTTGGACTTTTTGGCAGGGATTGCTGTAAACTGTTTAGGCCACAATCATCCTAAGCTTGTGAAAGCTATTCAAGATCAAGCTGAAAAGCTCATTCACATTTCAAGCATTTACTATAATGAACCTGCTACCATTTATGCTAAAAGATTGGTGGATGCAACCAATTTTGACAGAATCTTCTTTGCAAACTCTGGTGCTGAAGCTAATGAAGGCGCACTTAAGCTTGCAATCAAATACAGCGGCAAGCATGAAGTATTGTTCTGCGGAGACTCATTTCACGGAAGAACATTCTTGACCTTATCTGTAACAGACCACCCAGAATACAGTGCACCTTACACAGAAAACTTGCCAAGAGGATTCAAGAAAGTTGAATTTGGCAATTTGGAAAGCGTTAAGGAAGCTATCACTGAAAACACTGCAGCTATTATCATTGAGCCAGTTCAAGGTGAAGGTGGAGTTCATGTAGCAAGTGAAGAGTTCTACAAAGGATTGAATGACTTATGTAAGGAAAAAGGAGTTTTAATCATTGTAGATGAAGTTCAATCCGGTTTCGGAAGATGCGGTGCTTTATTCGCTCATGAATTATTCGGCATAGATGCAGATATCATGACTGTAGCTAAAGGAATTGGTGGAGGATTCCCAATGGCAGCATTCTTGGCAAAAGAGGATGTGGCTGGCGGTTTTGTACCTGGTGACCATGGTACAACCTTTGCAGGAAGTCCACTTGCAGGTGCTGCAGCTAATGCAGTCTTTGATGTGTTTGAAGAGGAAAACCTTGTAGAGCACAGTAAGGAAATGGGAGAATACTTCCTTAAAAAATTAGCTGAATTGAAAGAGAAATACGATTTCATAACCGATGCAAGAGGATCTGGCCTTTTGGTAGGTTTGGAACTTAACTTTGAAGGGGCAGACATAGTTGGCAAAATGCTTGAAGAGGGATTCTTGATCAACTGTACAGCAGGAAACGTATTAAGGTTTGCACCTCCTTTAGTCGTTAAGGAAGAGGAAATTGATGCACTTGTGGAAGCACTTGATAAGGTATTCGCTTCCCTTTAAACAAGTCTCTTTTTTCTTAATTTTTCTTTTTCTATCTATTTTATTTTTTTATTTACTTATCTATTATTTCCTAGTTTGGTCTGTTTTTTCTTTTTTAATCTTTAAATCACTCAAATAGTTATTTTAATCCTTTTTATCATTATTATTTAAACTTAATTTACTTAATATTCAATAATTTTTTAGTTAAGTTTAATTATTTAAAAAGTAAAATAATAATTATTTATAAGGGGATGTTATTATAAGATTCATTAATTTAATTTTAAAAAATCCATTTAGGAATAAGACCCGTAGTGCATTGTCCATTATTGGAATTGCTATAGGGATTACCACTATTGTGGCATTGGGCCTTATCACTACTGGAATGGAGGACTCAGTTCAATCTTCGCTGAATGATGTTGGTGCTGAGATAACAGTCAGCAATTCCAGTTCTGTCAGCACTAACACAGGTATGATAGATAGTGAAATAGTTGAGGAGATGAAAAATAGGACTGGGGTCATAGATGCTGCAGGTTCGTTAACGGTTACTGAAATGAATATGGATCGGCTGAAATCTGGCAGTTCTGATTCCAGAAGCAGTTTTGCAACCACTGTTGTAGGATTGGCACCTGAAAAACTTTATATGATGGGAATTAAGAACATTGATGGAAAAGTGTATGAAAATGGCTCTAGAGATGCAATTGTTGGAGCGGAATACGCTGAACTAAATAATGTAAGCCGTGGAGATGACATTACCCTACAAGGCAAGGAATTTAATGTTACAGGAATCTTTGAGACAGGTAGCCCATTTGTAGATAGTGGAATTTATGTTCCATTGGACACTTTACAGGATATAACTGATAATGATGGAGTTTCACGTATTCTTGTTAAAACAGGTGAAAATGTAAATGATTCAGCAATCAGTGAAAAGATTGAAGAGGATTATGAAAACTTTACAACATTGACAAGTGAAGAGATATCTTCAATAGCAGATGATGTTTTAGGAATATTGGACACTGCCACCCTTGCAGTTTCAGCTCTTGCAATCATTGTAGGGGCTATTGGAATCATAAACACCATGGTTATGGCAGTTTATGAAAGGACAAAGGAAATCGGTGTTTTAAAGTCTGTGGGCTGGAAATCCAGAAAGATCTTAACCATGATTCTAGGGGAAACATTGGTACTGACAACCTTATCTGGAATAGTAGGATCAATATTTGGAATATTGATACCTGAAGTTGGCCTTAGATTGTTTGATGTTACAGATTTTGCATTGGGTTACTCTCCTAAGACATTCATTCTTGCATTTGGAATTACAATTATCGTTGGAATAATCGGTGGAATCTATCCTGCTTATAAGGCATCCAAGCTTGCTCCAACAGAAGCATTGAGGTATGAATAGGTGATTTTATGGATGATTACATAGAAAATGAGAATGCATATCCTGATGATGAATATATCTATAATGAAACCTTCATCGGTGAGGATGGCGAGGAATACTATTATGAAGAGCCATTGATCAGCCTATTCGATGTTGTAAAGGAATACGATAAAGGTACTGTTAAGGCATTGAATGGAGTAAACCTGGATATCTTTGAAGGGGAATTCGTATCAATTATCGGTCCTTCAGGTTCTGGGAAATCAACACTCCTGAACATGCTTGGCGCTTTGGATAAGCCTACAAGAGGAAAGATCTTTATTGATGGCATTGACCTTGTTAAAGAGAAGGACTTAAGTGAATTCAGGCAGGAAAAAATAGGGTTTGTTTTCCAATTGCATAACCTGATTCCTAACTTATCCGTTTTTGATAATGTACAGATTCCATTGCTCCCTACTGGAATGTCCAACAAGGAGATGAAGGAAAGGGCAAGTGAAATAATCAGGGCTGTAGGTTTGGAGGATAAGAAAAAGCAAAGGCCTAATAAGTTATCTGGTGGGCAACGTCAAAGGGTAGCTATTGCAAGGGCATTGGTGAATAATCCCTCCATTATCTTAGCAGACGAACCAACAGGTTCTCTTGATTCTAAGACTGGAGAAATGATATTGAATCTGCTTATGGAAATGCATGAGCGTTACAATGTGACTTTAATTATAGTTACACACGATAATGGGGTTGCTGCTTTGGCAGAGAGAACCATCAAAATCAAGGATGGTCAAATAATAGAGGATAAATACAATTACTAGTATTTTTCTTCTTCCAATTTTTTTAATATTTTAATTTCTAATAGAATATAGTGATTATTATGAAAGATATTTTTGATGAATGTAGTTTAGGGGATTTAAAGCTAAAAAGCCGTATTGTAAGAACAGGAACTTGGGAAAGACAAACTGAAGATGGTGGATTCTTAAAGAGTGAAGTTTTTGATAGATATGAAAAG
>Ga0129306_1003794_pt1 | contig 10718 bp, 6 predicted proteins | sample P827metagenome_FD_94438 | JGI IMG/M metagenome (GOLD analysis project Ga0129306, IMG submission 94438) | Capybara group fecal microbial communities from Wisconsin, USA - P827 metagenome | ecosystem: Host-associated > Mammals > Digestive system > Large intestine > Fecal | place: USA: Wisconsin...
AAGGCCAAGATAAGCATGTAGAAAGCGTATGGTTTCCTCGTGTGGACGAGGGTTCGATTCCCTCCACTTCCACTTCGTTACAGCAGAGGGTTCTCACCCTCGTGAGGGTTCTTTGACCTGAAGGTCAAAGCGACTGCGTCGATTACGATTCCCTCCACTTCCACAAAAAATAGCGATGCAATCGTGCATCGCTATTTTTTTGTGAGTTCCTCCAAAAGTCCCTCGCAGGCATCCTCCAATAGTTCTATCACCAGCTCGAAGTCACGCTCTGCCCCATAATACGGATCTGGGATGGTAGGCTGTGAAGGATGATGTCGCAAGTAGTCGGCCATCAATAGGATTTTCCCTTCGTCTTCTGCTGTGCGAGCCTTAGCCTTGATAGCACGGATGTTCTCGTGGTCCATGCCGATAATCAGGTCGAAGCGGTCGAAGTACGAACTGTCCAGTTGCTGGGCACGAGAATTGAAGTTATACCCATGCTTACTGCCACAGCGTCGCATACGACTGTCAGGCAAGTCGCCAATGTGCCAAGGGCCTATGGCTGCCGACTCGATATGAAACCGGTCCGTCAGTCCTCGCTCGTCCACCAGCTGCTGCATGATGCCCTCAGCAGCTGGCGAACGGCAGATATTACCTAGACAGACGAACAACAGCCTTTGTTTCATCGTACGATCTTTTTCCCATTGACGATATACAGGCCCTTAGGCAGCGCATCCCACGTTGTTCCCATCTTGCGCCCCTGCAAATCATAGATGGCGGCATTCTGAACGGATGGGGTAGTGCGGATGGCTTCGATATCTGTCACAACACCCTGAATGGCTCCAGCCTCGTTGTAATAACCACCATTCTTGAAATCGAGGTCTGCTGTCTGATTGAAGCCCGTTCCGTTGAATATAATGTTAGAAGGTAGCGTGGTGAGTGTACCAGTGTAGGTCCATTTCCATACGTTCTTACCATTATTGGTGCCAACTTTGGAACATGCTTGTCCGGGCCATCCTCCTCCGTACTCGGTACTTCCTCTCCAGGAATAGCACTTGACATTGGTATAACTGGTGGGAGCCTCAAAGAAGGCACAGATCTCGCCATCGTTGACTACGCAACAGTCGGGAGCAGTAAACGTGTCTTCTTTGATGTCGTCGAGTGCCGAGATGTCAACACTGTTGCTGACGTACATCTTATAGTTGGTGCCTTCTACAGCCAGTTTGTATCCGTCAGTTGAGGTATTTGCTCCTCCCAACAGTAACAGTACATTGCCTTTGGTTCCCTGTACATTCAGTATGAAACCAGCGGTAGATGCTGTACGTGTGACGATTGTGCTCTGGCTGTGGATGCCAGCGGCCTTGCGTACCAGTATCTGTTTTTTAATTGCTAACTTGTACGTTTTCCAATGGCTCAGCCATACGCATGGTGTTCCAGGCATAGTGAGGATAAAGGCATTAGCGGCCTCGACATTGGCATAGAGAGGTGCACTGGCCTCACCGGTGGGGCGGCCAGTGTCGTGATTATCGACAAAGGTTACTGCATAACGGGCATAATCTTCCGAATTAGCAAGGGTAGCCTTGCTCAAATCGCCCCAACTGGTGCTACCACTTTTGAAAGCTGAGTTGATGTAATATTTCAGTGGGAAGTCAAACGCAGCACTTGTCTTGCTGGTTCCGTCAATCCAGTTCTTTACCTTGGAGATGTCTCCGTCCAAATACTCGCCAACGGAATAGGTGGGTTGGGCATCCTTGTTATAAATTTCTATAAAGTTAGGAGTGAAGCCTTTCACCATATCATAGCGGAAACCAGCATAGCCAAGATCTTTCAGCAGGAAGCTGAGATAGGTCTTGACATTTTGCTGGACAGTAGCATTTGTGTGGTCTAAGTCGCGAAATCCATCGAAATCATCACCAGTATCATCAGCTCCTGTTGTCGGATAGCCACTCTTGTTGCATTCGTCAGTCTTACAGATGCCCGAATAGTTTGTATTATCCCATTCTATCTTGTATGTATCTTTTTCCTCTTTAGGGAAGAACACCCAGCTACCAAGGCCGTTTTTATGGTTAATGACAACGTCTTCAATGATACCTGTACCCTTTGTCTTGAAAGTATTGATCATAGAACGTAGTTGGTCCTCAGAGCCAAACCAAGACGTGTGATCTAGCCAGAAACAGGGATCGTAGCCCATCGTTTGGTTTTTCTTGTTATAAAAGGACTCTGTTTTACCGGAATTAGGAACCCAAATCAGTTTGAAATACTGCGATAGCTCATCAGCCTGACTCTCCAAATTGGTCCATTGTGTGTCCGTAAACGAGTCCCAATAGAATCCCTGCAGCATCACGCCTTCATACTTCTCGGGCCATCCCTGAGCCATAGTGGCTACAGAGACGGCAAGCATCCAAACAATAGTGTAAATCTTCTTCATTCGCATTATGTTATTAGTTGTTCTGGGTGCAAAGTTACGAAAAAATCCATTCAGTTATTCTCTCTGCGTTCAAATGATATTCTCGATGTTGCGCAATCGGTTGCATTATCCGACATTATACGCTTATGAATCATTCGAAAATACGTTTCAGTTTGCGTATGCCCGAACAGTCGTTTGCGTATGCTCGAACAGTCGTTTGCGTATAGGAACACAGTCGTTTGCGTATAGGCGAGCGGTTGTCAGATGCCGTTTCGCTCCCTGTTACCTGGCTTCTTTTCCCTTGCTACTCAGCCTCTCTTCCCCTGCAAGAACGGTTACGGTTACAGCTGTAACCATGTAACCGCAGAGGAGAAAACAGTAGTTTTAAAATTGTATAAATAACAGAATATCAAATACTTACGTAAAATCTTGTACTTGTATTGGGCAGAAAAGGTTACATGGTTACAGCTGTAACCGTAACCATCGGCTAATAAAACAGGCGGGCACCTGTTGTGGTGTCCGCCTGAATGTTGATAGGAGAGGGTGAGGTTACGCTCTGATGAATGCTTGGACATTTGTATCTGTGGTGTCTTGGGGCCAGACACTCACTCCGTCGATATCATCATCCGGCCACATCCAAATGTCGTTTCTGCCGAATGACCATGCGATGCAATTATAATCAACATCTTCTGGACTGGTAATCTTGAATCCAGCATCATATTGTAGACCTGGGAAAGCTTTCTTTATTTCTTCAACTCTGCTGTCCATAGTCTGCAAGCTTCCGTGATGGTTTGACCGCTTCCTATCTTTTTGTGGAAGATGGAGTTCAGAGCCCAAACCAAATTTGATGGCTGTTTTGATATTTCCTCGATGATGAATGGTACAGCATTGCCTCCCATGTTTACTATTTGAAGAAACGAAGGATGACTTGTTATGGCTTTAACCGAAGAGAGGAATCGAGTGTTGTCTTGCCACTCTTCCAGATATCTGTTGAAAACTTCCCTATCATCTTTTCCTTTCATTGTGTCCATTAAAAAAGCCACAACAACCTGCTTGTCTTGCAGACTCATATCCCTCATCAGCCCTTCGTATGGAGCCATTGGGGTTGACTTGATGTTTCCCGATAGTGCTATTGACATAACCAATGTATATTATTGTTCTCGCCTGCAAAGATACGAATAAGTGAGAACAAAACAAAATAAAACTTGTTTTAATTTTGATTTTGTCGAACGACAGTATCTTCGAACGAAAGTCAATACCGACAGTTGACCCAAATCTCGAGCCAGGCGGAGACAATCTTTGCCGGCAGCGGAGAGCGTCTTTGCCGGTAGCGAAGAAATTCTTTGCCGTAGGCGGAAATCACCTATTCCTGATACGAAAAACAGGCGGGCACCTGTTGTGGTGTCCGCCTGAAATGATTGTGATGTTTAATGAGAGTTACTGTACGGTACAATAAATCCCCTTAGAAGTCTTTCGAGTTGGGTAAAGCTTGATAGTAGAGCCGACAACAGAGAGGTTGCCACCATCCACTGTGAGGTCGTCGACATCACCACCGAGGTTGATGGTCCATTTATTATTAGCTGTGAACTTCCAGCCAGAGGCGTCAACACCAGCTCCTGTAATCTCGAAGCAGTAGTCTGTAGAATTCCATGTCATCTGCTGGGTATCGTCGCTCGGATTCCATCCGTTGAAACTTCCTACCAGATTCATGTTGTCTATCTTGGCTGCATTGATGGTGTTATTTGTCAGGTCGAGAGTAACGTAGTAGACACCTTCACCCTTTGTTACGGTGAAATTCTTGTCGTTATCTTCAGCACTTTCAAAATCACCACTGATAGTAACCGATTCTGCATTAATCTGCGTATTCCAATCTCCTGCTTTTTTCTGGAACTTGAACTTGTTGCCCCATCCGTTTGGATCAGCACAATATACAAAACCAGAATAGAAACCAGTATTCTTGTCAATAAGTGCCAGCCTTTGTTCAGCGTTTGTCCAACCGTCTGTTGCACCAATGAAATAAACAAATGGCTCGAAACTAAGAGCTTCCACTTTATAATATGTCTCCATCGCATTGATGGTGATAGTATACTTCTTAGCTCCTTCTACTGCATCGAATTTGATATTATCGCCCCAGTTTTGGTTAGAATATGATCCTTCATATGCAGGTTCCCAAACATTTGGCATAGCAGACAAAGCGCGATCCCAAGTTTTAATGCTACCATCTTCATTGAAGTCGGAAGCTGGAATCATCTTAATCTCATAGGTGGTGATACCGTCAACAGGCTCCAATTCAACAGTAAACTCAGGATTGTCGTAGACATTGCCTCCGTTGTTCACCAAGTGATACTTATCAACACGCTTGCAAGTCCATCCGTCAATGTTACCTACAACGTAGTATCCACCCTCATCGATGAATGGGGCATCCAATTTGAATGACTGCGTATAAGGTGATGCCTTAGCCAGAGCGGCAATTGTGCCTTCGGAAGTGCTGATGTTCTTGACAACAGCTTGTACAGCCATTGTTAAATTACGTTGTGTGGGGGCATTTCCATACATGGCAATGATGATATTCTTAATATCTTCCACTTTTGCCTTTCCTTCTGCATCAGCCTGAAGTTCTTTAGTTCCATCTACGTCATCAGCAGATACGGTGATAGTATATCCTTCAGTCTGTCCTTCCGCAAGATTCGAGGTAAACAACTGAATGGTTTCCTCTGTATAGGTAGCAAAGTCTATCGAACTGGCAGTAGGCTGAACAGTCAACACGAACGTCTGAGGATCGTTGGCTGCATTGCTCTGTGGCGTACCCCAGTTGGTGTAGTCCTCGGTGCAGGACACAAGTCCTGCTACCAAGGCGATTCCACTTAATATGATTTTTTTCATAAATCTACTCGTTTTAATGTTTTACTCTTGTTCGATTAACATATAGTCACCAGTGATGTCGTTGAACAGCATCAAGTATTTGCCGTCGGGAATAACGAGGTTGCCGTCACCGTCACCTTCTCCCTGGAGTCCGTCTCTGTAGCCCCAGTTCTTATCCCAACTGTCAGCAAGCTTAATCTTCAACTTCCAGCCACCTTCTACGACGTATGACCAGAGGTGGTTCTCGCCAGACAGTGTGAATACGGGAGTCAATTCATCATTGCCCCAGCTATTGAACGAACCGGCAATGCAGAGCTTGTCATAAACGGCAACAGCCTTGTCATAAGTCTCTGCTGTAATCTTCTTCGTCTTGGTATTTACCTTGAATGTGTAATATCCGGCTGTTGAGATTCCAAGGTTGTGGTCCTTTGCTTCATCGTAAAGGAAGCCTCCATCGCTTTCAAGATCATTGTAATTCAATTGGTCATCCCATCCACCAGGAGTCAATACAAACTTGAACTGGCCGTCTGTTGGGAAGTAACCCGTGAATGCGATAATACCCTCACCGGTAGCCTTGTCGTACTTCTGGTCAGCCTGTCTGAACAGTGGGATGAGTCCCTTACCAACGCTGGCTGTGCCGTTATTGTCCCATGAAGCGCTACCGATACAGCTACCAACCATGTACCAAAGGATAGGATCAGCATCCTTCAGAATCTCGAAGTATGGCGAAACACTCAGTTTTACCTCATTGGTAGAGATGATAGGATTGAGTTTCTTTCCATTCTCAGAAATATAGGCATGAACTCTTACATATACGTCCTGAATCTGAGGAACGTCCTCTGCTGCCGTCCATTTGCCAATCTTCTGCAGTGCCTTGTCCAAGTCGGTGGTAAGCAGCGAATATTTGCACAATGTGGTTGTGCGGGCAATAGCTGCATAGTCTGCAATGGTGGCACCACTCTCATCAGCGTCAGCCTGAGTGGTGGAAATGGTATACGAGTTAGTAGGAGATATCTGAATCTCGTATGTCACCTGCAAGGGAACATTGTCGACAGTGTATTTAGGCTGCGACCATGAAAGCTGCAGTTCTTCGGTGTTTTTGAGGTCCACCGTCTGATTAATATATGCTGGTGTGTTCAACGTAAACTCCGTAGGCTGAATCAGCGAGGGGTTTGATCCGTTGTCATCCGAACATGCTGTGAATAAGCTGGCAGCGCTTATGAGCAGTGCGCCAAGCAATAATCTGTTCTTCATATTGCGTTTCTTATTATGTTTCGTTGTGTTTAAACTCATTATTAGTTACTCGTTATAGCCATCAATCTGTGTCAGATTGGGGTTAGCCATCATTTCTGCAGATGGGATGGGGAATACATTGCGAGTCTTGTCGAAAGGAGCACCAGTATAGGTCTGGTTTCCACCCTTACCCTGCCATCCGTAGGTAACATCCAGACCTCCGAATTGGTTGAAGCGGATCAGGTCTGTACGACGAACACCTTCGAAATAGAACTCACGGGCACGCTCATCGAGCACATCTTGCAGTGTGAAGTTAGTTTTTTCACTGGCATGTGCACGGCTGCGAAGCTGCTTCAGATATCCAGCAGCTTTAGTTGAACTTTCACCGCTGATGTGCATATCTGCTTCTGCAGCATTCAAGTAAGCTTCTGCAGCACGTAGCAAGAAGAAATCGCAATCAACGTCATAGGTGTCTTGAGGTGTACCACCAGTAGAATAGTTGTTGTTCCACTTGGGAGTAGTCAAACCGTGTGAGAAACCTGTAGCATCATTGGGATATACTTCCAAATCCTTGCCTACGCCCCAGAAGATGGCACGATCGTCAATGTTCATGGCGCGAATCTCTGCAGCAGTCTTTCCTACAAAGTTTTCAGGCTTACTGGTGAATTTCTCTATAAGCTGGGGACGGCAACGCATACCTGCCCATCCTGCATCTGTTGTACCAGGGCCAAGGCCTTTGACGGTAGCCATTTCAGCATTCCACATAGCTGCAATGAAGAACAATGAACCACCCCATCCTTTGGTTGTCTTACCATCCTGGAGCAGGGGGAAGATAGCTTCACATGAAGCACCGTTTGAACCATTGTCGCCCATAAATAACAAGTCGTAAGGCTTGTAGCCGTTAGCTTTAGCCTGCGTAGAAATCTTGCTGTCGTCGAAGAGTGAATAGCTAGAGTTGATAACCTTCTCGGCATAACTCAGAGCATCAGCCCAATAGGGGTTGTTCTGGCCATCATTGTTCAGATAGGTACCAGCATTCAGATACATGCGGCTCAGCATCAGCCAAGCAGCAGCCTTGTCCACACGTCCGTAGTTGGGATCACTGTCTGTCTTGGGCTGTGCGTCCATCAGGTTTTCCTCAGCAGCCTTCAGTTCTTTGACAACCCAGTTGAACAAGTATTCACGCCCCATTGCAAGCAACTGTGCACGGGTGTAGGTCTGATTGGCATCAAACTTCTCGTTGTAAGCATGCGCCTGCTTGGGAATATCGGTAGAAATAGCAGGAATGAATGAGGGGTCGCCAAACAAATCGAGCATCTGAGCATACAGATATGCGCGGATGAAGCGTACTTCTGCCAATTTCGTTGGGTCTGCCTGGGCCTCTGACAATTCCATAAAGTGATTACAGTATGAGATGTTGTAAATCATTCGGTAGTACAGATACTTAATAGCGTCAGAACTTGGTTTTGGATTATTTACACCATAGTCCTCAAGACCACCATCAGTCCACCAGCAGATACTTTCATCAGTAGAAAGCACATTGGCATTAAAGACGTTGCGGACAAACGTCGATTTTCCTGCATTATCAACAGTGAAATCAGCACCACCATCCATACCTTCCATGATGAGGCAAGCGTAGCACTTACTGTAAAGAGCATTGATGTTTGGCTCGCTCTGTACATTTGGGTTGATATTACCCTTGTCCAGATCGTTCATGCAGGAACTCATGCTACCAGCAAGCAGCAGTGCTACTGCAGGAGCTATTGCTTTAATTATATTGAGTTTCATATTGCGTTCTTAATTTTTGTTGTCAATTTAGAAGTTCAGGTTAAGACCTACTAGGAACGTGCGGCCACGAGGATAGAGGCTACTCTCCATACCAGAAGTTTGTTCAGGATCAAGACCATCGTACTTTGTAATGGTGAATACGTTGGTGCAAGAAGCATAGACGCGACCTGTCAGGTAATCATCCCATGTCTTAAAGTTCCATCCCAAAGTAATGTTGTCACATTTCAGGAAGCTTCCGTTCTGAACAAGGTAGTCCGTGAGAGGATATTCGTAGGAGGTCCATCTTAGAGCAGTAATGGCAGGTGTGCTGTTCTCATAGAAATTCTTAGAGGCATTGTAAAGCACATCAGTATTCATCTTGCCCTGAACAATGTTGTTGTAAACATAGTTTCCAAGACTTGCACGGAAGTTGGTACCCAAATCCCAGTTCTTGTAAGAGAGTTTGAAGTAGAAACCACCAGTCCAAGGAGCATGGATAGTCTTGTAGAAATAGCGGTCATTGTCATCAATAGCTCCATCACCGTTACGGTCTACATAGACTCCCTGAATAGGACGTCCAGCTTCATCGTAAACCTGTTGGTAAACCCAGAAAGAGTTAGCAGGATAGCCTACCTTGTGATAAGTGATGTCCTTCTCCATACCAACAGCCATACCAGCCTCAATCATATCACGTCCGCTGGCGTTGATCTCGGTAACTTTGTTCTTGTTGTAGGCAGCGTTAACGCCTAATTCCATAAACCAATTCTTTGATTGAATGGGCTTGCCTGAGAGTGCAATTTCAAAACCTGTGTTCTCCAACGAACCTACGTTCATCATGATCTTGTTGTTGTAGTTCTGACCAGCAGCAACGGTTGGAGAGCAGAGTAGGTCGGTGGTCTTACGATAGTATGCATCTACATTCAATGTCAGACGCTGGTCGAAGAAACCTAAGTCCAAACCTACGTTATAGGTTGTAGTGGTTTCCCAAGTCAAGTCGTTGTTGTAAGCCTCTGGCTTAAACAGAATACCTGAGTTATCTGGGCCAATAGGATAACGATATGCATTATTGGTTGTCATCTTGTAAGCAGGAGTGTAGTATTCCATACCAGTATCCTGCTGACCAGTCTTACCCCAACCAAGACGTAGCTTAGCTTCGCTAACAGCATCAACCTTCTTCAGGAATGGCTCGTCCTTCATGCGCCATGCAAAAGCGGCAGCAGGGAAGTAACCCCAGCGGTGACCATCGGCAAAGCGGCTTGAACCGTCAGCACGGAAGGTGAAGGTAAACAAGTAACGGTCGAGCAGAGTCAAGTTAGCACGGCTAATCCAGCTGACCAATACGGTTTGTCCCTTCCAAATATTCTCGGTAGAATTGTTGACAGTACCAGCCTTGGGCGTTCCGTCGTCAAATGTCTTTTGGTATGTAGCAGGATAGTAATCCTTATACCAGCTGTCACCCCAATACTTCATACGGCTGTATTCGTAACCAGCCATGATGTCGAAGTGGTTGTCCTTGGCAAAATCTTTGAAATACTGAGCATAGCCAGTAGCAACAACGTTGTATTTCTTTTCTGTGTTTTCGCCAGATCCGCCATAGTAGAATCCGTAGGTGGACCTTGGATCGTTATTGGTGTATTCGCCACCATAGCTATAGTCGCCAGACAAATTGATGTGAAGACGGATGTCCTCGAGTCCGTGAATCTTATAATCGGCCTCGAAGTTTCCAAGAAGTACATGTGCGTTCTTGTCGTTGCGATAGTTCTTAATCAACTCAACAGGGTTGCTGGGAGCATCGCCATTACGAGTGTAGGGATATGTTGGATCGTAGTCAGATGTGGCTTTTGTCCACTGCCAGTAACCTCCCCAATTCTTATACTTTTCATCTGAACTCCAGATAGGACGAGTGGGGTCCATTCTGGTTGCGGCGCTAATAGCACCCTGACCACCAGGATTTGTCTTCGTGTAAGCATATTTACCATTGATGTTCAGATTCAAGTGGTCATCCAAAAGTGATGGGTTGATGGTAAAGCCCGCGGTGAAGCGCTTGAAGTCAGAGTCAACGAGTACACCTTCTTGTTTGGTGTAACCAACACTGACACGATAAGGCATAGCCCATTTTTGGTTTCCTACACCACCGCTAACACTGACATTGTGGTCATAGCTAATACCTGCATGGTAGATTTCATCCTGCCAGTCGGTATCTGCATCACCTAGTCCTGCATAAGCGTCAGAGTTGGCACCATAATAGTCCTTGATGAAATTACGATATTCACTTGCGCTCATCACATCCAATTTCTTGGCAATCGTGCTGACAGACAGTGTTCCGTTGTAGCTGATTTGCGGAGACTGGTTGCGACGACCTCTCTTGGTGGTAATAATGATTACACCATTCGAACCACGGCTACCATAAATAGCAGTGGCAGAAGCATCCTTCAGAACGGTGAACGACTCGATGTCGTTAGGGTTAACA